>Ga0315284_10007903_pt1 | contig 15175 bp, 19 predicted proteins | sample YL17G09_16_MG_FD_203696 | JGI IMG/M metagenome (GOLD analysis project Ga0315284, IMG submission 203696) | Sediment microbial communities from Yellowstone Lake, YNP, Wyoming, USA - YL17G09_16 | ecosystem: Environmental > Aquatic > Freshwater > Lake > Sediment | place: USA: Wyoming | collected... | reverse complement strand
TTTAGGTTGGGTCAGCTATTTGAATTATCCACGCTGGAATATCAACAGTACCACCACCAGTTAGAACCTGTGAAGTACAAGTTGTAACATATCTTAGGGTTGAACCTGCTGTTAGACCGAGAGCTATATGTGTTGCTGTTCCACCATGATCAATAGTTACACCAGACTTTGCGGCTGGAGTACATTTACGACCACTTGCACCGTTGGCTACTGGAAAATCTGTAGTAGGTGTCATTGCTGCTGTTGCTAAATCTACAACAGTTGCAGCATTGCTGTAGTCTGTAGGTTCTGCTGAACAAACAAATTCTTTATCACATGCTTGCACGTAAGCTAGTGCAGCATCTATCATTGCGTCTGGAGCCACTTTGCCCATATTATTTTTCTCCTATACTTGTATTACTATCCATAATAGAGTCTTGAACTTCTAGTACAAAGTGAAGTTCCTCTTTTATCTCTTCTTTAGTTTCTATTTCTTCTTTATCAACCTTTGGTTTTGGTTCCATTTTTACTCCATTACCTTATGTTTTTTAAGATAGATTAATGCTCTTTGTAACATTTCTGGATTAGAAAGTCTCCATTCAATAGTTCGTTTATTTTCTCTTTCCTTATTTTTTATGTAGTTCTTTCTATTCCATTCCTTTTTATCAAACATAAAATACCTATTCACTAACGGGTAGACGGTTTATTTCTGATAATCGAGCTTCAATTGCCCCGATAATTTTTACTGATTTTTCTTCGGTTTTAGCTAATGCTATCATGCGAAGAAGGACTGTTTCGGTCTCTACTTTATTTAAAATACTTTGTAATGTTAAAAATTTAGAATTTACAATTTCGGTAAGTTGTTCATCCGAATAAGATTCTATTTTTGGTTCCTTATTTTCCTCTAAAGGTTTAACATATACAATAAGATTACCTTCGTCAAATTGACGTTTATTTGTTCTTTTGAAAAACACATCTTCTTTCTCAGACCAAATATCAACGATTTCTTTTTCTGGAAACTTTGAATTGGTTTCCAAAATTAAACCCATTGGGGTTTCCAGAAATGGGTCTAGAACTTGAACATAAATCTTTGCCAAAATTGTTTTCTTGTAACTCTTATATGGTTTTCCTGTTTGCATATTGGAAAACACTTCTCTACTATTCTCTATCATATATAATCCTTTCTTCAAACCTTTATTTTTAAAATATAATAAGGATGCTATACAGTTTACCCCTTATTATTTTTAATGCCTAGTTATACAACTTTTAGAACGTAGATTCCTTCTGCCTTATCTATAATCATACCAAATTGCTGATACAAAGATAGAGTCCAGTATGGGGGAATTGGTCTTGGGTCAGTCCATTCTTGATACTTAATATCACCGTAGGTGATAAATTCACCAACATTCTTACCAATAACAACAACCTTATCAGTAGGAATCATGGTATTGTAGTCGTCAAGATTATCGTAAACCTGCTCAACAGCCATGATAGGAGCACCATAATAGCGTCCTAACCAGCCAGTAGCCATAATTTCTTTCACGTTATCAGGAACCTCAATTAGGTCTGTAGAAACGCCATCATCCCAAGAAGCACCAAAAGTAGTAATTGGGGTTAGAGCAGCACGAGTACCTATTACAGCACGAACTCCACCTGTAGTTTGATTAATATAATCAATCGCATGTTTTAGAGCTACAGCGGTAATACTTGCACCAACATTAGTAAAGTTAGTAGCGTTGTTACCGGCAGTCCATACAGTTGAAAGTGCTGTAAAGACCTTACCAAAGTAAAAGTCACGAAGTTTAGCAAGCATCTCGCTACGAATTTCTCCAACAGTACCGAGTTCGCCTGAATCTAATTCCCAAGCATTAGCACCAACACTTACAACAGCACCGTCTAGAACATAGTTCATACGTTCCGAAACAGTGATTTCGTCTTTTAAGTGAATAGAGCCAGGAACTAGGGTACGAACTTTAATACCCTTTCGCATTTTCTTAACGAGTTGGTCTCCGGGTTGAAGTGCTCTTGAATTCAAGAACATACCAATAAAATCAACTCCGATATGACCGGGATTAGCATATTCCACAATCATCTGAGCAAGTGCGTCTCTCTTCCCAGAGTCCTTAATTATGGAAGCGACAGCATCCTTTAATTTTTCATCCATTTTATTAAATTCCTCCTAAAAATTATTCTACTCGGATAGTTAAAGCACCGTCAGTAGAGTCGTATCGTTCGGTATATCCAATCATACCAACTGCATTAGCAGAGCAGTATGTGGGTTTTCCTTTATTAGAACTATAATCAATCTTGATTCCAGCACCTGGTTTAATAATATCAGCACCGGCAACATATCCACCAAGTGGAAGAGTAAACGTACCTTCTGTATATACCAATGAGGGAGTTCCAGAAGGAATAGTCTGACCTTCGGTATAGCCCGGATAAGTCAGATAAATTTTAGAACCAGTAATTGGGGTATTAGCAGCCTCACTCCATCCGCCTCTTCGAGAACCAGCATCTAGTTCAGGTTGAGGAACGTACATGGGTGTAGAGCTGTTACTAACTGCCCAAGTCAAACAAAATTTACAACGAGTTGCTTCGTCTGCAGAGGTGGGAAGTTTTACACCAACTACATCTTCTCTACTTCCAAAATCGTAAGAAAAGCTTTGCTCACATAGTAAAACAAACCTTCCTTCAACAATATCTTCGGTAGGAATAACACCTAAAACATCTTCAAATCTATTGATTTCCATAATATTTTATAATCTCCAATATTTATTTTCCCTGAGTTCTCAAGGCTTCGCCAAGGCTCTTAGGGGTAAAGTCAGTTGTGATTTTTGGCCCAATGATAACAGGAATCTTATTTTTATCTTTATCTTCCGGTTTTTCTATTGGTTCAGGAGCAGTAAATACTTTTAAATCCTGTAATAGAAATTCCAAGGTATTCTCGTCAAGGGACAAAAGTTTTTCTTTATTTTCTTCAAAATACTTATCTTCTTTATTTATTTTAGCAGTTGTAAACTTTTCTTTAATAGTTCCTAACTTTTTACGTTCAGAATCTATTTTTTCTATTTCTGCTTTATAACTCTTTAATCCAATAAGTTCCGTATCTTTTTCTAAAGATAGTTTTTCTGATTCACTAAGTTTAGTCTTTAATTCATCATACTTTATCTGTAATTTTTCCAAAGCCTTTTCATTTTCTTCAGCCATTTCTTCGTCTTTCCTTTCTTTTTCTTCATCAGAAGCAAATGCTTCAATTGATGTTCTACCTCTATAAGAAGGTAATCCTACAATAGTTGCAGCAGTTAGAAATACATTTTTAAGTGTAGTAATACCATCTATTTTTTCGGAAGCTTCTGTATCATATGTTAATTCCCAAGAAAGATTAACTTGTTTGCCTGATTTTAATTCTTCTTTAATTTGTTCAACATCCTTGGGTCTTTCTTTACTCCATAGAGTAGCAATACCTTTAATTTTATCTTCTACTTGTTTAAGGTGAGTTATTACTCCTAGAGGAGAAGAATCTTTATGCCCTTTTTCTGTCTTTCCAATTGCTTTTTTAATGGGCATAAAAATACCACTGTTAATAATATTTGAAAACTCTTCTTGTGGAATTTTCATATTATTTCCATTTGGTTTATCATCAGTTAGAGTAAATTTAATATAGTTTACACTAGGATTTTGTGCTAAAGATGCAACAGCTTCTCCATCATTTGTACCATCTAATGATTGTACCATATCCTCTAAATTTGCAGTAAATATAGCTTTATTTTCCGTCATTTGTCACCTTTTTTGCTTTTGTATCCGTAGGTTTTGCTGGTTTTACTCTAGTAGTTGGAGGTCGGCTATTTGGAGTTTCTCCGAAAGCTGGAACAGCAAAGGCTTCAACTTTCTTTTGTTCTGATGCTCGTTTCTCAACTTCATCATCAAACTTATAACCAAGAACTTTTGAAAAAGAGTCTCTGCTCAAACCACCACCATCAAATAACTTTGATAGTGCAGTAATATACACATCAAACTTATGAAAATTAATTGGTTCAAATCTTACTTCTGGGGTAGCAGCAAATTTATTTCTTTTGGAAACTTGATAAACTACTTCTTTAATAACAGTTAGAATTTTTTCTCTAAAGTTATTCATAGTTTGTATTGGTGCTAATGAAGCAAATTCTTGATCTCCTGCACCACTTCGTTCTGTTTCACCAGTAATTAGTATCCTAGGAAATCCCAAAGCAAACATAATTTCTTGATTGATTTCAGAATACTTTGTATCATTCAAAAGTATTTCAACATCAGGGAATATCCACTTTAATTCTACCACATGTGACGTAAACAGCTGAAATATGTTCTCCACATCGTTATTATTATGATTTCTCCAAGATAATTGTGACTTTAAAGCATCCATATACTGAGTATCTTCCTCACTTAGTGTCATTGGGAAGTCTTTATCACCAACCTTTATATGTAAAATAGCACTTAAAGCCTTATTAGCTATGGAATAATCTGTTCGTCTAAGGTTTCTTTTGTGTTCTAAAATATCTACCGCTGAAGATAAGTATGGTGTAGGATAAGCAGATTCAGTAGTAACTCTACGCCGTATAATAAAGTTATTATGAAGTAAAACTTTATTTTGTCCATCTAAAATACTTTTTACAAATTCTGGATAGTATTGATTAAAAGAAGCATACAAATTTATATCAGGACTACCATCTGGATATATTCCTTGATTTCTAATAAAAGCTAATACTTCTTCTGGTACTGTAACAAAATAAGAGGGTTGGTCTGGAAGTAGTGATGTTTTTATTTCTATTGCTGTTGGGTCTCTAACCCACATAGTTTTAGGTACAACTAATGAAGGATATTTCTTTATATCAAAAGACTTTATTTCCTCTTTTTCCATAATTCCGTATTCTACTTCTGGTACTACTAATCCAGAAAGTAGGTATTCTAGTGCCATATCTTCTGCAAAACCTAAAAGTTTAGGTTTAATTCCTTCAAAGATTTTGAATTCATTACTTGATAATCCATTCTTATAGAAAGTTAAATCATTAATACCAATATCAATTAGTTTATTAATAGTGGTAGATGTAACTGGGTCTCGATTATAATAAAATCTACACCTTTTTATCATCTTTAAAAAGTCTAATTGTGGCCCTTTTGAATCCTTATCTTTTTTCCAAGTGTATCTCCAAGGGTTTTTAGAGATATCATTATCGTTACCGTCTTGGTCTAAGGATATAAAAGCTGCTTCTGCATTTCTTAGTTTTGTCATTTATTTTACCACCAGCTAGCCATTATTAATTTTTTCTTTTCAGTAGCGAAAAGAGAATAGTCATTGACCATATAATAACTAGTCATAGCACAAAGTAAGGCAGACGTAAAGTGGTCTTCACCTCTTTTACCACCTCTTTGTGTAAGAGTTTTGTATGTAATTTCTCCAGTAGGAGATTTAGAATAAGTCATTCTTTCTAATTCAGTAATCATTTCTGTGTCTGTATAAGAATAAATAATTCTTCTATTGTTAGTATATTCTTGAAGAATAGATACAGAAAATGGTTTGGTTTTTTGTTTAATTTCTTTCCCTTCAGAATCAAGTCCTAATGATACTGAGGATGAAAAATCTATTGGAACAATCTTCTTTTTGTAATCTTTATGCAAATAATCTCTATGCTCCAAAAGATTCTGCACCACAGAAATACCAGCACTACCCCTATCAATACCTATAATGTATGGTGAATATTTAGTGTCTAATAAATCTATAATTTTTTCTTGCAGTGGGTAGGAAACCTTGGTAAGTTTTATTTTTGCATGAAACCTAATATTTCCATTAGATTCTTCATACATTACCCAAATTGCGGTTGGTTCGGTATATCCCAAGTCTATACCAATAATACATCCCTTATTTTTGTCTGGAAGAGATGGTAATATAGCTATATTACCAATAACATTTATTAAGTTATCTCCCTCTCTAACTCCATCAAACTCAAATTTATATACGGGGTAGGATTGTATATCGAAGGCGTTTCTATCAAACAGAGAAAAAACAGGTTTACCATGCTGTCCTAATACAAGGTGTATATAATCATCAGAGTCTTCAGAACCATATTGCTCTATGGCTCTCTCTTTATCTTCATTTGTAAATCTAGGGTTTTGAAAAGCCGAAATTCGATGTTTGGTATAATTATTGTTTTCTTGGTCTGTATGCCAAAGTACATTTTTTTCTCTAAGTCCTGTAGGTACTCCAGAAGTAGATAATTTAAACCCTGCTTGCCAAGTATTTAAAATTGGTTGCATTTCTACCCAAGTTCCCCAAGGGTAATATCCAGACTCGTCTACCCACACATAAGGACTATGTAAACCAATAACGTTTGCTCCTGTTCCACTCATACCAGCAATACGACACATCAACTTAGATTGATTCTTTAATGAGATAGAAAACTCTGAACCATTAATTCCACCGTTTCTTTCTATATAATGTTTCAATAAAGAGTTTGATCTAAACATTCTAGTAAGTGTTGCAAATACTGGTTCTAGATGAACCTTACTTGGTACGGAATAAACTATATAGTTTTCTGGATAAATATTAAATATTAGTGCCCAAGAAATATTCAAGGAAATGGCTTGGGTTTTACCAACTGCACGAGCAGCGATCATGGATACATATGAATTAAAATCGCATAAGTACTCTTTTTGATAACTCGACAAAATAAATTCTTTTTCAAAACTTGTCTTATCAAGGTTCATTAGAAACTCACTGAACAAAACAGGATTTCTAAAGACCTCATAAACCTCTAGTTCTTCTCTTGTACAACGTTCTTCAATCATAGTCTTTTATATATTTCTCCACAAATCTTTTGCCAAGAAAAGTTATTTCGTACATAAGTTATTTGTTCTAATGATAATGGTTTATATTCAGACATAAATATATTAACCAACTGTTGTGTTATGTCTTTATCCATGTCTATATAGATACAAAAATCTTTATAATCTATGTATGTTTGTATAAAAGGAACTATTGGAACTGCCCCCGTCATTGCGGCTTCTATACAAGCCATCTCAAAACCCTCTATTACTCGTAAACCAGTCACATATTTTACTCTTTGTAGTATGCTAGAATACCAAGAATCTGTCATATACTCTAAAAATTGATAGTGAGTATTATCCCATTTAAAATTTTCTCCTGTATGTAACATTTTTTTATTTGCTAATATACAAGCTGCAAATACTTTATCTAAGCACTCTGTTTCTGCTACATGTCCAGTAGAAAATACGGTATAAGTTCTTTGAGATTTACTTACTGGAAATAAATCTGGTTCTGCTCCTAATGGTGTTCTAAAAAATTTATCTTTATTATCTATATAAGAATTAAGGTTATGAAAGGATATGGTTAATTTACATTCATTCCATAGTTGTGCCCAATTAGTAACTGGTATATCCGTTGTATAAAGGCACTGTTGAAACATAATTACGTTGCTTAAAGACTGTTTAGACATTAGATAGTCGTATTCTTTTTTACCAACAACCTGAACTATTTCCACGTCTGGATTTTCCGTTACCCACTCAACATCAGGAAAATGAGTTTGCATAGCAACGCTTATTCTTTTAAATGCTTTACCAAAATCAGGATTAGTATATTCAAATATTTTCATATTTATCAACTTTCTATTGCTTCTACAATTTTATCTGCTACTAATTTAGGGTGTATTGCACTAGACCAGAATTGTTTTATAAGAGTATTATTATCGTGTGTAAAGGAACATCCCGGTTCTCTATAAGTAAAGGTTACTAATTTCTTAGTTGAATCAAATAAATTTTGTTTTACTTGAGAACATGTATGAGGACCAGAGTATCTTCCAACTATAACAGTACAAAAAGTACTTAGGTAGGAAATTTCATTTATATCAAAGTTGTCTGTAGTTTTAGTAATCTTACTTGTAAAAAATACATTGGGTAAATTATTTTGAAATTCGTTAGTAAAAATAAATATTTTTTGTGGATATTTTTCTACTAAAAATCTTATTACTTGTACAAAATTAAAATTTGCTGCTTGCCCTGATAAAACATCCCCATTGCAAATTAATATTTTGTCATAGGTATTTTTTTCTACAAACTCATTTACTCCATCTATTTGAAATTTTGTATAATCTATTGTTGTAAGGTAGTCTAATGGAATTCCACTTAGTTTTTCAAACCCAAGTTCTGAAAGTATTTCATTATTCATTTCATAAATAGCTTCTACAGTACAACCATATTTTAAACCTTTTTGACCAATCCAAGTAGAGATATATAAGTTATTATCTTCTACATTATGACCTATTCCAACATTCATTTTATCTGTGATTGGGGTATATTTTAAATTATCAATATCTGTTAACATTCTTGGGGATTTGTTATGAGCATAATAGTATTCTTTTGCTGGAATTATTTTCATACCTGCTTTAACAAACTCTCTACTTTCAAATACATCCCCTATACCATACGGATTAAACCAAATTACTTTATCATACATAGAATAAAGAATCCATTTCTTTCCTTAGAATTTCCGAAGACCATTTTCCATAAAACTCCTCCAATGGTTTAATACCAGAATCCATAATTTCTTTTATGGAATGTTTCTTTATATTAATCTCATCTTTTAATACATGACGGAAGGAATTATTATCATCTATGGCTATTGGTCTTTTTACGGATAGTGCATAATCTATTGAACTTGCTAGTCCAAACTGAGGTAAATCATTATATAGAAAAACATTAATATCGTTCTTGGCTAAAAAATCTAACATAGTATTATTATCAAATAATTCATGTGTTATGTTAAGTTTAACATTTGGATTTACATTTAGATTTCTGCATATGTCTGACATTTTATATAACATTGAGTGTGTAGGGTCACAGAAAGGAGACCAAACCATGTGAAGATTAAACACAGCTTTATCAAACTCTTTATTAATTTTTTCTGTCAGTGTATCAAATCCTTTTCTCCAATCACTCATAAAACCAAAAGTTCCAATAGTTGGTATATCATTCTTTGGATAATTATTAGTATAACTAAATAATGGTCTAGGTAATATAACACATTTATCTTGAATAAGTATGTTATTTGAGTCTATAAAACCATTTTGTATCCCATAATCACCAAAAAATAAATACTTATCATAATATTTTCTAACAGGCCTCTCATGAAAAATATAATAGTGCGGTATTCTTGATGGCACTCTATGAGTAAAGGGTAGCCAACCCATAACAGTACTATACCAATTTAGTAAAACAAAATCTGGTTTAATTGTTATTAATAATTCCATATATTCATTTAGTGATTGTGGTTCCTTATAAATATATTGTATCTTTTCGGAGTCTTTTATTATCTCATATACACGCTTACCAAATTGATAAATACCACAATTAGGAACTGTAGAGTTTATAAATAATACTGTTTTCAAATTATTATCTCCAAGATTCTTTCAAAAGAAGAAACAAAATTTTCATTAGAGAAAGTGTTATATATTGGTTGCAACGGTTCAATACCTCTACTTAATATTTCTTTTATGGATGAATCTTCTACACAAATTGATGGAACTATATTATATAAATGTTCAAACATTGGTACTTTTGTTACCGCTATTGGTCTTTTAACTGACAAAGCAAAATCAGTAGAACCTGCTATTCCATCTGTTTTAGATGCATCATAAAAGAAACAATTAATATCATTACCAGCTAAAAACTCTAAAACTTGTCCATCGGTAAGAAACTCTCTATTGACAGATAGGGTAATTCCTGGCTTGGTTATTTTAGACAAACATAACTTAATTGTTTCGTCTGTTACAAATCCATTAACGTCACCATGAAATGAGTTTGAAATAGAAAATCTAATATTTGCTGTATCAAACTCCTCATTCACTTTTTCTACAATATAATCAAATCTTTTGCTAGGAAATCCAAAACCAAAACTACCAATTGTAGTAATAGGATTATTTGGATATTCCCCGGAGTATTTTAATAAGTATCTGATTGGTATGCTAAAGGTATTATTAAATATTTCTTGTTTTACATTTGTTCGTGCTATCATGTATATAAAGTAATCAAACCCAACTATATTTTCTTCTATTGAATAACCCTCATGAATTATTGCTACATGTTTAATATTTTTAAATTGCGATAGCGTTTCTTTAGTTAAATATGGTAGGGTAGATGGGTTATAATTATACAAAACAATATCTGGATTTACATCTGTTATTTCTTTTATTATATCTTCTTCTCTTATTACCATTCTATAAACAAAATCAAATTTTTTAGATGCCTTAAGTATTTTCGGTATTCTTTCTGCCCATTGTTGAATACCACAAGGTTTAATACTATTATTTATTATAAGAATTTTTTTCATATTAACTTTTTCTCACGTAATAGTTCTTTAAATGTTTCTCTAAATTTACTTGGATGCCAAGCATCTTGCATTTGTTTAACTCCTGGTTGTGTAGATACTATTAATTCTTCATATGACTGTTTTGGATAATAAGAAATATACTGATGTAGATGTCTAAATGTATTGCAATCTGTAATTGCTATTGGTCTTCCAGCAGAAATGGCTTGGTCTGTTACTGCCGAAAGTCCAGATAGATTTCTATAATATGGAAAGGAGTTTATAGTGTGTTCTGAACACCAACTAATCAACTCTGGTTTAGTCATATAATCATGAGTTACTATTACTTCTACATTTGAATTGGCTAATTTTTTAAGATCATTTCCATAAGTTACTAACATTGATAGTGGTATTCCTGTAAACTTACCCTCTGGAAAATTTAATCTTACAATACAATTTCCAATTTTATTTGCGTTTTCTATTACTTCATAAAATCTTTTGTATGCTAAAGCATCCCCGGTTGGACAAATTAATCCAAAGCCACCTATAACTATTTTATCCTCACTTAACAATGGTTTTAAATTAGATGCTACTTCTAGTGGTCTAGGAAATGGGTAGTAGTTTTTTATTTTCGCTTTGGTTGGGTCTATAATCATATAGGCATCAACTTCGGGTGGGGTATAGGGTAAATATACAGTTGGAGTAACCTCTAAAACTACTATTATTTTTGTCCCTCTTAACCTATTAATTTCTTTTTGAGCAATTGGTAGGGTAAATGGATGCCAATTAAAAATATAAAAATCATACTTAGAGTTTGAAACCATCATTTTTCCTAGTCTGTCTACTTCCATATAGTCTATGTTGTATTCAGGTTCTCCTCCAGCAAGAGCATCTTTAATCATTACTCCGGCTTCATATATACTACAATTAGCCCGTTGTTGATTTATAAATATTCCATGTAACATTATTTATCCTTATATGTTTTAGTTATGTTCGTATATTTTCCAAACCCAAGTAACTCATCAATTGCTTTTATTAGTTCCGTTCTCTTTGAATTTGTTTGTTGTGCAGCAATAGCAGCAGATAATCTATCTTCGTTGGATAAAGATAAGTCCATTAATTTGTCTTGTGCAAACCAACACCGCATACTTGTTGTGATTAGTTCATCAATTAGTTGTGCTACAGTTTTTTCCTTTATGCTCATAGATTCCAACCACCGTTTTTTGTTAGAACGTGAGGAGTGGGAAGCATATATAGTACTAATCCACCATTACTAAGAAAAGTCTTTAGGATTTTATTAAATGTTTCTGTAAAGTGCCAAGCTAAAACAATTATTACATCTGGGTCTGCATCAAAAACATCTTTTTCTGGAATGATTGGAATGTTTGTTCCAGAAGTTCTCAACCCAAACTTATCTTCATTTATCTCACCAATTGCTTTAATCCATGTATTGTCTAATTCCATAACTTGTAACATAGTATTAGCCTTGGTACTTGCTGCTAATGCATAAATTCTTTCATTCTTATATGGACGTAGAAACTCGTGTATTTTTTCTTTAAATATTGATACGTTTTCTTTAAGTAGTTCTATTGAAACTATTCCCATTTGAAAATCAAAATATTCTAGGGTGAGTGCGTTTTGTACTTCTTTTGTTTCTAAATATACATCTGGATAGGAAACATAAATTCTTAAAGAGCCACCATTTACTTTATTGTATTCAACGTCAAAAATAGTAAGTCCGTGTGATTCCATTAATCCATTTAAATCAGAAAGTTTGTAGTATTCTAGGTGTTCTGAATTAATATCATCTACACCATTAATCTTTAACATGGAGTATAAATCCATTAGTTGAATAACCCAAATACCTCTTTTATCCATAATAAATTTTACATCCTCTACAAACTTATTTGGGTCTGGCAAATCATAAAACATAGCTATCGTTGTGATAACCTTTGCTCTACTAACTCCACTAGGATACAAATCACTAGAAAAATAATCATTAATAAAATAGTCACAGTTTTTCTCCGCCCGTTCTTGTAGGTTAGGAGCCGGGTCAAAACCAACTTTCTTTATATTTTTGTTTAGGTACATACCTAACATAGAACCATCATTACAACCAATATCAACAACAACATCTTCATTTTTAAGTTCTATTCTTTTTTCAATATTTTCCACAATATCTTTTAAATCTTTTAACATGGAGTTATTTAATCCAGAACGATACCAGTAATGGTCTTTATACATAAAGTCTAGGTCTGGAGTATCTCTTAGTTGGTGTAAACCACAGATATCACATGTTGATAAAACAAGTGTATCTTTTACTGATTCTTCTCCGTCCTTTAAAAAATCAGAAAGATAGAAATTTCCTAAATCATAAATAGGAATTAGTTCTCCTCCACAAATTCTACAGTTAGATGTCATTTTGTTTCTCCAATTTTAAATCATTTTCTACCATCATTTCAACTAACTGTTTAAAATTAGTTTCTGGTTTCCAACCTAATACTTTATGTGCTTTAGAACAATCTGATAAAAGGGTGTCTGTTTCTGCAGGTCTATAAAATAGTGGGTCAATTACAACATAATCCTTGTAATCTAAATCAACACAACTAAAAGCAATAGAACAAAATTCTTTTATGGTGTGTGTTACTTCTGAACCGATTATGAAATCTTCTGGGGCATCTCGTTGTAAAATCATCCACATTGCTTTTACATAGTCTCCAGCAAATCCCCAATCTCGTTTTGATTCAATGTTACCAAGGCGAAGTTCTTTGTCTTTTCCTAATTTAATTCTAGCGACACTATTGCTTATTTTTCTTGTAACAAATTCTATTCCTCGTCTTGGTGATTCATGATTCATTAAAATGCCGGAGGCAGCAAACGTACCAAAGGATTCCCTGTAGTTTCGTGTAATATAAAAACCAAAACATTTTGCAACTCCATATGGACTTCTTGGATAAAATGGAGTGGTTTCGGTTTGTGGAATTTCTTGAACCTTACCAAACATTTCTGATGTGGATGCTTGATAAAATTTGGTGTCTGGTTTAATGCGTTTAATTGCCTCTAAACATCTAAGTGGTCCAATGGCATCAATGTCTGCGGTATATTCTGGAATTTTCCAAGATGTGGGAACAAATGACATTGCTCCTAAATTATAAAATTCATCTGGTTTATATTTTTCCATTATACTGGAAATGGAGTTTCCATCAGATAAATCCCCATATACCAATTCTATGTCTTTTAAAATATGATTAATATTTGTGGTATTTATGGTACTAGAACGTCTAGCCATACCAATAATCTTATATCCTTTTTCTAATAGGAGTTCTGATAAGTAACTGCCATCCTGTCCTGTTATGCCCGTAATAAAAGCGGTTTTACTCATTTAATTCATTCCTTCCGGCATAAGTTCTGGGTGATTAGTTCCACCCGCATCGAATAATTCTTTAGTACTAATAGTAACAACTCCTCCACAAATTTCACCATTCTCTGTTGGTCTATGGCAAACAAATCTTAATTTATTTTTGTTAGATTCTGGATAGAGTGTCCATACTGTTGCTAATAACATTTTACATTGATCACAAAAAATATAACTCATTCTACTCTCTGAAAACTTTTTAGCTTTTGCTTTTAAAGAATCTATAAAACTAATTATTGATGTTTCTTGGTCAGATTTTCTAAATTTTCTAGTGATTTTTAAATCATTTTGAAAAGAAGAAATATCAGAGCGTAAGTCCGACATTACTTTTTGAATTTTATCAATCATTACAATATTATCTAAAGAAACACTACTTGATCTTTCTTTATACAAAACTTGCTCATAGTCCTCTAGTGCTATTTGAGCTTGAACTAATGCTCTCAATGTATCCATATCATTTATTTTCAAGTCATTTAAATCATAATCTTTTTCAAAATCAGATAATTTCTTTAAAATTCTTTTTTCAAATTCCATAGACGGAGAAACATTAAGTACTTTCTTAGCGAAAACAGTATCAAAGTCCTCATCAGACATATCTTTATATTGAATTAAGTTACGCATTTTTGTTTTATTTGGAATAGTTAACCGTTTTTCGCCCATATTCTTCTATTTTTTCCTTTTTTATTCTCATTCTCTTGATAAGTATAACATAATTTGATGTTTTGCAAGAGATATGCATTAGTAGTGTTTTTAACATTTAAATCAAAACACTCCCTATGAAACCACAAATTGACATAGGGAGTATCTAAACCTATCATTGAACGATTCTGTAGCACATCAATTATTTCTCCGCAGTGAAAACAAATCATAGTTGTTTATCTAATAACTCTGGATATAAATATTTATCTAACTCTGGAATGGTATTAATATAATCAAACATACCTTCATATTGAATATTCCAAGGTTGTCTACGAAGAATTGTTTTACAAATATTCTTTAGTTTTTCAGCATACTTATATTGGTCTTCTATAAAAATATCTATTTCTAGAAGCCTAGCATATTTTTCTTTTTCTGCGGAAAAAATAAGATTTCTAATTTGTGGAAATTTATATCTATTAAGATATAATTCAGTGGTGGTTTCTAATTCATTTCGTCTGGATGTTATATAATAAATGGTGTGACCATAGTCTGACAGTTTTTGAAGGTATTCTATTAATCCCTTTTCTGGAAACATTTTGTCATATAAAGTAGGAAGACTTAGAAGAAAACAAACCTCATCACTAGTAAACAAACTATCAAAATTTTTCCATAATTCTTCATAACTAGGTAGTTCTTTTCCTTGTTCGGTAAGATATGAATATACTGCTCTGTGCCAATTATATAGAACTCCATCTAAGTCAAAAGCAATAATCACAATGTCTCCTTTGTTT
>Ga0315284_10007901_pt1 | contig 15176 bp, 8 predicted proteins | sample YL17G09_16_MG_FD_203696 | JGI IMG/M metagenome (GOLD analysis project Ga0315284, IMG submission 203696) | Sediment microbial communities from Yellowstone Lake, YNP, Wyoming, USA - YL17G09_16 | ecosystem: Environmental > Aquatic > Freshwater > Lake > Sediment | place: USA: Wyoming | collected... | reverse complement strand
GCTTAAATCATAAACACCTGCGAGAACTTCAATTGCTTTGACGGTAGAAGCTGCGCCAAAATCGATTGATGCAATTGCATCCGCAAAAGGTCGGTAATCAACCCCTTGAAAAGTCGCCAAAGAGCCAGGAGGCCCAACAGTTACATAAGGATTTCTAACTGTGTTAAGTCTTGGATCTAAATGAGTAATATATGGGTTTGTGGCGCTTGGTGTTCCACTAGTCCCAACCAGCGCGGCTTTTTGCGTTGTAGAGGGAAGGCGATTACGTTCTGCAGTCGTTATAATTTCCCCAGAGCCTTTATCTAAAATCCCATCCAAAACAAGTTTATTAGTATGATTGTGGTTATAGGTTAAAAGACCTGAGGGGCCGCTTATCTGAGTTTGAGTAAGATGTTGATAGGCTGCGTCAGCATTTTGATTTAGTAGCTCTGGATGCTGCATGGTTCCTGTTCGCGTAAAAGCCACCCATGCTGAGCCATTCCACCGATAAATAATACCGTCAGCAATGACCCCCCTTAGATCCCCTTCTACCGGAGAAAAGGTAATCGAAAAATTGGTAGACGTAAGAATTGCTGCTGGTGTGATTTGGATCTCGGTTAGGGAGATAATATCAGCCACCCGCGTATCCGGTTCAAACTGCAACCCCAAACTTGTGCTTTCAACCAAAGAGCCGCGTTCAATCGTTCCAGTGGTCGAAATAATCGTAACGTGCGTGGAGTCAAGAACCGTACTACCTTGAGCTAGAAAAGGTATGGGAAGCAGCGCAAAGGTTGCTACGGAATCTCTTATTTGGCCAAGATCAGCTTGAGGTATATATGTTTCCAGATCATTTTTTAAAACAACTGGGTTAGTAGCTGAAGGTGCAGTAAGGGTGGAATCAAACGCTAACTTCTCATCTTCCGACAAGCTTTGCGCAGCTATTTTTGTAAGGACACTACTGTACGCTTCCCTTGGGATAACACCTATCACCGAATGTCCATCTGAAGTGAGAATTTTCCCATCCAGGATCTCGATAATATCTTCTGTTCTGAGTTTCTCGTTATTACTCATCGTGACCTCAATTGCGAATGTATACCACGTCTAGACGGCGGTTAGCTTCCGGAGCACCGCCTGTGAATATTATATTCCCTGTTGGGTTACCAAAGCCATCTACTTCAACTACATATTTCCCACCTTGATTCAACCCGTCAAGAAATACGAGAACAGAGTCAACTGATGTGGGCAATTCAGAGAGGAGCAAATGGGGGGTCATAAATGTATCCAGTAATCCATCAGTAGTTCCAACATAGATTTGTCGCCACTTATCTACTGGGGGGATAAGTCCTAGATTGTAATGAGCCCACAAAGACTGACCAGAAGGAGTTATCGTACCAAATTGAATTTGAGTATTACTATTTATTACTGAATAATCTTGGCCTTGGAGTACAAATAAACCTTCAAGGTACGCTACAAGCGTTGGGGTATCCGTCCAAGTGTCAGGTACATCAAAGATTTGAGGATTTAGCGTAACTGTTAATGCATCGACTCTTTCATTAATACAAGCCGTACCAAGGGGAAGATACCAAACCCACAGTTCTTGCCCGATAGCCGGTGGCGTAAATAATGTTATTTGGCCGTAGGATCCCATATCAGTATAAACGTATTTGTTAGGTGGCTGGAAGATACCATCAATCCACAGCATCATCGAATCTTGGCCAGCGCACGATTCAAACGTAATAGTAAAAGAAGTATTAATACCATTAATCATACCATCGGGCTGTTCTTGTACTGGCAGATTTGCTGTTGAGATAACGAGAGTTCCTGGCTGATCAACTGCGATATCTGTTTCATTAAAATGTGTGCCAAACCCTTGAGTGAACAGACCCTTAGGATAGTTACATGGTAGATTTGCCACAGTTGAATCCAGTGGATGGTACTCGATGGGGTATACTTCAGAAATATAATAGCTTTCTTGCTGTAATGTTGGAGGATAAGTAAAGACAAATTTATCACCTTCGTACTGCTTCCATAATCTCGTGGATAGGCCATCGAGGGTAGTCACGGGAGCATCATAGTAATAGCAGATCTTTGATGTCGCGTAGACGGTGCTAGAGGGGTCTTGCCCTGCCAATAAACCGTGGGAGGTCATCGAGGTGCCAGAAACCTCCAGTGGGAAATTATAACGAACTCCAACTTCCTTAGCGGTGGCTGTTATCGTGCCATCAGTTAGTTCTACTGTGACTTTTGCTCCCGTGATGGGATGTTTTAGAATTTCAGTTGCCAGGGCTAAGAGATCGTGGCTTTGATTAATTCCGGCAGCAAAGCGCGGAATCGATGAAATATCCAGCGCACCAACTCCACCGTCAGTAAAAGCAACTGGTGTACCGCCAATAACGTCACTGACTTGGAAACGATTCTGGGTAATATTAATTGCGTAATATCTTTGACCTTCATTCAACCCTGAGGGCAAAGAACCATCTGTACTAAATCGGACGGGCTCGTTGTCTCTAAATACACTTTGCATGGTAAGAGGAGTGAGCGCGGTAGTCCCCGTTGCATTAATATTGAGTGTGATTTGGTTCAAAGAATCGACGGTCTTAATAATCGCGTTTGCCGGGATATTTGTTCCAGTTACCCCCATACCTACTAGCATCTCAGTATTTGGGGGAATAATATTGGTAATTACAGGAGAATTTAAAATCACATTGCCAATTAAAGATATGCTTTTTGTTGGAAATGCAAACATCGATGTTGCAATCTCAATATCTTGACTAATAAAGGTATGATAACCCGTTCCAGTTGTTGTCAAATCAATTGGTGTTCCATACGGAGTTAGCGATAATTGAAAAGTATCCGTCGTTGGATTAACCACATAATAGATAGTAGAGGTCGCCAAAGGAGCTGGTAGTGTTCCTGTTGCGATTGAGGTTGCCGTAAGAGATCCAGAGGTTGTAATGACCTCACTGTTTATTATTTTAGCTTGGATTGCAACGATGCCTCCAGCTAGGAGAGAACCAAAAGGAGAAGTACCCCCATACCAAGCGATATAATGATGGCTTAGAACTGAATGCGCAAGTATGGCGGCCAGAAGAGATCTGGCATCTGCATCTTTACTTATTCCAACTAAAAATTCGTTTTCGGTACTTGGCGTAGTAACGCCAGTTAGGGTAACCCCTAAAGTTCCCCAAGTCACTGTAGAGCCAAGACTGATTATAGTGTTGGTGGATAGCAATATCCTCGGTATAGAGGCGACACCTAAGCCTTCATAATATGGGTGATCTAAATGATAAAAAGTATCTGCTACCACGTCTACAGCAGCACTTGAGATGGAAACAACATGCTCACCCAAATAAATGGTATACGAATTGTAACTACAAGGAGATGAATCCCCCACGATGTTTGAACTGACGCTAAGAGATACTGTCGCAATAAGGATGTCGTTATAAAAACCGCCATCGAATTCTTTAGCTTTTATGACAGTAAAGCCGCTACCAACCGGCAAAGCAATATAGCGTAAGCTTAAAATAGAATGTGCATTGATAGCCGCAATCAAAGATGCAGTGTCATCGTCTTTACTAATGCCTACGGTAAAATAGTTCTCATTGGGTTCAATATTGGTCGCGGTAAGAGATCCAGTTACTGACAGGATCTCAAAGGTAATATCTGCATCTTTAGACTGGACTATAACAATTCCAGTACCGCCTGATGATGCCAGGTAGCTAAGGCTCAAAATTGAGTGCAGATTTATGGCTGTTATCAGGGCTGCCGCGTCGAGAAGCTGACTTACGCCTACCGTAAATTCATTTTCTGTTGTAGGAGCAGTGGTGACACCAGTTAATGTCACTGTAAGTGTTCCCCAGGTTACAGTCGAACCAGTACTTATGATACTGCTATTGGTTATCGTCCCCATCGCGATAGTGGCATCCGGGACTCCAACCAAGGTCACGCCTAGAATTGCCCAGCGAACACTAGATCCTACGCTTATTAGGTTGCCGTTTGTAATTACTCCGGTAGCTACGTCTGTGGCTTCAAATGCCAAGCCATCTAAGCTGAGGGTATCCCCTACCGCGATTGCATTTTCCGCTTTTATCCAGCCAGTTGCATATTCACCATCTGCTGTTGGCATATAATTAAGAAAACTTTGATCCCACGTACTTGTCAATTCGTCCGCAATAGTTGAGACCGGATAAACCGACCAAGGCTTTTGATTGAAAGTTGGTGGAAAAGTGAAAATCACGGTGTCGTCTGCAACTGTGTATTGCTTATCAGCCCCCTGTGTCATTAACCTGCCATCTAGAGCCAAGTAAATTGATTTTGGATCTGATACTGGATAGGGCAACGAAAATCTAGTTCTAATACCATCAGGTGCTGGTGACAATGCGGCATTGATCCAATGTTCCCATTTGACATCGTAATGAGCTTCAATTAGACCCAAAGGAGGTTCAAAAAATTCTATAAAATCCCCACCCCTAGCGGGGAAAAGGGCATAGTCTAGCCTGTAATTACTACCAACAATTGGTGCCGAAAAACGAACAGTTGTGCCTCCTGGGCCAACTGTCATGCTGGAAACCAAGTACTGGGCAGCATCAATAAAAATAGGATTTGTTTCCCAAAGTTGTAAAATAAGAATTACCTGATCAAAATAGGGGCCACCAGTAAAGGCTAGAGGAATAGACGCAATTCCATCTGTTAAAAGTAGCGTCCCGCGCTCAAGAGTAAGGCTATCATCCTCAACGACCCACCAATTAAGTTTCATATCCGCAGCGAGAGGAGCTGAAAATTCAATCGTAGCTCCTGTTAGTGTATGCTCTCTCACAATATGGACTACTTGCTGAACCAAAGTAGGATCACCACTAGGCATAGGATCCACAGTAATCGAAATAAGAAGTTGATAATCTATTGATACAGCTGGTTGTGTAAAAGTTAGGGGATAGGAAGAAATCCCTGCTGTCAGAGAAATCTGTCCATATTGATTTTCACCGGGGTTACCAGTGTTAGGTAAACTGGGAGTCACAAAATGAATCGCTACAGCTTGTGGGTCAACCGGATTAGTAGCCGGTGGATGCGAAATAATAAAGGATACGTTGTCCAACCCTTGCTCTACTCCAGTCAATAACATCTGAAGTTGAGCACCACCACGGACTTCAAAAGAAGAAAAGATGGGGCCAAGGAATGGGCGCGGTTCCCCCAACTCTACATAAACAAGAAGAGGGCCTAAAGGCATTGATAAAATTCGATAGGCACTACTAATGATATTGCCGCTTAAACTAACTCTATAATCTTGATAAAGTCTTTTTAAAAGACCATCGACAAATACCTTAACTGCAGATGTTGATTTAGGGAACTTGGTCAATCTGAAATATCTATTCACACCATCCACAACGCCGCGCAGCGGTGTGTCATAGATCCATTCATGTATATTCGTAATACCAAACTGCTGACCGAATCTCCCGCTTAAAGAGAATTTTGTCCACGGTTCGATGTCAAGGGGATCTGCATCCGTAGGTGATAACGCATTCAATATAAGCTGATCTAAAATATAAGTTGCTTGGCAAAAAGCTAAAAAATGTTCCGATTCTACAGAAACATTGAGTGTGAATAAGCGGAGAAAACAATCAGTAAGATAAGAAAGACCCGTTGTTATGCTATTGGCAAGCGGGCTATCAAAGTCAAATAAATGCCGCCGCAGCTTCCCACCTTGCTCCACATACACTTCACCTTCGGTGATTTGTCTTAACGTATAAAGCTGCGGGAGGTTATTGAGAAGCTGAATGAAGGCTTTCCACCTTTCCACTTCTTTATTAGGCAGCCAAACATGTGCTTCATACCCTTGAAAAACTTCTTCTGACCTAAACATTGGAGAATCAAATTTATCAATATTTTTCATTTTAAAAAAGATTGGGTTAGACGCAGAAAATGCAGCTAGAATTTCTGTAGTCGCTCCCAATGTTCCGGGCTCATGCAATAAATTCTTAACTAGAAGTTTGTGTGCCAAAGAGGCCAGGATCTCTAAATCAGACGGGATTAAATTTGTCAGTCCGCCGAGCATTGGAGTTACAAGTCGAAATGATAAAGGAGATGCGATAGATTCTTCAACTTGGTTGAGAGGTACTTTAGAATATTCAGTTATTTCACGCGCATATGCTCGAAATAGGGTAGCATAGTTCACCACTGATAAAAGAAAGGTACGATACTCCCCCAAACCCGCATCGCGAACAGTTACCGTCACCGGGCCATAAGGTAGAGCAACTGTAATATTATAGGATTCCCCAATAGGAACAAAATACATCCTTGGGGTTGGCGGTGTTTGCCACTCGCCTGTAAAATCGACAACGTAAGAGACGCCAGCGGTTAAACCACCGATGGCAAAGGTCTGGGGTTGATTTTGTGGATGCGCAGGGACAAGGATACCTCGCGCAAGGTTATTTTCACCTGGAGGCAATGCTGCACGTAGATTGTCATATGTTTCCTGGTCATCGCCAAGAACAAGTTCAAATGTGAAATTAGCCATTAAAGCCTCACAGTAATGCTTGCCGCGACAGAATCAAAGATTGGTACTTGGTTTTTTAAAGGAGATATGGTTTCTACTGTGTCAATCGCTCCATATTTTCTCCTGAATTCCAAAATTTTAACTGTGTCAATTTCTGGAATATTTTCTTTCAAAATGCTCTTGATATTATCTGGAATTAGTATTGTAGGAATCCCAGATAGGGGTTCAATGAAATAAGTCAATAATGCCATGATTTGACCACGCACGTTATCTGGGTCGCCATTTATTATCCGGGCTTCAAGTGACACAATTATTGGCGACTCTATGAAAGAACGAAGAAGAATATCGGTATAGAACAGAGAGTTTTCACCATGAAATAATACCTGGAGAGAGTCAAGAAGATCATTCTTTATACCAACCATCTCAACAAGATCATTAGCAGATAGCGTAATAGAACTATCTAACTGAACAACTGGATTAGCTCTGGTGCTAAATTGATATTCCAAGGTTGTATCTGGTTTAAAAACCCACAACGTGGAATCTATGGCACTTCCATTTATTACTAAAGACGTTAATCCCAGAGCTGTGCGGTTTGCTATTATTGGAATAATGGGCTCGCCACCTGATGCCAAGTAGTCTTCAGTGAATGGTATTAAGTTTTCTCCCTGGGCATAAACATCCAGAGAAGGGCCGCTTGTTAATCTCCTAAACTCCATCCTGTCTGTCGGTTTCACCACATGGACAGTACCAACATAGGAAGGTTCAGCCTGCGTGACTAGCGTTATTATCCCACCAATGGAGTTGCGTTCTAAGCCTTTAAACTTCTCTTGCACCCGCTGCGCAACCGCTAAGCTATCTTCAGGTTCTGTCCCCCCAGCAGCTGCTGTGTATTGAATAATACCATCAAACCCACCGATCTGTGGCTGCATCCGGCGAATGTGGTTAGCAGGTATGTTATATTTTATACCAGGAGCTACCGCTTCAATCGCGATCTGCAATTCATATCTTTGGGTGGACGGATTAAAGTAAGTGGCAGCATAATCCCCGGACATTGTGGCTGACTGTGTGGTGCGAAAGACTAAATTTCCATCTATTGTCATTACAAGAGCACCAATGGGGACTGTATAAGTTAAGCCAACGGCTGGAGCTGAGTTGCGATAAAAAGTTACGGTGGTTCGTGCAAAGTTACCAATGCTTGGGCCAGTACCAAAATTGATCGCAAAATTTCGTGCTTCTTGTGACGTTGCTACCGAGGCAAAGATAGGAGAATAGTACCTTTTTAGCATCTCTATTCTATTTTCAAGGGTAGCCAATTCTGGTGGAATAGGCGAGATTAAATAGTCCCATAACGGGCCTACTTTTAAATCCAGCCGATTATCTATTCCAGTGATACTGGCTCTTAGCGAATCTTGGATCTGACTTTTTGATCTTGCCATTAAATTACTCTCTTGAAATTATCCCCGCTGGTGGGGCTATAACTTGTTTCATGGAAGTAGCTTTAAAATCTTGCCCGATGGTTTTTGCTACCGTACTATCCCCGACATCCGCGACAGAGAAAAAAATTATCGCCTGACTATCTAGATCAATTAATACATCTATTTGTGAAAACTGTTGTATTTTTTCTTCTACAGTTAATTTGGTATCTTGTGCTTGCTTAGCTAATATCCTGTCGTTGGCTTGCTGAAGACGAAGAAATAAAACAGCCCGTGCTTGTTCTAATGTCGTACTACTGCCCAATTGGCTTAAACTGAGTGAGGATCCCCACGCCCTTACTAAGTCGAAGTCACTAAGATACAGATCTGCAAGTTCTTGATCAACCTTGGTCGCTCCTGTTATTTCATCAGGTCGCCCAGTTTCTGGGTCAATGAAAAGATCTCCATCTGCTTTTCTAAGCGTAATCCCCATTATTTTTACTTTTTAATATGAGGTTAACGATTCAAACCAACTATTAATCTGTTTGGACTGATTTGCTGTAACGCCCTTATTCGTCAATCGTTCTTTAAGTAATTTAGCATATTGTTGACGATGCTTCTGTCTTGCGCCTAGTGTTATAATCTCACTCATTGGTCGTTGAAGGTCAGCAAGAAGTTGGCCCGCCTCCACAACACCCTCAAACCCCGTCATATTGTACCTCTCGCGGAATTTATTAAACTGCTCCACGATGGGGGCTAACTCGTTTGCTCCAGCAGCCGCGTCTTCTATTTCGTTTACCAGCAGCGAGTTTATTAATGAATCTCTGTCAGCATCTTGTATCGCAAAAGAAGTAGCTTTCTGAAGCCAAGTAACTGTTTCTTTATTTCTTGGCCTACCCTGAAGAATCAAAAAAGCCTCAAAATCTTCCCCAATCCTGACCATAGCTCCCAGAGCAGCATTGTAATATTTAGGGCGCTGGGCTGGCTTCAATCTTTTTGTTGCGACTAGTGCTGCTTGACTTCCATCAAGTAAAACGGCCATGAATGCTCCTCACAGCTGGAGTGCTGTTATCCCATCACCAGCGTCAGTTACAGGGATCGACGATATAATACGAGCCGCCGTCGCCTGTAATGCGCTTATTGCGGCTGCAAGGTTAGGACTAGCGCAGGCATTGGCAAACTGTGACAGTCCAGTAAATTCATTTTTACCTAATTGTATTCTACCCATCATAGTGAGCCAGTCGGCAGATCCTTTCCTAAGTACCAAAGATCGCAGAGAAAATGTGCCATTGATTAAGTTCAAAAGCTCAAAAACTGCGGTTGGTAATTTGAAATCTTTTACCGTACAACCAATCAACCCCAACAGCTCACCCGCAGCGGCAGCTGCGCCATTTAATATAGTCTCAAGCCAACGAATCGGAACGCACATAATTTGAGCAATAAAATCACCAAAAATTCCTAGTCCAACCAAGATGGGTCCAAGAATTGTACCTAAAAACCTATCCAAATACATAAGTAAAAGGTCTAGTAAATTAATCTTCAGACCAAGATCTATCCCCCAAGAACATTTAAATAACGAATTCTCAAATCCCAACTTGCCTGAAAAATTCAAGTCTATAGTCAGTAGCCGCTCAAGCGTAGCAAAAACAGCGTCCATTGCTTGCTGTATTGTCACAATGACCTTGTCAATACTATCTTGAAAAATTATAATTTGATGCTTTACAATATTAATGAATTGAATAATCCACTGTTCAAATTGCTTGCGATTGGCTTCAAGCTGCCGACCATAATTACTCAATTTTGCCAGCGCTTTATTTTGGCAAAATTGCAACTCAACCGCCACGCTGGCCTGAAATGGGATAAGGACTTCGTTACCACTTCCTAAAAAGGGTAGAGGGCTGCCCAAAATAGTCTCTAATCCAGTTTTAACTTCATTTGAAGTAAGACCAGGAGGCTGTATTTTACCCCCCTGTTGTTCCACAGTATTACGATTATTCGCCGCGTATAGCCCCGCTCCCCGATCAGCACCAGATAATTCACTAAAAAATGCCGATTGTTCCGCGATAGCAGATCTTGCTGGGGTAGTCGTAGGTATGCCTTTTAGTAACTCTACTGCAGTACGAACGACAATTTTTATATCATTATCAGTATTGATTGTTGAGAGTAATGAGGATACCTGCGTATCCTTCCTGGTAATGATCCCATTGGCTTCTTCTTCAACAACGTAAGTATTTACTGCCGATCTGATGTCACTAATTGTATCTGATCCAGTAAGTGGCAACCTGCTTTTTAAATATTCCAAATCAGCATTGTGTTGTCGCCAAGCCTCATTACTTTCCACAGATTCTGTCTGTTCAAAATTAGCTACAGTATTCATTGCCTGCACAACCGGAGTAGTCGTAGTGCCAACAGCACCCTCCCCAGTGCAATCCATGAAATTTGATTTCCAGTCAATTCTTCTCGTAAGAAGCATCGCGAAAGTTTCTACACCTGGAAATCCTTGACTGATACCTCCTGGAACATTGTTGGTTGTACTACCCTTTTCTGCTTTTAAGTTATCCTTCTGTGAGGACTTTGATTCAGATTTCTTCGATTTCTTTGAAGAAGAGTTGGCTTTAATAGATCTTTTTTGTATGTCTGTTTTAACAATAGAAACCAAACTACCGATAGGAGGGAGATTGGTTGTCGGGAATAAAGCGGATAAATCAGCAGGGTCTATTAATATAGGTGGATCATAAAAGCTACCCAGCTTAGTCCTGCCACTCAGTTCTAAAAGAAGAGCCTCAAGCCTATCCGAATCCTTACTTCTTTTCAGCGCATCTGAAGTAGAGATTTCCGCCCAACTCAATATTAAGATGGTATCTGCACCGTAAGCGGCAGTGAGAGACGTACCCGTTCTCCCCTGTATTGCCGCAATGGTTTCTGTCACTCTTGTATTTAATGTGATCTGTAAACTATCTGCCACAAAAGGAATAACATCAGGAGCTGTTTCAGTACCGTCAGGATTCTTAATTTTAAAGCTCAAAAAAGGAGTCGATTTTAATCCATGTTTTATGGGGAGGGTGGCATCCATTTGTGCTGCCGGAAGCGTGACTGTAGTGCTGTTACTTGATGATTTCCGCTGCATTTGTTGCCAAATTTCCAAGCCTAAATCAAACAAAGAAGTCGTTAGATTGATTTCATCTTGTTTGTTAACTGGAAGATTGTTCATGTAGGTGTTAATGATGGTGGTCTCAGCCGGGACAGCCACCGCCTTTTCCACCACGGCTGTTAAACTGTCCATCTCCTGAGGTAGTTCAATATCTGTAACCTCTGGCCTATTTTCCAGCAACTCTTTAATATCTTTTGGTCGTAACTCAGTTAAAAATAGTTTCCAAAAAGCAGGGTCGAAGACAGATGAAGTTGTATATTTTTTAGTGCGATACTCCAAAAACCTCCGTATTGCCAATTCCATGTAATTAGCTTCATTTTGCCATAGAGGCTGGCGTAAAGGATCCGCTTCTGGAAGAAAAAGTAACCTAGTTATTGACCTAACTAAAAGGTTAATAGCTTCGATTGTTCCAATGTAGTCATAGTCAGCATTGGGATTGATCCCAGAGAAGATGTTATTCATCTGCTCCGAGGTAAAGCCAAGAGCAGCCATCTTGGATTTTAATGCGTAAGATGCACTTACCCCTCGCGTCCAAACCATTCGGTGTTTAAATTGAGAGTTCTTTAAACCAACTGCTGTAAGATAAGTGAAACCTTTATTAACAAAAGGTAATTTTTCTGGCGTGGCAGGGTTGTATTCAAATAGTGTGTAGTTATCTAATGGCGTCGTATAGACAGACGTGCCCAATCTAACAAAATAATCATACTCCCCACCAGCGACTTCCCAAAGATGTCGGAGCGCAGTGACGCGGTCTCCAGGTATAATTTTAAACATACGTCCATTGAGCAAACAGATCCCAGCTGCACCTAATTTGCGCTCATCAATACGGATAGTTTCTGGATCAGTATCATCGCGCTTGGGGGAGGTTAGATTGGTACTGGCATCCAAAGCAGCCAGTGATGCTAAACTCTGAACAGGCGATCCCGTTAAAAGCTGCTCTCTTAACGCAATCTGAGCCTCTAATTCAGAAGTAATAAGAGGAAGGTCGTTGGCAACCCAAGCAGCAATTCGGTCATAAAAAGGTTTTAAACTCTCAGCAAAAGAGTCCTCAAAGGCAGCAATCGTCTTCTCGACCTCACTCGGTAGTTCGCACTCAACGTATCTTAGTTTACTTGGCTGTCTCATTAATACTGCTTTCTTTTTGTTAACGGTTGTTACCTACTGGTTAACAATTGTAGGTCAGAACAAGGTAAAGCCCCCAAAGCCTACTCAGACAATTTGGCCGGGTGCCACAGTGGCTTGGGCGGATGGACTGCCCGCCGTAGGTATGCCAGGAGCGACCTGCGCCATACTTACTATGTGAGGTACAATCGCATTTGCAAGCCCCGTACATAGTTTTTGAAGCTGGATGGTGGCCTGTGGGCTAGATAGTGCCATCTCAGGAAGTTGAGCTTTAACCATCGCAAACATTTGAGCAGCCAAGATGCTTTCAGAGCCTGTTAATGGCATCTTAAATGTCCTCCGGTGAAATTGCAGTGATGTATGATAAAACTAAACGTGGATATATTGCAGGAAGCGCATTGGTTATTTTGTAAGCTAAGCCGAACTTAGCATCATTACCATTTGTGCCAGAATCATGAATAAAGGAAAAGGAAACCCCTAAACTTCCAACACTACCGATAGTCACTACTTGCCCTGTGCTGATGGTTGGTGGGATAAAAGGTAAAGGCTCAACGGGTGGGACACCTTCATCATCGACTATATCTTCTATGACCAGATCGTGGAGAGCAGTCAGTTCCCCTGCTTCATACGCACCATCGCGCTCTAATAGGTAGCAAAATCTTGCATACCTAACTGTCTTATAGACAAGTCGATAAGAAGGAGAAGCCACTAAAACAAACGATGGCATAATTGTAGGGGGGTCGGGGGTATAATCTGGTGGAGTTAATTCATCCGCTGAATAGACTAACGGCTGAAGACGCACCCAACCTAGCGTCTTATTGGAGGTGGCTTCCAACGCCTTGGTGAACTGCTCAAGATCTAAGGTCAAAGTAGTCATGCTGTCACCGTGATTGTTTTACTCGTCAAAGGAGAAACCGCGTCTGAAATAACAAGAGTTTGTAACTGTGTTAAAAGAGCAAGAATACCTGGATTAAGGGGAACAGGAGCCCCAAGGTTTCCTATCCCAACACTCGAAGCATTATTGATAAAGGCATCAACCAAATTCTTCATCCACGTCACCATCTGTTTGCCCATTACCATCGGCTCTGCTGGCGATGATCCTATCTGTACGATTGGCGCGGTAAGGTTCATCTGAACACCACCCTTAGCCTCAAAGATCAAACCCGCTTCTGCGGTGAAATTCATACTTGATTTCAGTGCCATATCCAGCTTTGATTCGGACGTATGTTTCATGTTGGATGAATTTGAATAGTTCAAATTTGAAAGACTCGTATCCAGAGTAGAACTAATTGACATCTCAGTAGTAGCTGAGATCGAGGTATTCAGAGTGGATGACATGACGATGCTAGTCAAAGTGGACATATTAATACCGAGGTTCGCACTTAATTTCCAAGATCCGAACGGAACACTTGTCTTCCAGCCCTCTGTCGCGCCAAGAGATAATGACCAAGAGACGTTGCCCAGTTCATCAATCTCACATTTAGTTGAATCCATCAGTGTAGTGAAATATTCATGCTTTGCTCTTAAGTACGCTCCGCTCTCACCAGTTACTTGTTTTCCCTCGTCATCAAAGACTTGACCCTCCCTAATATCAATCAAATTTGTTGGGGGAATAGGAGAAAGGGGATTTTTGATGACTCTTAAATATTCCTTTGCGAATGGTCTAATTTTAAAAATACCTGTTAGTGTAGACGCTGCCTCAGACGCAGTTCCTACCGCTTCGGAGAGAAGCGAGAACGCGGCAGGAACACCCCCAGGTAAAGAGAAATCTGGATAAGGATATTTTTGAAAGTTGCTGCTATAAGTTTCTCCCAAGTATACGGCATTGAGTACATTTAGTTTTATAGGTCTTCTGACTACACCGAATCGTTCTTCATCCCCTATCTCAGTTGTCCGATGCGCATGTAATTGTCGTGTGTGAATAGGAGACTTCTGACCACATTCCGCCCTGTCCTGATCTAGCCAGGAACGGATAGCTCCAGCCCTTTGATCTAGAACTGAACGCTGGCCATAGTATGTTTGAGCCAAGCCTGAGGAATGAATTTCATGCTCACCTGGCAGAAGAGGTTTATAAACATTTACTCCTGCATTATATTCGGAAATCTTTTTATCTGGGGTATCGTTTAAATAACGGATGAAGGTTGCTTCTCCAGTGTCCCTCCGGTAAGCCACAAGAGCAGCGGAGCCGCTGACTGGGATACTGCGTATCCAAGAATCAGAGGATTCAAATGGCATCGGAAGTGGCATACTAGAACTGCCACCAGCATAAGTTAGTTGGGCATTCTGGTTTTCACCCGATGACGATTCAATAAGACCCTGGAATATGCCACCGCTGCCAACGACATCATTTCCAGTTACATTATTTTGTCGATCTAATGACGTTCTTTCGACTCGTTTCCAGTCACCCATACTTTACGCCCCTGACGTTGCGCTTGCAATTTCCGCTGCTACCTCTTTAATATCCGCCATCCCAGGCTTTTGTAGATAAGAAGGAGCGCATGGCGGTCCAGTCGTAGCATCACCAGTTCCGGTACTCTCGCTGGGAGTAATAAACGCGATGATTTTATCTACGAAACTTGGTGGTGTGGCTTCAGGAATATTCACTCTCTGTTCCATATTCATAAACTGTTTCCATACTGCTTCAAGATAGGAGCCCTTTACTGCTGCTGCACTTCCAGATCCAGATCCAGACGCTGCTGCTGCTTGTCTTTGCTCTGCTGCCGTCATTGTTGAGGCATCCGTATCACCAAATCCCGCCATCTTTCTAAATTTATTTGCCAATAAGCTTGTCTTACCTGACGTTCCTTTTAATCCTGGAGGGTTCCATTCATAATGAACATAGTCATTACTATAAACTGCTCCCCATTTAACAGTCTCCCCGCATAGCGCAGCGAACCTTTGGTAATCGGTCCATCGATTACCTGCAATCTTAATATCTATCGCCATTCCATATTGATGGCAAGATTTCCAAGGTTCTGCGCACTCAACAGGATCCCCATTTGCTTTCTTGGCTCGCGCCTCA
>Ga0315284_10007900_pt1 | contig 15176 bp, 24 predicted proteins | sample YL17G09_16_MG_FD_203696 | JGI IMG/M metagenome (GOLD analysis project Ga0315284, IMG submission 203696) | Sediment microbial communities from Yellowstone Lake, YNP, Wyoming, USA - YL17G09_16 | ecosystem: Environmental > Aquatic > Freshwater > Lake > Sediment | place: USA: Wyoming | collected... | reverse complement strand
CAGCTAACCCCAACTGGGACCCCAACGCAGACATAAACAGCGACAAAATCATAGACATCCTCGACATAGTAATAGTAGCACTGCACTTCGGCGAAACCAGCCCATAAACAATCTCCTTTTTCTTTTTCTAGTTAACTTGTTTTTCTAAGAAAGTCAATAGCGTGTAGCGTCTAGACTTTAAAGCCGATTTTTGGTGCGGTCGCCGGGATTTGAACCCGGGTCGTCAGCGTGGGAGGATGATCCACTTGAGAACAGATCTCAGAACACAAACGGAGGATCAGTCAACTGGGAAGACTTTGAGAAATGGTTGCTCAAGGACCACGTTCCGCATACAGTCGTCAGTATGGTTTCATATGCAAAGCAGTTTCAGGATTGCCTGGTCCAGATGGATCTCTCCAGGGTCCGGGATCTCAGAGACAGTTTCAGGCCCAATGTTCTCAAAGCATTGTCGGCCCTGGCCAAATTCACAGGATGCTATGAACAATATAGGAAGGCAATGAGGGGATTCGGCCTCAAGTGGGGAGGCCGAAACGCTAGTGATATTGTCATCGACAGGTTGACCAAAGTTCAGGATCCCGGGGAGGTCTGGGCCTGGATCCGGGAAGTCAAGAGGGCCCGGCCTGAGCTCACTGACTTTATGGACCTGATGGCCCTGACCGGGTTAAGACTTGGAGAGACAATCGAATCATACAATCTGATCGTTGACCTGACCGGGAAAGGGAAACTCGCTGACTACTACAAGAAGGACCTGGGGATCCTGGAGCACTTCAGATTCAAGGACATCTTTATCCGCAAGAGCAAGAAGGCCTTTATCAGTTTCATTCCGGAGGAGCTGGTCCAGAGGATCCAGGAAGACAGGCCGTTAAAGAGCAAATTCGGAATCCAGAAACGAATCAGCTCTCAGAAACTCAAGCTCAGATTCGGAGACATCCGAGAAGCACACGCTTCCTTCATGACGAAACATCTGCAACAACCGGAGATCGACTTCATACATGGCCGAGTCTCAAACACTGTCTTCATGAGAAACTACTTCAACCCGGCCCTGATCGTGGACCTGAAGGCCCGGGCCCTGAAGGGGATCCAGGAGATCCAGGGGATGGTTCAATGAAAGGAAACCAGGCCCGGAACCCTAGACCAAATGATAGCAAAAACCCGAGGCAAGGTTTACCTGAGACATTGCATATGCTCCAGTATGAGAAACGGATCGCCACAGTCTCGGCCAAAGTGGAGCCAGGCCTGGCCAGGTATCTCCTGAAGCATGGAGGATCCACGTTCATTCATTCCCTGATCCTTCAGTCTCTCCATGAGCTCCAGGAAACTTCCCGATAAAAAATAATGTGTCGCCACGAACAACCATCAACCTTAGACGCTGACATCCGAATCCATCAATATTCTCTTTTTTTTCGTCTAAAGTTGCTCTGGATCCGCGCTTTGATTCCATCGCTTGGTCTGTGCAACTTGCAACTTATCCATAAGGGCTCTCAACGCCTTCCTGATCATCCGAGTGGCCTGAGTCCGATCCCGACACTCATCCTTATACTTCTTACAGATCTCATCTGTGCTCAATCCCCTGGAATAATCCCAGGCGATCTGAAGCTCAATCGATAGGTTTCCCAGTTGGGTTCCTTCAGGAACCTCTTTCCAAGGAGCTGATCTGTAAGGATCAAAAAATATTTTTGTCGGAGGAAGATCCTGGAAAGTGTGATTATAGGGCCAGGGAATCAGTCTTGATCTCAAATCAACGATCTTTCTATATTGGGGATTGCTAGGCCGGAGAGTTGGTTTCTCCCATTCGGCCCTGACGTAAGCCGGATCCAGGAATGATTTTTCAGCATAGTCTTTTGTCTGAACAATCACGACAAGATGACATCGGCCCTTTGACAGCTCCGGGAGGATCTCAAGCCATCCAGTGTTGAGTCTGGACATTGCTCTCCTGGAGGGAGCTGACTTCAGGGCCTCATCGAAAATGAACATCTTTCTGAATCCGGTATACATCCAGGATTTGAGCTCCAGAAAGTTGTCGATGTATCTGACGTTTTCAGGATCCGGTTCCTTGCATCCCTTGTCCTTGAAACACATGATGTTAGATCCGGCCTGACTGATCAGCTCCAGGCGTTTGCATTCCTCTATCAGATGCAATGCGAGATCTGTCTTTCCTGTTTTCCATTCTCCGATTATGACTGAAACGCTAGAAGGTTCTGAATATATGGCCCGGAGACAAGTTTCCCAAAAGCTCCCGGTCTCCTCATGGAGGATTTCCTCCCATTTGTATTCATTTTCCTCTGTCGATTGCTCTGTCATTTCGCAGAGGACACCTGTCTGACAGATCTGAGTTTCATCGCTAGATCCGTTACAATATCACGTTTCCATGTGGCCTGACCTAGTTTCTGACAGATCGGGATAAACAGTTTCTCGACGTTTTTCTTCAGGGCCGGGTCCTGGTCCACGATCTTCAGGACCTCCAGGCATCCGATGATCTCTCTCCATTCCTCAGACATACAGGCCGTCTGTTCAAAGAAGGGATCCTTCTGAGCAATCAGAGATCCCAGGAGAGACTCCCATCGAAACTCCTCCCTGTTGAAACTCATTTCTGTTCCTTGTCCTTCTTGTTCTTCTGGTCTTTGTCTCTTGATTCAATCGGAGTGAAGGGCAATCCCAGAGATGTGAGGATCTCTTTGGTTTCGCTGACCATCACTGTGACCGCTTCCTCCCGGCCTTTCCCTTCCCTGGAGATACTCCATTCAGCATATTTCCGGGTCAGATCCGCAAGGCCCTGGAGAGTCGGAAATGTGGCGCCTAGCCATTGGCATTCAGAGATCGCCTGGACCTGGAGCTCTGAAAGACGAGCTGACGAGCTCAAAGTTTCCGGGTTCATCAGATAATCGAGTTTCTTTTTGACCTCATCTTTTGCTCCCTCAATCTTCCTGATGACGGCCTCCAGGATCCTGTCACTGGCCGAGGCCGGGCCCGGGCCTGGTTGATCAGACAAGTCTGACTCCCCTGAGGATAGCAATCTCCAGGATCACGCTTATTCCCAGGAGGACCGCAAGGATCACGAACATCCAGGGTTTCATCATCTGATAGGTTCCCAGAGTTTTCGCAATCTCTTTCTTAACGATCTTCTTTCGATCCTCATCAGTGAGAGGTTCAATCAGATCCTGGGAGCTCCTGAGTTTCTCACAGAAAGGTTTTCCATCCAAGAATATGACGGCCTGTTTTCGTTTCCTATGTCTGTTGATGATCCGGCCTATCAAGGGGAGGCTTGAGGTTTGCTTGACGTTGAAAATACATTCTGAAGTGAACTGGGGATCTCGGTCCTTGATCTTCAGACGATCTCCCTCAATATCACAGTCGAAAACATCAATGTTTTTGTTGTGCTTAACGTGGAGGACCTGAACTTTATCCTTTCCCATTATTCCATCTCCATATCGTATATGTTGCCTAGTGCTTCAGTGAGCTCTTTAGAGGGCCCTGGAGAACGGTTCATCAGATAGATCATTTGGAATCCATGAATCGCTGTCAGGAAAAAGAACATCAGGGAGACACAGAACACCGTTTCGGCCCAGAATTGAGGCATTGGAAGGAATCTGACAATGATAATCGGGATGAAAGAGCAATAGACGAGGAGTTTCCATGTTCTCCATTCCCTCTGCAACATAGTCTTTATGTAGAGTAGCATACCATATATGCTTTTTGTTAGCATATACCAAAAGGGAAGTGAGAAAACGAACTTAAGGAAAGAATGGTCAAGATTCACACACTGGTTTGTCTATGTCTATCTCATGGCATTTGTCAAGATCCTGTTCAACACTAGACTTTTGAAGGACACCAAAGCTGAGAGCAAGGCCGGAGATTGGATCGGCCTGATCATCACCATGATCATCGGAATCATCCTGATACCCATCGCTGTGGACCAAGTCCAAAACACAAACACGACAGGTTGGACCTTCACCGGATCTTCAGGAGCAAAAACACTGTTCCTTCTGTTGCCATTCATATTCATCGTAGGAATGATCGTCTACTTCATCGGCCGACTCCTGGGCAAGATATAGACTCAACGCTGAGACTCATCTCCCATTTTCCCTTTTTGTTATCAGTCAGCAAAAAACACATTAAGAAGTGTGAGCTCTATATGATCACAGAGAACATGAGAAAAGCAATCCTGATCCTGATCATAGGATGTTTCCTTGCATCCCTTCCCCTAGCTCACGCAGTTGATGAGGATAGCCAGGTCAATCTCCTGGATATTCCTTTGAAAGTGTCAGAGGCCCTGGGAATCCCACTGTTCGCCTCTCAGATCCTATGCTCCTCAGTTGTCTTCGTCATGTTCGTTTTGCCTGTGGCCTTCCTTTCAAAAAAAGGTTATCTTCCTCCCCTGATCGTCAGTTTCCTGGTCCTGGGAACAACTGTTGCAATCGGATGGTTGCCATACTGGTTCCTCCTCATCATCTCCATGATCGTGGCCTTGATGTTCGCCGGAACCATGAGAGATTGGATCACAGGAAAGTGAGTCAATGGGAGACATTTCCGAGCTCAGAGGCCTCATCGTAGTCATCGTTTTCCTCAGCGTATTCGTTACCCTGGTCATGACAATCCCGATCCCCTTTGACATCACAGGTTATGAAGACAAGAGAACGGCCAATATCCCTGAGATTTTTGAGGGAGTCGACATCAACGCTTATTCCTCAGTTTACAATGGCACGATTGACGATGGATACGACTATACTCAGCAATGGGATTCTGGAGGGATCTCCTGGACTCTCCAGGCCCAATACAATGACAGAATCTTTCTTAAGAGAAACAGATACTGGGTTTTCGGCCCAATCGGAATCTATCAGGGATCTGACATGTTGACCTGGATGAGTGAGGATGGAAAGGATAGAGGGGAGGTCCTGACTGACACTTCTCTGGATGCTGACTATAATTCTGAGACCGGGGGAAACAAATACAAATGCGTCATTGAGTCTGATCCTAAGATTTACTGTAACATCTATTTCAATTTCAACACGACATTATATGACTCCCCTTCTGAGGCCAAAGACGTCGGAGCTCTCTATTATCTCCAAACCATCGGAGTCGAGGTTCAGGCCTCAACAATGAACGCCTGGAATGTGGTCGGCATGCTCGTGTTTTTCCAGATGCCTGACATCCATCCGGCCATCAACTTGATGATCGCGATTCCCCTGTTCATCAGCATTGCATACCTTATTTATGTCCTGGTCATTAAACTAATTCCATTCATTGCCGGAGGATGATAAGATGAAACGAATCGCAATCCTGGCCCTGGTCAGTTTGCTCCTGGGCCTTCTGGTTTTCCCAGTTTTCAGCACTGATGCTGACAGAAAAAATGTTATAATGAACCGGGTTTTCGGGTTCCAGTATCCCTTAAACTCTGACAGTGAATATAAGATCGGATTCATCGACAACTTTGACTCTGGGATCCTGGATGCAGACTTCCAGAAGATACACACGAACTTCCCAAAGATCAACATGATCAGGATTCCTGTCGGATGGGAGGACATGGACAATTCTCTCCTGATCGATCAGATGAACCAGACTCTCCAGATCGGTCAGGCCTACGGATTCAAAGTCATCTTTGTGATAATGGACCGGATCTCAGGATGGTGGGATGAATTTGGACCTCAACCCTGGAGACTGATGGAAGGGAATTGGACCGACCAGGAGGCCCGGATCCAGAATGTTGTGGAACCCTTCAAAGACGATGACAGAATTTATGCATGGGCCCTGGGCAATGAGCTCAACATTTTCCAGGAAGTTGTCAAGGAATGGTATGGACACTTTCTCCCTTTCATCAGATCCATCGACTTGAATACTCCGATCACTACGAGTTTTTATCCTCTGGGTTTCAACAGCTCCACGATTGTTCATGCGAATGAATTGGTCAGCATGGGCCTGGATTTCATTGAGCTCCATATGTATTTCTTGAACACAACTGACATCCCGGCTTATGCGGATCAGATCCTGGCCCTAGCTCAAGCTCCGATCCTGTTGTCAGAGTTCGGAACATATGAAGGATTGGACACCTATGATGTGGCCACGAATAAGAGGATCCTGAACGACACGATCAACTATTTTGAGAACAGGCCAAATGTCATCGGCCTCAACTATTACAGATGGTCAGACGATGACGATCCATATACGATCTGGAACCAGACTTCTCAGACGCCCAGGCCTGAAGGGGAGATCCTCAACAACTCTGTGACCGGGTTCCTCCAGCAATATCCTTACGCATACATGGAGAAAGTCCAGAGCAATCAAACTGTTTCTGAAACCATCATCGATCCGAGTTTCCAGACTGTTGTGGAGTGGCCGGATCCGGGATGGTCTCTGTGGCATAATCACACATCGTTTAAGGTGTCCTCTGTTTATTCAACAAATCTGCAACCTGGAAACTGGTCAGAGGTCTCTGTTCAAAACCTAGACTTTGAGAGCTCAACATCTAAATGGAATCAGGATCCGGCCCTGGACCAGTATGGGATAAACGCGACAATCGTATATCATGGAAACAAGGCCCTGAAAATGTGGGCCGATGGAACAGATGATTATCAGTTTCAGCACGATGCGATCTCTGTGGAATCCAGATGCACATATATTCTGAGTGGATGGATCAACGTTACGGAGACCAATGATGGAGGATACGCTTTCCTTTCGATGGCCTTCAGAGCTTCAAATGGAACCTGGATTGATTGGCCGGAATCAGAATACATCCATTTCACAACGGATTGGATCAACATCCATGTGGCCGGAGTCTGCCCTGAAAACGCTATCGACATGAAGATCCTATGCAGAACGAGAGGCAACGGAGGGAATGTTACCGCTTTCTTTGATTATTTGCAGTTGTGGAAAATTCCTCATTGCTCATATGATGGCCGGAGCTATACCCTGGCCTGGGGAGAATGTTCTGAACCTTCCTGGAATGTGGCCCAGATCTCCCAAAACTTCAGTTTTGCCAATCCGACAGAGGACCGGATCAAGATCTGGACATTCTCCGCTAAAATCGCAACGGTCCAATGGAATGAATATGTTACTGATTGGAAAGGAGTTTACATTACCCTTGCCTTCACATCGGCCAATCAAAGCGATTGGATCTCCTGGTATGACAGCAGCTATCTGAGCTTCAATAACGAGTGGATTCAGCTCAATGTCTCTGCTATTCCTCCCTCATATGCTGAGGGGATCCAGATGCTAGTCAAAACCTCAAACAGCAAAAGGGGAGCAATATTCATCGATGACGCTGTATTGACTTCGAGACCTGCAATCATTCCCAAAAACTGGACCATCCCGGAGCTGACTCAAGAGGGCCAGGGATATGAAGTCAACATGACTTTCCAAAGCATAAACAACACTGTGGCCAATGGAACATTTTACGGAGGGGATCTGACAATAACAGAATCCGCTAACTCCTCCTTCTTGCTTTCAGAATTTGGGATCTATTTTGACAACACTGACTATGTTACAACATCGTTCACTTTTGGATCTGGAGCTCTAATCATCTGGATGCCGATCATGTTGATTCTCGGAATGATGGGAGTCTCCATGCTGATCATAACTCCCATCTACACAATCATCAGGTTGAGAAAGAAAGACTATATGTTTCTGGTTTGGGCCTTCACGATTATGATCCTGGGAATCGGGTTTGTCATCGCATGGTTATGGAGCTGACAAGATGAAACCCTTTCCGATAGCCTTGAGTATTCTCCTGGCCCTGACGCTGATCTCCGGATCCGCAAAAGGAACAGACATCATAAACCTGATCCCGAATCCAGGAGCCGAGCTAGGTTATGACATTCCGATGGAGTGGGTTTCAACTGGGAGTGCATTATGGACCACAGGAGGACATTCAGGCCTCCATTGCTTTGGATTGGAGGATTCCGGATCCTGGACCTCAGATCCCATCCTCATCAACCCAGAACGATTCTATAACTTCAGTTTCTGGGTTAAGGGAAACTGGACCTCAGGAAACATCTTTATCCATTTGAGGCAATGGTCCGAGGCCAATGGAACCGGATGGATCGATCAATGGAATTTCCTCCTGAACTCAGAGTTTACGGAATGGACATTCGTTAAGGAAGATAACATCCATTTCGCCTCCAATGCTCAAAGCATGACAGTGGCCTTCTGCAATGACGATGCATCTGTCGGCCATTTCTATATGGATGACCTTCATCTCTCAGATGTTTTGGAAACTCCCTGGTATCAGGAAATGTTCACTGAGCTCCTGTTCGGATCCGGATCCTGGATAGGCCTGACCTTGATTGTGGTCTTGCTCTTGCTCATCGGTTTCATAAACAAGTATGGAGGAATGGTCTCTTTACCCATCGCTGTGCTCCTCTTTATTGAGTATACGGTCCAGGGCCTGGGATGGCATGGGATAATCGTTTTCCTAGTCGGGATCGTGGCGATTCTCAGCTCAAGTTATCAGCTTAAAAGTAAGAAATAACATAAAGATAACTGGGAGAAACCTATTGGACTGGGGCATGGCTTTCATTATTTTCATGGTCCTTGTCGCATTGTGTCTTATCACTTTAAACTATTACTTGTTTTGGCGACATAAAAAGTGAGTCGCACAATAGAGAAAAAGAGAGAAAGAAACCCTCAAAAGTGGGGCCTTCTAACTATACGGGTAGTTGCATTCATGAATCGCAGACCACATACGCGAACCGTCTAATGTTCCGCTAGGATCCTTATTCTGCATGAACTTCACAACGACAGCTTTGGGATATAGCAATGTTCCATTTGATGCACAATTAGCATAGAATTTGATCGAACCAAGACCAGATGCTCCGTAAGGCATAGAACCATTCGTGCATATTGGCATATCAATTAGGTTGTCGCTGAGACACATGACCTGTGAATGAAGATAATCAGTGTCATTGAACAAGAACTCTGCATAAATAGGCATGCCGAGAAGTGTAGTCCATTCACAAGTTTTGCCATAATGTATCGAGATTAGTGTTAGATCGAATATGTCAATGGTCTTGTCGGGAGTTATGTCAGCAGAATAGGTCCATCCATCATCTCCCTCATTTTCTCCCCAGTGTGCACTGATCAGAGCTATGTCATAGATGTCTACAATCCCGTCATAGTTAAGGTCGCCATCACATGAGCTGTTTCCGCTAGTGGAAACCTTTGCTATTTTAAACGAAGTCATGTTATATGTCACATTAGCTCCACAAGCATACGTTGGACGGTAGTATGTGCCGACATTGTATTGGGTTTTCGCTGAGAAACCATACTCCTCGCAATTCCGCGTCAGATTCCTATTGTCTTGAAGTTTCACATAGTCAAACTCAACGTCCCATTTAGACGAGATAACCTCGTTACCCAAGCCGATGCCCATCAATTGAAAGCCCAAAATATTGAAGTTGCGATTATGTTCTGAGCCCCAATAGTAATGCTCCTCTATGTCGTTCTGCGCGTCAACATATAGCAAGTTGCCAACATCATATTCGAACTCATACCATTGGTTGCTATTATCCATTGAGAAATTCAGGCAGATATTATGCAAGTCATTGTCATGTGTCGTCAAGTCACGGAAACCATTATGCCACCATGCGCCCGCAGGAACAGAAAGCCATGCATGCCAAACACCGTCATACTCGAACCTTGAAAAGAATATCTCGCTAATATACCCATTGTGATCGTTCCACGGATCAGATTCAGTATAGTTGAAAAGCCATCGCCCACCAAGATCATCAACCCAAACATTCCAGTATAGCATCACACAGGCCCCCGTCGTTGGACATTTAGCCTTATACGCCCATTCTTCCGTAGACGTAACAATAGGCGCGCTATGTTTCACCTTTGCCTTCAACAGTAATTTGTCTTCATCTTCAATGTCGGAAACACGGATATATGGATATGACCGCATCGAATACATTTTTCCGTCTGTCTCATTCCTCGCATAAGTCGGAGTATGAACAATCCATCCCTGATAAGCCAAGGCATCGCCCCACTCGTCACCCGTCGATTCATTGCATTGGGATTTCCAAATGCCGTTTGTAGTGTCTATATATGAGTAGCTAGCGTCTGCTCCAGTGCTATTTGTGCATTGCCAAAAGTCATCCAAGGCAAAATGTTCATTGTTTACGCATTCAATCACCGGAAAGCTATATGTCGTAGCACTCACTTGAGCCAAAAACGCAAGCATAATCAATGCAGAACAGAACCCTAAGAGTATTTTGTTCATCTTTCCTTTCCTCCTTTTGTTTTCCCCTTTTGCGGGGAACTAACAAAAGACATATAGAGAATATATACCTTTTGGCATCAGTTAGCAAAAGAAAAATGTAAGGCCTGAAACGCTGAAATGGAGGCTTAAGACATGTTTCTGTATATGATTGCCTTTGACTGATGATATAGATATTATATGTGTTCGTTTGTTTAGTTTAGTTTCAAAGATAGTCAAAGAAAGAGAGAAAGAAAGATAGAATCAGGAATCAGTAGGACTCAGGGAGGCCGTTCACTCTCACCAAAGATCCAAGATTCCCAGAGTGGCATCCATTTCATGAGTCTGGTCCATTGTAAGGATCTTGATATTCGTCTTGTTTGGTTTGGCATTTTTCTGAAGTCGACAGGCTTGATGACTCCGAGCTCGATGGCTTTCCAGATCCTGTTGTGGAGCAGGCTTGTGGATCGGCCCAGGGCCCTGGCGATTGTGCTGATGCTGTATCCTAGTCGTCTGAGTTTGATCATGGCCGGAGCTTCACGCCTGAGAAGTGGGATCCTCATTATCGAGTCTCCTCTTTTGGAATCGTCAGAATCTTCTCTACTTGTTCAGGGGAAGGTTCAGGAAGGGCCGGGAGATCCTGGAGCTCGCTGAGTCTTGACAGGATTGTGTCTTTCAAGGTGTGCTCCCCATCAGAGGATGTGATCCAGGGGAGGAAGGCCACTGTTTTCTCCGATTGCATTGCATAAGCCATTTCAAGACTTGTCTTGATAAACCACCACATGGCCCTCATTGAAACCCTCCAGTTGACTTGTTCAGGCCTGGGAGGTCTACATTTTGGTTTAGCTCGATCCCAAATAATAGGGCAAACAACTTTTGCAACGCTAGACATTGGTAAATCTTTGATCTTTTCTTCAATCTTGAACTGGACAAAAATATCATTAGCGTTTGGATTCCATCTCCAAAAAGTGTCCTTAACTTGCCATTCTGCTAAGATTCCATCAATTTCAGCTTTGGTCCTTTCCGGAGCAATTTCGCTGTTCTTATAATGGACAAGTGAATCATCGCTGTATATCTTAACCATGTGTTTTGACTCCCTTCAAATCACAAAGCTTTTGAGCGTATCTTTGAGGCCACGTGCAGCAGCTGGCCGGCGCCTTGTTCGTCATTTGAGCGTATCCTCCTCAGCTGGACCAGGATCTGCTCGAGGCACCTCACCGGCGTTTGAGCGTCTCCTGACGTGCTGCCTGGCAGCTGGATCCTGGCCACTGCCCGGCCCTCGAGCGTCCTGTTTGGCGCCATTTTGAAAAGTCAGAATGTTGCTGATGGCCTGAGCGAACGCCTTTGGAAGCACGTGCTCGAGGCCTGATTCAATGTTTTGGTTGAGGTTCTCGAGGAAGTGCGTCAGATTAAGTTCCAAGTCTTCATGGAGTTGTTCCAGGGGCCTATGATGTACGTAGTAGTTTGCGAGGAATCTGACGGTTTCCGCGTGGCCTCTTCCATAGATGCTTGGTTCCTTCTTTTTGATTTCGTCAAGCATTTTGGCGAGTCCATTATCAACTTCAAGTCTCATATGCTGATTCCCTTCATTTTCAGTTCAACCTTCATCAACGCTTCAATCAGTCTTTCCAGGGCCCTATACTCGAGGTGAAACTCCATCCATGTGGTCCATTTGAAAGGATCGCTGACGTTGTATCCTAAAGTTTCCACATGATACGGCCCATTGACGTAAAAAACAACTTGAGGATGGGGAGCTGTCTTTCCTCCATTCGGAAGGATCTTCACGTTCAGGATGTTGTCTTCATTGTGAGTGTTACGATCTGCATAGGCGATCCGGGGAGGAAGCTCCAGGCCCTCCCAGATCCTGATCGGGTAGGCCTTGCACGCTTCCAGAGGGATTCCGGCAAAAACTGTTCCTTCAGGGATTCGCCTGGTCTCTCGTGTGGGAGAAAGGAGAAGTTCTGCTGGACCTTCCTGGCGGATTCCACAACCTTGATCCGACTCCCTCTTTTTTGAACCAGGTTGAGGATGAAACGTTGTGGAGAGGTCCATTATTCAAAACTCCGATTTTTTCCCCGAGAGATCAGGCGATCTTCCTGAAGTTTTCCAGATCCTTCTGAGTCAAGGGTTCTCTGAGGGCCTTGATTCCGCAATGACAATGGAGAGTCATTTGCTGATCGTCATAGATGACGTCTGATCCGCACATGACACAGGAGAAAGATCTGATCCATCTCATGACGGTCAGTCCTTGGAAGCGTCAACTTTGTCCTTCACAATGACTTGAGCTTGAGAATGCACGAAGATTTTGCCGTTGCAGATTGCGACGCTTGTTGTGCTCTTGAGTTCTACTTTACCCGAATCATGGACCACTGCGCGACCCGAATCATAGACCTCTGCGAGACCCGAATCATAGACCTCTGCGCGACCCGAATCATAGACCACTGCGAGACCCGAATCATAGACCATGAAAAACGTGTCTTTGCCTTCATGTCTTTCGTCGTCAAGCACTAGCTGGATCTTTACGCTTTCTTCCCACGCGACCCAGCAGGCCTTCTGGGCCTTGATCACGTTTTTCTCGTACCAATCCGGCAGGGTGCGTTCTTCATCAACTTTAAGAATCCAATCGTCTTTATTCCGTGTAGGCCTTTTGTCGTTCTTTGGCACTATTTCAATCCGGACAAAATCCCTGTCAGTCAGCTTTTTGTCTTCAAGCTTCGCAGCTACCAGGATATCCTCATGACCCGCGGTGTTCTTTAACCAGTGGACCTTTAGATCCTCGGTTATGATGCAGCTGAAATAGTTGCACATGTTACTGGTTCTCCTCTGTTTCGTGTCCGTGAGCTTGACCATGAAATGCTCCTCCGCATCTGCATTTACAGCGTTTCTGATCAGTCTCCGCTTGGAAACATCTGCTACAACAAAGGCCCTTAGGATGGGAAACAGGAGGCCTTTCGTCAAGAATTGTCTGAATTTCCATGCTTCAAACCCTCTTAGGAGAGAAGGCCTAACGCAAATCCAATGGCAAAAGCATACAATGGACCTAGGAGAGCCATGACAAGGAGGAGCTCTTTGATGTTGTTTGTTCTGTTCTTGACTGAGATTATGAGGCCGCATTTTTTGCAGACGATTCTGGGATTGTTTTTGTCTTTCTCTTTGATGATCATGTCAGATGTTGGATTGCCACAGTTCGGGCAATTTCCCAGTTTCGCATGGAGCTCTTTTGCCGGGCCTGTCAAGTCGTCAAAGAATCTCAAGTTTCGGTCTCCTCTGGAGTGGTTAATGGGTTTACAAGTTTTTCTGGAGGAAACTGAACCTGATCCTTGAACAGCTCCGTCAAAGCGTATTCGATGAATCCGCTTCTGGAGTTTATTCCCGGAACCAGGCCGAGTCTGACTGACGCATCGATCTTGTCTTTCAGGTCAATGCGGAGACAGATCAAAACATTCTGCTTTTCCAATTTCATCTTTCTCCTTTTGCTAACTGATAGCATATAGACACTATATAAAACCGATTGTCTTCTTAATGTTAAAATGCTATTTGCTGACAAGTGGCAAAAGACACAAATCTGATATATGGCGAGTATATAAGGTTCTAGTTGAAGGTTAGACTTTGACTCTGGGAGAGCTAGATGAAACAAGATGCGGAATGAGACTCATCTTATGTCTCAATGATGTAGGCCGGAGCATGATCCAAACAGAGATCCATGACGAAATGAGAAAGCGTTATCACCTGGGCCGGAAGGTTGTCGACTCAGCTCTCCAGGTTGCCATAAAACACAAGCTAGTCAAGAGAGAGACCAGGCGAATAGGATCTAATCCGATGCCTAGTCTGTTTCATACATTGACACCACAGGGAAAGAAAATCGCATCCATAATAAAGGAATGTGAGTCAGCTCTCATCTAAACTGTGGCCGATCTGCTTGGACAAAAGCTCCAGATACCTGGCCTTCATTTTTAGAAGGAGCTCTCCGATGCTTGAGACAAATTTGCAGTTGTTGCATTTCCCATCTTTCAGGGCCCGATTGTAGATCTCCAGGACAAACTCCAAGGCATCGTTGAATCCCTTGTCATATTCTTTGTTTGTCATCTGTTTTGCTCCTTGAGGACAAATAGGAGATCACATATAAAAATTGTTTTTGAGATGCATAGAGGAAATCCTGAGGGAGAGAGATGAGTTAAAGTGGGTTTCCAGTTATGACGATGTTGAAATCAAAACTGTCGATCCCGGAGATCTCTGGAGAAACAGTCAGGATCAGGTTGACCATGATCATCTCGTCTTTCAGAACGGTCCGGTTATCGTAATCCCAGGATAGGCCGATGTATTGAGTGGAGGCCTCCGGATTCCAGGAGTCTGTTGTCAACGTCAGAATCAAAGATGCTGTTCCGTTGTTCTCGATCCACGCTGTCCTATTCTTTGTTTCTCCTGGTTCCAGTGCTCCCCAATCGATAGAGCTCAAGTGAGTGGTTCTGTCAGGATCCTCCCAGATTGAGACTCCGACAGAGCTGACTGATCCCCTGGTTCCAATCATCCAGGAAACGCTGTCAAGGGAATAAACAACTACGACTCCCAGAATGATCATCAACACCAGGCCAATCATGAAGACTTTGAGAGAGAACATAATCCCTGATTGTCCTTTCCCATTATTAGCTTTTGTCTTTAGCTGTCAACTAGCAAAAGCTATATATAGAAAACATATGCATAGTTATGCATGAGGAAGAAAAATGAAAGCAAGAACAACCTTATTGATCGACAAGGAAACCATTGAACGAGCTCAGAGTCTAGGCCTCAACATTTCCCAGACCTGTGAAAACTCCTTGAAAGTCATAATGAACTCCATGAGAAACGGATACTCCCGGATCCCGGAGTTTCTTAGTCCAGGTTCTTCATCAGAAGAAAGTGGAGTGCGGTCGCCGGGATTTGAACCCGGGTCGTCAGCGTGGGAGGCTGATGTCCTGCCAAACTAGACTACGACCGCGCCGCGCTACAACGT
>Ga0315284_10007899_pt1 | contig 15177 bp, 18 predicted proteins | sample YL17G09_16_MG_FD_203696 | JGI IMG/M metagenome (GOLD analysis project Ga0315284, IMG submission 203696) | Sediment microbial communities from Yellowstone Lake, YNP, Wyoming, USA - YL17G09_16 | ecosystem: Environmental > Aquatic > Freshwater > Lake > Sediment | place: USA: Wyoming | collected... | reverse complement strand
ACGATAGAAACCTGCCCCTTTTTGGGAATAAATATCAACAAACTCAAAATGGGATTCGAAGCTGAGAATTGTGCGGAGAATACATGACGATAGTACGAAGCCCTTTTTTTGAGTGGAGCAATAACCCGAGTCCTTTTTAAATTCAAAAACATCGTCAAAACGACAGGGTCACGGTGTCAAGAAAATATATGGCTGTCCGATAGATTCAAATCCCCGTTTAGATTCCCCGTGTTAAACATTTTACGCAAGTGTGCAGTAAACGATAACCCCTCAGATTTGTGGACGGGTTAGGTTGACGCTTGAGATCTTCACAGAGTAGCATGGTTCAACTTCCTTTCCGGCGCTAATTTGGAATTTGAATTAAGCAAAGGCATTGGAATATGCTCTAGCGGCATAGCAAAAGGGGCAGTAGAGCTTTTGCATCTTGTTTCGGGTTGTCGATCTGTTGATTGCAACGACCTTTCCAAGTGCAGATTGCGTATCCAGTGTTAGGCTGAAACGATTTTTCCTCAGGAATTGCTTTTTTGAAGTCACATTCACTCTTGAGGGCGCAGAAAACCAGCCTATCTTTTGCAAAAACCTTTTCAGTTGTCATCTGTACACTTCTTCAAAGTTTTTGTCTATTTTATAACTATTTTGATTTAATCATTATTCAAAACAGTGTTACGATGACTGTGTCGAAAACTGACAAGGTTGACTTGTGGCTCTATTAACGTTGAAAACTGAGCACGCGTCATGTAATAGCGTAGGTTGTCCTTTGAGCAGTCGATGTTCAGATTCGGATTATGTCTCAACATGTTTTATTCAGCCTGTGCATTTAAAGGCGTTCTAAGGAAAACTGGGGTGACCAGAGGTTGAGAAAACACTTTATTGCCAGAGTTGCTGCGGGTCATCGTGTTACAATACCCAATGAAGTATGTCAAATATTAAGAATTGAAGATGGAAATCTTGTCGAGGTTGACTTAGACGTAGTAGCGGTGCTTCCGAAAATTGAAGATAAACCTGTGGGGGGACAATGAAGTGGAAGTGAATGTGGAAGCGATAAAGCCAAGTCCGTATCAGCCTAGGTATATTTTTAACCTTGAGGATATAGAGACGGAAATAAAGAAGGATGGTCTACTAAGCGGCCTAGTTGTTCGCAGGAAAGGCGATTATTATGAGATAATAGACGGCGAAAGAAGATGGAGAACCCTCAAGAACATGGGATGGAAGACTGTGCCAGTCAGAGTGGTAGATGCAGACGATGCGAAGGCAAGGCTGTTAGTGTATAAGTTGAACCAGATTCGAGAAAACTACTCGGTTGAAGAGGAGGCGCGGTACTTCAGGAAGCTTGCGGACGGAGGCATGATGCCGTTAGAGATAAGCAAACAATTGAATGTGGACTTTCATTGGGTTTTAGCGCATCTTAACGTATTCAAGTTTCCCGAAGAGATTCGAAAAGCTGTGTGGGCCAAGCAAATCAGCTTATCTCACATATTGGCGCTCGAAAGTGTGCTAGAGAGAAACATCAAGGAAGCAGTGTTAACTGCAAAGGAGATTCTCGAGAGGAAACTAACAGCTTCTGAAACTAGAAAGATAACTCAGAAGCGTGATGACGAACTTGAGGCGAGGGTTGATGAGATGCGCATCAAAGCGGTTGAGAGGGTGTTGCCTGCGATTGCGCCCAAGGTTCCGAAGCTGGAAACTCCAGAAGATCTAGAAAAAGCCGCGGAGGCTCTTAAGGGAAAAGCGATATTGATGCGTGAAGGGGCTTTGATGCCTGCGGAAGCTGCAAAAATGACAGGGCCCCTCGTAGGATGGGAATCAGGAGTTGAAATTGAGGAGGATATCGCAGATTCAATGCAAACCGCAAAGAGCATGCGAGAGAAAATCCAAGCCTTAGAAAAGGAGAAGGAGGATCTTCTACAGAAAAAGGGGTTCCTCACAGAAGCATTAAGTTTCAGTTGTCCCCACTGCAATAATTCTTGTGTCGTCTACAGAGATGGTGCCAACTATTGGGTAGAGTAACCACATCAATTGTAAGGCGAGAAATGTTGGGCGAAAAAATTCGAGGCAATGGAGGAGGGATTACTGAAAGACACGTTAAGGCATTTCTAGACCTGTTGGTTTTGGGAATCTTGAACGGCCATAACATGTATGGCTACAAGATTATTGGGGCTGTTCACAAAGAATTTGGGGTTTTGCTCAGCCCAGGTTCCCTTTATCCCCTTCTCCACATGCTAGAGGAGAAGAAAATGATATCATCCGAAGCTCGAGGAGGAAAGATAGTTTATTCGGCGACTTCTGTTGGGAGGAGAGCATTCCAAAACACATTCACAGAGTATAGAGCAGCGGTAAAACAGTTAGACGTTTTCATGAACACTGGTGCAAGAAACCTCCCTGAAGGCTTGTAGGCATTACAAATAAGTGCTATAGTAAGCCCCAAACCTATCTTTCTCCATGGATCGCTTCTAACAGAGTTACCATCTCTTTCAATTTTTTCATCTCTTTTCCAGCGTCTTTGTAGGGCGCCTCTTCAAGCCTCTTAACCGTTTCTCTGATCTTTCTTATCTCTTCACCGAACGCTTTGTCACTCAGTCTTTTCTCTACAGAACACATCAAGAGCTTAGCTTGACTTACTGTTTTCACTTTCAGCGTCACTCCATTCACAAGCTCCAACAGTCCGTCAGTGTACTCTCTGATTCTCTGGGCATTACCGACATTTAACGCTGCGTGAAGTTTTTCTGAAGTTTCTTCGAGAGTCTTTTTCTCCCTCTCAGAAATTCTACCGATAATCTTTTCTGTCGCTTTTTCCGTCTCGTAGATTACAGCCTTTGCCCTGTTACAAGCTTCAATGTTTTCCTTTTTCCTTTCGTCTACCTCGCTAAATCTGGTTGCCTCGATGATCATTCTGGTGATTTCCTCTGCTGACAGCGCTGTTGGCCTCGTTATTTTTATCGCTTCTCCTTTCCCAGTTTCTAGAATTTCGGCAGAGACGCTTAGTATGCCACTAGCGTCGATGTTGAAGGTTACCTCAACTTCCTGTTCGTATCTGGGCGCGGGTGGAATGCCGTCTAGCTTGAACAAGCCTAGGGATACGTTGCCCCTAGTCATTTCCCTTTCTCCCTGCAGAACGTGGATCATCATTGAAGTCTGACCGTCTTCTTCAGTCGCAAAAATCATGCTTGCCTCAGTCGGGATTGTTGTATTCCTCTTAATCAATCTAGTAAATACTCCACCAGAAGTTTCTACACCTAAAGAGAGGGGGGTAACATCCAACAAAAGCATATCCCTTATCTCGCCTTTCAGAACGCTAGCCTGGATACAGGCGCCAACAGCAACGACCCCCATGGGATCTATGCCTTCCTCGGGTTCCAACCCCGAGAAGAAATCTTTAAAGTATCTTCTAATAACAGGCATCCTAGTCGGCCCGCCTACCAAAACAAGTTTGTTTATATCTTGAGGCCCTAGCCCTGCGTCTTTGAAGGCATGTTCTAGGGGATCTCTTAATCTATCGAGTTCCGGCCTTATGAGTTCCCCAAGTTTGTCTTGGGTTAGAACGATATGTGGATTAATCTTAGACCCATTTATGTCAAGCTGAGTCTTTATGGTTGTTGAACGTTTACTAGAGAGATGGATCTTTGCCATTTCGCCAGCGTCCCTAAGCCTATTCAAGTTTTTCGGGTCTTCTCTTAAGTTAATGCCGTATTTTTCCTCAGTTTCCTCGACGAGATAATTTAGAACTCTATCGTCCATGTCCTTGCCGCCTAGATAGGTGTCTCCGCTTGTGGATATGACTTTGAAGATGCCGCTGTTCATCTGCAATATTGTTACGTCGAAGGTTCCAGCGCCTAAGTCCAGCACTGCTATCTTTAGGTTTTTTCTTATTTTGTCTAAACCGTAGGCTAGTGAGGCCGCTGTCGGTTCGCTGACTATTCTCAAAACTTCAAGTCCCGCTATTTCTGCCGCCTCTTTTGTGGCGTTTCTCTGGTTGTTGTTGAAGTACGCTGGCGCTGAGATCACTGCTTTGTCTATATTCTCTCCTAAGTAGGTTTCTGCGTCCCTTTTTGTCTTCTTTATTATCAGGGCAGAAATCTCTTGAGGCGTATACTTGTAACCGTCTATTTCTACTGTGTAATTCGTGCCCATTTTCCTTTTAATCCATCTCACTGTCCTTTCTGGATGGACATAGGCGTATTCCTTTGCATTTTTCCCCACAACTATTTCGCCGCCTTCTTTGAACGCTACAATGGAGGGAAACATTTTTCCGTATAGGGTTGGCCCTTCAGCCGCTGGAACAAGCTTTATTTTTCCATCTTTCATAACGGCGCCAGCGGAGTTTGTGGTTCCAAGATCAATTCCTATTGTTCGTCCCATCGCGATCTCCTTTGGAGAGGCTTAGCTGATCTTTTCTTGTATTAGAATGGTTTCTTCGACCCTTGTTTTCTCAAGGGAGCAGAGGTAATGCTCACAGTACTTCGCCAATACTTCATACGCGTTCTTTATTTTCTTAAACTTCTCTTCGGCGAGTGGATCATCGGGATGAAGGTCTGGGTGGTATTTTCGCGCAAGCTGATTGTATACAGAATTTATTTCGGACATGCTTACTTCCTGGCCTAACCCCAGAGTTTTTCTCGCGTCGTCTGCGGTCTTAAAATCGATCTTGTTTATCTCAATATCCGTGAAATTGTATGGTGGCAAGGGACCGACGCAGAGAAACTTGAGTTTTTTCTCGTACTTTTTCTCCAGTTCTTGTAGTTTGTCGTAAAATTTCTGTTTTTTTTCTTTGTCTACTAGAAAAGAAGCATTCATTAGGGTGTCTTGATCTGTGATTTTGTTTTCTTTGGACCCAATTGGCAGATCCCCTAGAATGCCATGTATGTCCTTCATGTATTCGTTTTTTCTTTCATCCAAAGCTGACTTAACCTTTTTTCCCAGTTCAATTTTGAGGGATTGATTGGCAGTCTCCTTCACTTTCGCGCTTAATGTTTGTATTTCTTCATTTTCTTTTAAGATGTCCGTTAGGATGGTGTTGTCCCATGAAATCTTAACGTTGATCTGCAGCTTGTTATCTATTTTCTCCAGCGTGTTCTTGAACTTCATTTGACCCCGCTTAAGGATGTTGGTTATTCCTGATTCGTTCCTAGCTATGATTCCGAAACCCATAGGGATGATCGTGTGAGTTTCCATAATTTTCCGCAAAGTTTTCTCGTGGGTCATGGCTTCTTCTATTTCGACTTTGTAATCCACTGGGATGTCGCTAACTACCGCCCCAATATCCGTGCATTGAATGGTGTATACCTCGCTGTTGCCCAATCCAATGTTTCCGAAACTTTCTCGCCTCTCTGTTTCTATTATTCCGTACAGGTACCTTCCAGTTTCCACTCACTTCACGTCCTGTCTCCCTTTTGACCCGCCAATCTCCGCTACAAAAGAATATGGAGGCCAAGGTCCAGTGAATTTGACAGCAAAGCCTTCTCTTCGGTTAACCTTTTCCAGTAATGTTGTCAACTTTTGAACTTTGTCTTTGCGCACCAAACAGGCGAGGTTCAAAATCATCAGTTTGTCTCGCCATTTTTCTGGAGCTTTTTTATCAACTGGTTCAATTCCAACTTCATCTACAAGCTCCCTGATATCAGTGCTCAGCCTTCTGGCGTGACATTCGATTAGTGCTAGTCTTTTTTCTTGTTTTTTCTTAAGGAGGTAAGCTGCTCCCTTGGTTTTGTTCTCTATCTCCTTTCTCAGATTCTGAATCTCCTCGTTTTCCTCTATTGTTTTTCTGACAAACTCGTTCTCAAGGAAGATTTGAACTTCATACTGTTCTTTTCCTTCAAGCCTTTCTAATAGCGTCTTAAGTTGACTGTAGTGCCCGTCAAGCCACTTCCTCACGGCTTCGTCGTCTCCCGCCAGAATGTTGTTAAAGGCTAAGGGGATCAGTGTGCCAAATTCCTTGGTAGCCGCGTCAATTATGTATTGATGGGCCAAAAACCACTCTAGTGTTTTTTCCTCATCCTCTGTTTTGTAGAGCTTGATCTCACCGCGGTGGACGATAGCGCCTATGTCTCTAACGGGCAAAGTGACGACAAAACTATTTTCGACTCCCATATGCCCAAAATCTGTTTCTTTGCCCGAATTTGCTACACAGTAAACGTATCTTCCCTCGCGGGTGTTCTTAGTGGACATTTCAATCCTCCAGCCGCAATTTACGTTTTCATCACAATGCTTGGAACTAAAGGTTTCAGAAAGATCTCTTGGATCGCGGATTCCATTTCACAAAGTTTTTCCACTTTCCCGCAGAATAACGCACGACCGCCTTCGTACGCCACGTTAAGAACTTTGTCTTCAGCTTTGATTCCCGGCGCCAAAACATGGGTTTTCACGTTTGTGCCGGTGACCTTGTCCAACGGCACTTCAAACATTTTTTGGTTACCCACTCGGCTCACCCAGAACAGCCTCTTGTTTGTTAGGCATAAACGTCCAGGCCTCGAAGTCTCGCCTAATATGCCCTGTGCGGGGAACAGATACCATAGATTCTCTTCTCTGATGATTTCTTCTCCTTCAGGTAGAGGCGTTGGTTCGGATGGAATCACAATTCTATTTTCCAGTTCTTTCCCTACTATCATTTTGATCGTTTGCTCAAGTTCTGTGACGTTTGAAACGTGGATGCGGGCAACCTCTCCACAATCGAATTGAAGATAAAGTTCCTGCCTCTCTTTTTCGAAGTGATTTTCTTTCTTTACCATAAGCCTTTCAATCTTGTTTAACGAGACCTCAAAAAGCATTTCAAGCGGTTCTTTCCTCCATAGGAAAAGCCTGTTATTTGTAAGATATAGAAAGCCTGGCTTCCACGTGCTAATGATGCCTTGGCTGCTCCAGATAGATCCAAACGTTCTGATGATTGCTTCCTCGCCCTTGACCAGTGGCGCCGCCATTCTTCCCGCGAATTCTTTTGTATACCATTCTCTCGTGTTTTTGTCCCATGCCTCCATCATCCCATATTCAAGCATAGTCTCCATGCCTGCAATCGCCGCTCTGAGATTCACCCCCAATAGTGGGATGCCTGCAACCGATATGATCAAGTCTGCGTTTAGCGCTAGCCCTTTGTTTAATAGTTTGTCTAGAACATCGTTGATGTCGCACTCTAAGCGGCGGGGCTCCATTGTCAGATTTCCCCAGGCTTGACGAAGCTAAAGGGTGCCCATGGTCCAGTGAAGCGAACCGCATGGCCTTCTTGACTGTTTATTTCGCCTAGCGCATCACCGAGCCTTTTCACTTTTTCCTTGTGGACTAAGCAGGAGAACGCCGCGATTAGTTTCTTGTCTTTGTAGCTTTCTGGCACATGTGAAGCCTTTTCCTCAACCTTCACTTCTTCTACATGCTCCTTCATCTTTGAGGCGAACTCTTCAGCAAGCTTGCCCCGCATCACATTATAGGCATCCTTTACTTGTAGCTCAAACTTTCGCTGAAGCAGGTATCCAGCTCGTTTAGGCATCTTTTCGATTTTCTCCTTCAGCTCCCTTAAGCCCTGATTCTCGCCTACGATTTTGTCCGTTAACCTGTTTGGGTCGCAGAAGATCTGCACAGTATACTCAGCTTTGTCTCGGAGTCTCTCGAGCTCTTGTCTGAGTTTTTCGTAACCCTTGCTCAACCAGTTTTTGACGGCGGCATCATCGCCTTTAACGATGGCGTCAAAGGAAAACGGCAAGACCGTACCGAAACGTTCTGAGGCTTTATCGATCACATTGTTATGGCTGAGAATCCACTCTTTGACTTTGTTTTCGTCCCTAGACTTATATGGTTGGGTTTGACAGGCATGTACGACTGCCGCGATATCTTTATGGGAGACCGTATAGACCTCTGCGTGTTCTATCCCTATGTTGTCTAGACTCAGCTCGTCTGCACAACTGGCGATGCAGTAAACGTATCTTCCTTGTGTAACCTCGGTTTCTCGGGCTAACTCCGCTTCGCTCATGCTTTCTTCAGTTCCTTCTCCCACCTTTCCGGGTTCAGAAATATGTCAGCCACCTCGGTGAGGCCGTCATTAACAGATTCGACGACATCTTCGAGGTCGTTTTCCTTCTTTATATGTTCAAGCGCCTCATCGAGGTCTGCTAACGCCTCGCTGAGCCTTGCTTCTTCACCGGCACTTAGCTTGCCGCTCTCAATTCGCCTTAGGGCTTGCCTTTCGAGAGCTTCCTTTATTATCTCAACCAAGGCGACTACGAGACCTAACAAACCTTGTTTGAGGTTGTCTTCATCAATGCTTATTACGATGTCTTCTCACCTAACTTTGTTCAGGGTGACTTCTAAAACGCCGTTGTTGATGGTCTTCCCTACCTCGCCTTTAACTGAGCAGAAGAGAGGAACCTTTTGGTAGTATTTTTTCCCAGATATTATGAGAAAATTCTCTTTCACTTCGGCTTTAACGTCTTTCTCTTCTAAGGGCAGAGAAACTATGATCCTTAAGGCGTTCTTCTCGTCAAGGATGTCCAGTAATCTATCGTTGCGTGTGTTATCTATCAGGTCTTCGTTCAGCCACCACGAAAACGCGATTTTTTCACCCGTGAAGGGGTCGATCTTTGAACGTTCAAAGGTGATGAGGGGGATCCGTATTATCTGCCGTGCCTTTGGGTTTATGATCTCTCTAATCCTGATCAATACTTCCATATCTGAGGATGCGTGGATTAGATCTGCTAGCTTTCTGATTCCCGCATGCTGCTCTCTCAGAAAATATGTTATAATTTGCCTGCTTTTCTCGTCTACCGCGTTTATGAGCTGGTCTGTGTTTCCTGACCGTGGCTGTGAACTTGGTGGTTTATGAGCCATTTCATCACCTGTTAACCCGGTTTGAGGTTTGACTTGAAACTTTTACCTTCGCCAGGACCTTCTCTCCCATCTGGGCCATCGCGCTCTTCCATCCACACCATGGACACATGTCAATGAGCAACTGCTCTCTCTCCACCATTTTGCCGCATTGCGGACACTCCTCCTTGTCTTTCATGGCTTCTTTCCATGCTCCCATTTCCAAGTTTGTTCCGGACGGAAACTCTAACCCGTATCTTGCTGCCGTCTCAAAGGAAGCCAAGGCGGCCCTTATCTTGATTCCGAGTAGTTCAACGCCGGAAACGGAAACGGCGATGTCAGCGTTGATCACCAATCCCTTGTCCAAAATCTTGTCTATAGCTTCTGCCAAGCCTCCCGTAGAGCTTTCTTTTTGAGGACTAAATATTGACATTCGTTCACCTCCCATCGGGTCTGTAGTTCCATCCGCACCATGGGCAGCCTTCTTCTTTGAGGTCTTCTGGTTTGGATTTCATGCCGCAAATTGGGCATGGTTGTTTTGTTATCAGTTCTCGCCATCCTGGCGCGTCAAAATTTGTTCCTTTGGGGAGGTCTAGACCTGTTTCCGCTGCTGTTTTGAAGGAGCTAAGGATCGTGCGGGCGTTTATCCCTATAAGATCTGTGCCAGCAAGGTTGACTCTGACATTTGCGTCGACTGCCACTCCTTTGTCTAGGATTCTATCAAGTATCCCCTTCAAGCGGGATTGTTCCGGGCTTAATATCACCATCTTGAGAACCTCTATTTCGGCTTTCTTTGCCTTTCTTGCTGTCTTGCAAGCCTTGTCGTTCTGCATGCTTTGCACACTCTTGCGGCCTTCGCTGCTTTGCTGGCTTTTGCTCCTCGATTTGAAGTAAACAGTGACATTTTGATTCGCCAATCCCGTTTATGTCGATTTGTAGATAAGTGATATTCAAAAAGCCGATACGAAATTTGTGTCAAAAGCTGAAAACGCAACTCGGAAAAATTTGCTGGAACAATCCATCTTAGAAGCTATGGGCCTCCTTTTAGCTTTTGGGTTTTTTCTTCTCTCGCTTTCTAGTTTCTTCAGCTGTTTCTCAGATTGTTTCCAGCGTTTTGGTTCCCATGTGACTAACCGCCCGTGCTGCCGCTGAGCTTAATCCTTCAAGGCTCCAGAGATCCAGCTATAGCCGATCCGAGCCGAACCTCTGCAATTGCATCAACCTCTTGGGTGCACCTGCGGGATAAGGGTCTTTATTTCTTTTCTTCTCCTTGGAATGGGACGCCTGCTGAACTGAGATCTGACCAGTATGTCGCTTTTTCGATGTTTGACGACGCGTTCCACTGGTTTCAGTTTTTCGCATTTACGGTTCAAGCTTGTTTTTGTCCTTCAAACAGAATCTTTCCGAAATCAGACAGATCTTCGATTCCTCTAATCTCGTGTGGAAACAGAGGCATCTCCACCATTTTGTAAGGAGCGAATTTCTCACAAACGCTTTGAAGCTCTTTCTGTTGCATTTCTCTTTTTGACATGCAATAGGGGCAGTCAGGGTTGTGTGGGTTGATGCCGTTGCAGACGATTTGTCTCGCTTGCATTTTGTATGATGTTAGGGTCTGTAGCAATCGTTCGCTTTCTTTGATCGCCATTTCTTCCAAAATGGTGACAGGGACAAACTCGGTGTTTCGGCTCTTGAAAATAGCTTTCATAATGTCTATGTCCCTCATCGTTTGCTCCAGAAAAATCTCTGGTTTCCTCTGCAGGCGCTGCGCGCGTCTACCAAAAAATGTTTGTAATATGTATCGGGTCTTGGAGTGCATCTGCGCTAAGACTTTCACCCACTTCGACATCATGTCAGGAAGCTCCAAGAAGCGAAGGGTGTGCCCAGTTGGAGCAGTATCTAAAATGTATAGGTCGTATTCCGCCTTTTTCATGAGACGCTGAAGCTCCCTTTGTGCCATAAGTTCGTCCATTCCGGGGAGAGACAGATCAAGGAACTGAGATATATCCTCTCTTTCCATGTAGGTTGCATTCTCTGCAATCTCTATAAGCGCTTCTCTGTTCTCTTCTCTCCATTCTTTCAAAAGCTTCTCCGCGTCGATTTCCATGGCATAAAGGTTGTTTACGCCCTTTGTTGGAGTAATCTCATAGCCTACCTCTTGGTCGAAGCTGTCAGACAGCGAATGTTGCGGGTCGGTAGAGAGAACCAGCGTTTTCTTACCGTGGCTGGCCATATAAATTCCAGTTGCCGCGGAACACGTTGTCTTTCCGCACCCTCCCTTTCCACCGAATAATACAAGATTCTTGTCTTGGAGTTCTAGCCTTGGGGTTTCCGCAATCCCATGCTGAATGCTCTTTGAGGTCTCAGCTCTTACAGAAGAAAACTTCGGTCTACAGCCACCTCCAAATAAGACCTCTGCAAAGTTACCCAAGGATTCTATTCCTACGACTTGTTGAGGGAACTGTGGTATCTCAATGATATTATATCTAGGAAACTTTTCACGGGTCTCTTTGATTCTCTTTATCTGCCCTCGCCTTCTCAGGATGCAGTAGTTGCACTTTACATCTGATGGAACAACGAAGTTAACGATGATGTCTTGACAAGGTATTCCGCAAGATTTGAAGCCTTTAATCATAAGTCCCACCACAGAAATCCCCAATGTCTCAGGAATCGTTATGGCGACAAGCACAGCTCGCTTAGGATTAAGAACGCTTTCCCTTAACCTCTTCAGTTTTAATCTTTGTTCCAGTAAGAATAAACGAACTTCGGCTAGACTCGTCACGTTCTCAAACTTTTTGACAAGCCTGAACGCTGTCTCCAGCCATTCATCAACTATGCCGGGAAGCTCTATCAACCGGATTGCATGCGCACCTGCAGCTGTGTCGATGATGACACGGTCGAATTCATAGTCCGTTAAGATATCATTCAGTTTTGACAGAGCCATAAGCTCATCCAATCCAGGCGGGGAGAAATCCATGATGCCGTGAAGAAGCTGTCTCTCAAACGGTAGGTCTAATCCTCTACGGAGGAATTGGTTTAGGGCTTTCTCGATTATATCTCTGTATCTTTCCTTAAGGTCTTCCAAGACTTTCTGGGAGCTCATCTCAAAGCCATAAAGGTTTCCCGCCTCATCTATTTGAGTGAGTCTGTTCCCTATCTTAACATCAAAAGCGTCGGATACAGAATGTGCAGGATCTGTGGAAAAAATCAGCGTTTTCTCGCCATGCCTCGCCGTCCAGAGTCCGATCGCCGCGGAAACGATGGTTTTTCCGACCCCGCCCTTCCCCCCGCAGAATACGAATCGTACATCCCTTCCTAAAAGATCTTGAAGTGACATTTCGCCTTTGCTTATCCCAATATGTTTATCCTTTTGTTGAGGTTCGTTCTGTTTATTCGATTGTTCATTTGCAGTTTGTTGCCTAGTTCTCCGTTTCTTTTCTCGTACTCCTCTTTTGTTATTTCACCCAGCTCATAGAGTAGCCTGTTCTCCTTTATTTTGTTAGTAATTTTTTCGTGGCTCTCCTTTTCGTTTATATCCTCAACATGATCTAATATTGTTTCCATGAGCCAGATCATGTCGAATGGCGGTATGGAGATACCGAGCATTCGCAGAAAGATGTCGTCTATGAGAAAGGGCATTCGTTTCGCCTATTTTTTGGTGGTTTCCATGCCCTCTGCTCCGATTTTTATATAAACAAAATTGTATGGTGCCCATGGTCCGCTATACAGAAGTTTTAGCATTGGGTGTTTTTCCTGCAGGTTCATCACCTCGTTTGAAAATGTGTTTATGTCTTCTTTGTTGACCAGAAATGATGCGTTTAAGATCAGCCTGTCGCTGAATAAGTCGCCTGCGGCTGTTTGCTTTGCAATGGTGCTTAGCGACGCTAAAATGTCTGAAGTGTATTTCTTTCTTTTTTCTGGGTCAGCGAACACGATGTCTCCGTTTAGAACTACTTTTACTCCTAGTTCAACCATGTTGTCCACCAGCCTTAGACATTCTCTTGTGGGCTCGTAAGCCTTTGTCAGTAGGCGCCCCAATACTTTTTCGTTTTTTGTCGTGGTGCCAAATTCTGCCGGTACAACCGTATGGTTCTCCATTACCTGCCTTAAAACTGCTTCATGCCTCCTTATGTTGTCCTCGGTCATTTCATAATCCATCATGGGGGAATTGCTAACTACGGCTGCGATGTCTCTATGTGGAATGGTGTAGACCCCATCATCGTTCATTCCTATTTGTCCAAAGCTTTTTTCTTCGTCACACGGTATCACGCAATAGAGATATTTTCCCTCTTCCTCCTTTCTCTTCTCCTTTTTCTCAGGTTTTTTCAAAGCCTCTAAGTGTGCGTTCTCCAAAAATTCCGTGATTTCATGTGAGAGCTTGACTGTTCTTTCGTAGTCTGTTGACTCAAAGCTTTTGTCTGCATCCATCAGCATCTCACTTATTTTCTTCATTGTTTCAGGAGCGTATATGGATGCTTTTCTCTCGATCTCGTCCACTGCTTTTTTCACGCCACATAATGCGTCCTTTGCTTTCTCTTGTCTTTCCTCCTCTAGCCTTGTTTTCTCTAACAGGGACTTTTCAATTTCTCTTCTACGCGCCACCAGCTCGGCCCATTTTTTCAGCCTGAGTACCTGCTCGTTTTCCTTCAGCTTCCTGATCCTTTCCTCTTCTCTCCTGAACCGTTCTTCTCGCTCTGTCAACCTCTTTTTCCTAAGCTCCACATATTTTTCCTTTGTCAATTCAAGTGATCTCCTTAATGATCAGTTCTTGCTGTAAGTATCGGTTCAGAAGTTTACGAATTTGAATATGTTCATCAATTATGCTTCTTATTTTCGGTTCAGCGTTTTTAGCGGGGACATATACCTTTTCCTTGCCATTTTTCTCAATGTTCAATAATCCTTTATCTTTTAATGACTGAAGCAGAGGATAGATTGTTCCTGGGCTGAGTAACACGTTAAATTCCAGATGTATGTTTCCTATTATTTCGGTTCCGCACATAGGTTTCTTCTGGAGAAGAGCAAGGATCAGGGTCTCTAGATTGTCTTTCACCATTTTTTCGATGGATTTGTCTGACAACTTGGATTTGTCGATGATGTCCCCTGAGAGAAGTGTTAGGTCGCTGGTTGTGAGTTGAAGGTGGTTGTGGTGAGTTGCCAGTTGCTTGATTATTTCTGGGTTGAGTTTAGCAACATCGTAAGTGCACAAGCAGTTTATGGAGTGCCTTTTGCTAAGCTCGTTTATGTAACGTTCCCTCTCTTCGATTTCAGCATGTTCTTGATTAGGTGTTGATCCAGCGTCTATGATGACCCGCAGTTTACAGTTCTTTTCGTTTTCAAGGTCCTTGATTTCTTCTGGTTTGATAATTCTTAATTCAACATTCATAGGGCTGAATTCTTGAATAAGGGATGTGGGATCATCAGTGGTTACATACACTGCCTTTTCATCTTTTCTAATAAAGGCTAAGAAGGCTCTTTGAATTGAGTATTTATCAACCTTTGATGTGTATAAGTGAAGGGTATGGTTTAGGCCGCTAAGACTTGTGTTAGACCGTGACTGCGAGTGGGCTGGGTTCAAGGCGCCTCATCCTCCAAACCATAATTATTGCATGATCCATGAAATGGGTCACCTGTGCTCTTTTGCCCTTCTCCTGTCCCATTTTAACTTCCAAGCTAGTTCCTTAGCTTTCCTCCTTCTCTCAACCAAGTCAACGACAGTCATCGGTCCGCATGCTCCGTCTGAGGGCTTTGTCTTCGACTCTATTCTCTGTCTTGGCGTCGTGGCACAAGGGGACTTTGCTCTAAGCGAGCGGAGGCGACCATTTAGGCTTCTTCGCCACCAGTTTCTTTTCTCCATAACTGTTTCCCTTAAGTGGTTCCTACATCAGTTTGCAGCGGCGATGTTGTGTCACATCGCTTTCTAAGAATCTTCTGTGTCCAACCGATTAACTCGCCGTTCTTGTTGAGCCTAATCTCGTATCTTCCCAGAAGGTCCTGCGAGTCTGGTACGGTCTTTCTCTCCAGCGCTTCAACCGTCACCCTCCATTCCCCCTCTACTTCTTCGACACTTGTGACTGTTTCCGGTTCTTTGCGTATGAGGTTCTTCGCTATGGCAACTGATTGGTTAACGATTTTTTCTACCGTCATTTTTCATCTCTCCTATGGAACATAAATGAAACCTGAATCGCCGACCTTTGAGACGGAAACTTCCATTCCCTTCCACTGCTCTATTCCCTCTTTGAGATTGTATTCCTCCACGTTGTCAGCTATTTTGTAGTGTTTGAGAAAACTGGCGAGTCTTCGCCGCCTTGCACCGCCATGATCTTTGCTCACGGTTTTTGCGTTGAACGTTCCATCTGGCTTGAGGCAGAAGTAGAAGGTTTCTTTTATTGTGCTTCCATC
>Ga0315284_10007898_pt1 | contig 15178 bp, 6 predicted proteins | sample YL17G09_16_MG_FD_203696 | JGI IMG/M metagenome (GOLD analysis project Ga0315284, IMG submission 203696) | Sediment microbial communities from Yellowstone Lake, YNP, Wyoming, USA - YL17G09_16 | ecosystem: Environmental > Aquatic > Freshwater > Lake > Sediment | place: USA: Wyoming | collected... | reverse complement strand
GAAGAAGATGAAATCCCCCGGTGATATTCCTGGATTGACTTCACCGACATTCCCCGCCTCAAGGATTCAATGCCATTGACAACGGCCTCTGCACCAGAGAGCGTGGTGACGCAGGGGATGTTATGCGCTACGGATTGACTTCGTATAGCGACTTCATCTGCCTTGGGTTTCTTTCCACTCGGAGTATTGATCACCAGATTGATCTCTCCATTTTTAATTTGATCGACAATATCCGGCCTGCCTTCACCGACCTTGAATACAGTTTGGACAGGGATTCCATTATTGGTCAGGACCTTAGCTGTTCCCTTGGTGGCCACGATTTCGAATCCCAGATCAACTAATTTTTTTGCGAGGAAGACAATAGACCGTTTGTCCTTATTCATGACGCTGATGAAGACCTTCCCCTTAAGAGGGATGTTGACCCCGGCGCCGATTTGAGATTTGGCAAAAGCCATCCCGAAATCGATATCAATTCCCATCACCTCTCCGGTGGATTTCATTTCCGGACCCAACACGGTATCCACCCCATAAAAACGGTTGAACGGGAAGACCGATTCCTTTACGGCCACATGATGGATTTCAACCTCTTCCCGGATTTCCAATTCATGAAGCTTTTTACCAACCATCACCTTGGCAGCCACCTTTGCCCAGGGAACTCCTGTGGCCTTGCTGATGAACGGAACAGTCCTGGAGGCTCTTGGATTGACTTCCAGGACATAGATGATATCGTTTTTGATCGCATATTGAATATTCATCAAACCGATAACCTGGAGTTCCTTGGCTAAAGCATAAGTGTTTCTTCTCAGCCCCTCGATCAAATCATCGCTCAGGGAATAGGGAGGGGTGACGCAAGCACTGTCTCCAGAATGGATCCCAGCCTCTTCGATATGTTCCATGATTCCGGCGATGACACAGGTCTCTCCGTCAGAGACCGCATCGACATCAATCTCAATCGCGTCCTCTAAAAATTTGTCGATGAGAATGGGATGTTCAGAAGAGGCCTCCACCGCACGGCGGGCAAAACCCTCTAAGGCTTCCTCATCGTAAACGATCTCCATGGCTCTTCCCCCTAACACGTAAGAGGGTCTTACGACGACCGGATAGCCAATCTCTTCCGCAACGCTCCTCGCCTCCTCGACCGAATTGGCCGTACCATTCGAGGGTTGGATGAGACCCAATTTCTTGAGAAGGGCTTTGAAACGTTTTCGATCTTCAGCCCGATCAATGTTGTCAGGACTCGTTCCAATGATTTTCACTCCACCCTTCTCTAAGGGCATAGCCAGATTGAGAGGGGTTTGGCCTCCAAATTGGACGATCACCCCATCGGGTTTTTCAGCATCGATGATATTGAGAACATCTTCAAAGGTGAGGGGTTCAAAATAGAGTTTGTCAGAGGTGTCGTAGTCCGTCGAAACCGTTTCCGGATTGGAGTTCACCATGATCGTTTCATAATCCAATTCTTTTAAGGCGAAGGAAGCATGGACGCAGCAGTAGTCAAATTCGATCCCTTGGCCAATTCGATTGGGACCGCCCCCTAAAATCATGATCTTCTTTCGTGAAGAGGCCTTGGCTTCATCTTCTGTTTCATAAGTCGAATAGTAATAAGGGGTATAGGCTTCGAATTCCGCCCCACAGGTATCCACCAGTTTGTAAGTGGGGAGAATTCCTTTCTCCTTTCTGATGTTTCGAAGCGTGATTTCATCAAAACCGAGGAGGTACCCCAATTGGTAGTCAGAGAAGCCAAACTCCTTTGCCTTTCTTAAAAGAGACTCTGGAAGTTGAAGTTGATCCGGGGTCCGGGTCGTTTTCCAGAGCTCCAGGTCACGGACCTTCGTTCCATAAGATCGAATCTCATTTTCAAGATCTGTGATCTCTTGAATATTGGTGAGAAACCAGGAATCAATTTTCGTCAACTCGTGGATCTCCCCGACCTTCATCCCCAAGAGCAAAGCGTGTCGAAGATAAAAGATCCTTTCCGCGTTCGGGGTGGAGAGCTTTTTCCTCACCTCTTCAAGGAGGTTGAATCGCGCACTTTCACTGGATATCTCGGTGGGGAAGGGGAATTTATCCTTTCCGTCCGCCCCTAAACCGTGTCTCCCAATGTCCAGAGAACGGAGTCCTTTTTGTAGGGCTTCCTTGAAAGTCCGGCCGATCGCCATGGTTTCACCGACTGATTTCATGGAAACGGTCAGTGTGGCATCTGCTCCAGGAAATTTTTCAAAGGTGAATCTTGGAATCTTCACGACACAATAGTCAATGGTGGGTTCGAAACAGGCAGGCGTCTTTTTCGTAATGTCATTGGGGATCTCATCGAGCGTGTATCCCACAGCCAACTTGGCTGCCATCTTGGCGATGGGGAATCCAGTGGCTTTGGAGGCAAGGGCCGAAGAGCGTGAAACCCGTGGGTTCATTTCAATGATGACCATCCTTCCATCTTCAGGACAAATCGCGAATTGGATGTTAGATCCTCCGGTCTCCACTCCAATCTCTCGAATGGCTCGAATGGCTCCGTCTCTCATCCTCTGGTATTCTTTGTCCGTCAATGTTTGAGCAGGGGCAACGGTGATGCTATCACCCGTATGGATGCCCATGGGATCAAAATTCTCAATCGAACAGATGATGACGACATTGTCATGGAGATCCCTCATCACCTCCAGTTCGAATTCCTTCCAACCGAGAACGGACTCTTCAACCAGAATCTCTCCAATCATGCTCCACTCGAGTCCACGAGCCGCCATCTCTTCGAATTCTTCGATATTGTAGGCCACTCCACCCCCTGTCCCCCCCAGAGTGAAACTGGGTCGGATGATCAGAGGGAAACCAATCTCCTTCGCCACCTCCAGGGCTTCGCTCAGAGAATAGGCCAATCCACTTCTTGGGAGATCGAGGCCGATCTTCTTCATCGATTCCTTGAAGAGACTTCGATCTTCTCCTTTCTTAATGGCTTCATATTTGGCGCCGATCATTTGAACGCCGAATTTCTCAAGCACTCCGGATTCATAAAGGGCGACGGAAACATTGAGACCGGTCTGACCGCCTAAAGTGGGGAGAAGGGCATCTGGTCTTTCACGTTCAATGATCTTAGCTAAGATTTCTGGAGTGATCGGTTCGATGTAAGTCCGATCAGAAATCTCAGGGTCGGTCATGATCGTGGCGGGGTTGGAGTTGACCAAGACCACCTCAAATCCTTCTTCCTTCAAGGCTTTACAGGCCTGAGTGCCGGAGTAGTCAAATTCGCAGCCTTGACTGATGACGATGGGTCCGGAGCCAATGATCAGGATCCTTTTGATGTCCGTCCGCTTAGGCATAAAAGATCGTTTCCCTTGAGGAGCGCTACGCTTGAGGATAGAGGTTAGAGGCAAAACAGTTTTCTTCTGCCTCAAGTTCTCCGGAGGAGAACGCTCCTCCAACCTCTATCAGTTTTCCCTCGAATTCAATTCCATCATCCTAATAAACTCGCCGAAGAGGTTTTGCGTATCGTGAGGCCCTGGAGAAGCTTCGGGATGGTACTGTACGGAAAAGATAGGAAATCGTTTGTGCCTCATCCCTTCCAGGGTTTGGTCGTTAAGATTCATCTGGGTGAGTTCAACTTCTTCCGGATCCAAAGAGTGAGGGTCAACACAGAACCCGTGATTTTGGGAAGTGATCATCACCCTACCTGTTTTTAAATCTTTGACGGGTTGATTGGCTCCCCGATGGCCAAATTTCAATTTAAACGTTCTTCCTCCAAAGGCTAATCCTAAAAGTTGGTGTCCCAGGCAGATTCCAAAGATCGGTTTTTTCCCAATCAGTTGGCGAACGGTTTCAATCGCATAGGGAACTCCCTCCGGGTCACCTGGACCATTGGATAAAAGAATTCCGTCCGGATGAAAGGAAAGAATGGATTCTGCTCGGGAGGAGGCGGGAAGAACAGTGACCTCACAGTTCCAATCACAAAGTGAGCGAAGGATATTATATTTGACACCATAGTCCAGAACGACCACTTTAAAACGAATGTCGCAGGTCGAAGGTGGAAAGGGGTGGTCCAAAAACTGGGGATCATTGCACCGAGTCCATTCATAAGGACTTTCGCAAGTAACTTCCCTGACCAAGTCCCGGCCGATCAGGCCTGGAGAGGCCTTGGCCTTTTCAATCAGACGATCTCGATTAAGATCTTCCGCGGAGAGGACGGCTTTCATGGCACCCGCCAAGCGGATATGCTTGGTGATCGCCCGGGTATCCATGCCCTCCACTCCCATAATGCAGTGATTGATCAAATAGTCAGAGAGAGATTTATCTCCACGCCAATTGCTGAAAATGGAGCTATTCTCTTTGACGATGAACCCTTCTACCTTCGGTCCCTGGGATTCGATATCCTCTTGGTTGATTCCATAGTTTCCAATAAGGGGATAGGTCATGGTGACGATCTGACCTTTGTAGGAAGGATCGGTGAGGATCTCCTGGTAACCGGTCATGCTGGTATTAAAAACAACTTCTCCTGTCTTTTCACCCAAAAACCCGAAAGACCATCCTTCGAATACAGCCCCATCCTCTAAGGCCAATATGGCTTTCTGCGTAGATTTCATCGATTTCCTTCACAAAAGTTTCCCCTCCCTTGGTGGGAGGGGATTATATTGAGAATCCATCCTTTGCTGCGATCTCCCCATAAAAAAAGACCCCCGATCCCGAATGAACAGGATCGAGGGTCTTTAAGTTGTTTCACTCGTTTGATCATATAAAATTTCTTTACTCCGTAAATAATGCCCCGCTCGGTTTCGAGTCGCAACGATTGGAATTTCTAACGGGGTTTACTTTATTTTTAATTTTTTACCTCACCCATTTCTAATTGTCAACCCTTCGACAACTTGCTCAGTCCTTCGATGGCACTCAGGACTGAGCCTTGAGCATTATCGAAAGGCTCAGGGTCGATCACCTCTTAGGCATACAAGTATATCTTTGTCTTGGTGGGTCTTGCCATGAGTTTTTCAATTTTGGCCTGGATTTTTTTCCTCTCTGGATTCTTTTCCCACGCCTTCCAGTCATCAATGCTTTGCCATGTGGTGATCACAATATAGTTATGAGGGTCATCCTGTGCCCGAAGCGTTTCCCCTGAGATATAACCCTTTGAGGGGATCGCTTTTGATCTCAATTCCCTGAGCATTTTTGCAAAATCCGATTCTTTTCCCTTCTTCACCTTCCGATCGATGATGATCCTCACTGCCATGTTTTCTCCCTTCCTTTTTTTTAGGATCATACCAAGTCTCTTGGGAGATTTCAAGTTAAATTATTTTATGGTATAATTCTTCGGTTACGGGATCCGATTGCTACCGCAACATGTAACTCAGCCCTTCAGGGCTGCCGCCGGCCCATGAGGGCCTCTGGCCCGGAGGGATGAATCAGGGCTCCTGCGGCAGGGCCCTGAGTTACACCATTGACCGAAAGGTTTATGTTCAGAAACTGAGGGGTTACCTTATGGTGTATCATTAAATACATTAAAGGGCAGGGGAGAGGGCCTCCGTGCCCTTGGGAATCATTCTCGCCTTCGAGATGTCCTCTGCTACTTTTTTCCCCGGGGAGGTGATCGCCGATGCCAGGCTGTGCCCCCTGCCCAATTCCTTTTCAAAAATCAGTGCAAATTGAAGAATTAACATGTCAAAATTAGCAATGATATTTAGACTTTTAATGCTAATTGCTAATTGGTCATTGTTCATTTTGCAATGATGCTTTAGTGGTATCCCTCCAGTTCTCCCTTCGGTAGAATCCATCGAAAATCATCTGATGTAAGGGTATGCATTTCTCCATCGATATGAGCGGTGAGATGGTTGTTCGCTCTGGAGATGCCGAGGCTGAAAATCTTCTCCAGGTTCATAAGACGATTCACGATTTCTTCCCACTTCTTATCGTCGATCGGTTTCACCATGCAACTCTTGTACTGAGCCTCATCGAGTCTACCCGTGGGGTCGTAGAAGATGATCTCACCAGCGGAGGCACCGGCCAGGATCTTTCCCCCTTTGTAGGGAGAGTCCATTCGATGGAGGATTCCATCATGCCCCCAGGAGAGTCCTAACATGATCAACGACCCTCCCATGAGGGCCTGACAGAGATGTTCATAGGCAGTGCCTACGATGTTCACCTGCAATCCAGGGCCTCGCGGATCGCTCACCGCACAGACCCATCCTCGGTCTACGACGTTACCAAGGATATTGAAAGTTCCTCCCTTTGCGGAGTAACCTGGTACCTTGCCCACATCACCATGAATCTCCAGTGTGCCGGAATGCATGACCATCCCGGTAAAATTCTGGGCGTGGCCGTGGACCCGTACCAGGGCGCCCATATTGAATGCACCGCAATACTCACCCGGGCTTCCATAAACGTCCACTATCGTATCGGAGGTATTACCGGAGCCTATCCCCATTCCTATGCCACGTTGGCCTTCCACTCTGTAGACGATGAACCTCCGCCATCCCATCCGATGGGCGTGATCGAGGAAGCAACTCAGGACGCGCAAGGGATCTACTCCTTCAGGCTTAAATCCTCGGGCATCTACCACCAGCACCTGTTTCATATCTTCTGGTTGTTTCAACTTTCCGGTATCCGTCACCGTCATCGGGAACATCTCGCTCCCACCCTTCACCTGATCCAACAACGAATTGATATGCTCGCGCACGATATGAATTAAAGCTCCTCTATCTTTCCCTCCTGTATCCCAGCCGTCCAAATGGTCGTGAATTTGGGTCAACCCCTCAAGTGCTTGCAAAGGAGGAAAGTTTTTTACCACTCCCTTTAAAGCCGCTTCAAATTCAGAGAATCCCCATCGGGGCAATCGGTCCTGGAAGAAGATTGAAAGATTGAATTCTGACTCAATCTTTTCACAGCCCTCCACAAAGGGGGTAGGTTTTGAAGAAGGAAACGTTCCGTGGGGGATATTTATTTTTCGACCGAATTTGTCCAAGACCTCATGACCTGTAATCCTTCCTTTTTCATCGTAGAATACTCTGCTCACCATCCCAGGGTTGACTGTGAAGGTCAAAGGAGAAACAGTGCTTTTTATCAATCCCAGGCGATAAAGTTCCTCCAACCCCGCATCGCTTCCTTGTTTCTCAGAACAGATAATGCTTACAAAATTTTCTCCATCGTCATAGAGCATGGCTACATTGGGTCGGAGCAAAGATGGATCGATGATATCCAACCGTTCGATCACTCTGTGATAAGGGTCTATGCGGCCGCAGAGGTACTGATAGGGCCCATCTGGAGCGCTTTCGAGTTCCACCTCCTGGACACGTTCAAAACGTTGTCGGATCTCCGGTGGTAACTGGGTCAGGTTCCATCCTGTTGTGGGGGAGAAGGATTCAACCAGGGCATCAAAGGGATAATGTAAGTACTGACTGAGCAAGTGAAGCTTGAGAGAAGCGACGGCTGTATCGGTTTGGGCCAGCGGTGTTAAGTTGAATTGAGACACCCGGTTGAGCATCGTGCGATAATTCGTTGTTTCTCCATTATGGGTCAAGGCGGTATGTAGCTCGGCAAAAGGATGGGCATTCATCTGGTCCACCACAGAGCCAGTCGCCAGACGTCGATGGATGACGTTCACTGGTGCTTCAGGGAGTTCCCACGGAATATGTCGACCATCACTCTTCCAGCAGCCGGAATTTTTCCCACAAGAAAGCACGGCGACTCTCTTCTGTTGATGTTCCACATAATTTTCTTGTGTTATCCTACGAGAAAGTCGATAGATATATTCATCCTCAGCCTCCTGAAGGAATTCCTTATTCTCTTTGTAATTTTCAATGGTCAGATTTCGATAACGCATCTGCCGTGGCGGCCAGATGGGATCATTCAGCAGATCATTTTCGATAAAGCGAGTGAGCTCTTCTTGACGAACCCGCACAAAGAATCGAAACACATCCCCCGGATCTTTCTCGCCAAAGAGACGGAAATCTCCTTCTTCACCTTGGGAACCGCGCCGGTAAGGGATCCGGCATCGTATCAAGTCGCCATCGTCATCGGCCACCTCAAGGCATTTGAAATACTTCTCCATGATCTTTTTAAGGATTTCCATGCGGACGGCCAAAACCTTCTCCCTCGCCCTTTGGCGGATCTTTCTGGGATGAAGCCCGAGATCGCGAGCAAGGTGTTCTGCCTCGACATCGTCTTGGAAGATGCCTTTGACCAATAGGTGAAGGGCATAGTGATCGAGGCGATGCGGGTAACACCCTCCTTTCCAAATTCCGACGCCATCCATTCCCCGGTTTGCCATCCGGTCGAGCATGAGGTCCATCACATGGCTCGGGATGGAGCGATTGGAGACAATCGCTGCCACACCACAATCGGAAGGGGATGGAATCGGTTTTTTTAAAGAAGCCTCTTCGGCAAGAGCGCCTTGATCTCTCTCTACTGCTGAAGGAGAATTAGAGGAAGAATCTGGACGGTGATGTCGTAGGCTTCTGACCCTTTCTTCGAGGGATTGCCATTCAAGATATTGATAACGGCCTCGGAGCTGCCGAATGTCCTTCATCCCAAGGGCAGCGATGGCCCGAGTCACTTGGGCCTGTAAGGCAGCACGAAAGTTGATGACCTGACGGGTGTTCAGTTCCACGTCGCGAAGCAACTGCATCTTAGGATTGATCGTGGAGATACCGCTGCGGCAACCCGATTCGCAGTTCCGATCCCTGACACAGCCGATGGCCACCAGATCAGCCGTTCCGAGGATGACGCCATCGAGTCCCAAGGCAATTCCTTTGATAATGTCTCCCCATGTGCGAATACCGCCGCTCCCCATGAAGACGACGTAATCTCTCAGTCCGGAGTCCATCAGCTTTTCATGGCAGATAGGAATCGCATATTCCATGTGCATTCCCATCTGGCCTTTGATGATGTCCGGAGCTGCACCCGTCCCTCCACGGGGTCCATCCAACCAGACTTCGATCGTCATCTGATTATCCTTGGCAATTCGGGCCAGGCCCCAGACGATGAATTCGATGTCAGGGGAAGGGGAGACCTTGATGCAGATGGCCGCTCGACGGTTGATCATGCGCACGGCGTCGATAAAGGCTTTGACATCTTCAATCGAATAGCAGTTATGGAAAGGGAAAGGAGAGATGAGACTCACGCCTTCAGGCACACCCCGGAGTCTTGAGACGAGGCCGAAAACCTTTCTTCCCAGAAGGTGCCCTCCAACGCCCTGTTTGGCTCCCTGGCTGTAAGCTATGACCACACGCCTTGCACGGCGTATGGTTTCCTTGGTAACTCCGAAAAGTCCTGTCTTGAGCTGGGTGGAGACAAAGGGTTCCTCTTCAGAGGTGACAATAGGAACAAACTGAACCGGCATGGAAGAAGGATATTTTTTTAAGATCTCACATATCTCCTTAAATTCGGGGAACAAGGCCTCCTTCTTTTGAGAACGCCGAATGACTTCTTCCACAGTAATGAGCTTTCTTTCCTCCATCACCCGGCCCAAAAGGATGACTTGCCGCTCCGTCAGCTCAAGAGGGTTCCACTTCGAATCAAGGATATAGAAAGTGGGATAGCCACCTTCTCCTGTGTCAAGTTGGGTCTTGAGAGCACGGGTTGCCAGAACCCTTGCCCGCCAGGTCCCGGGGCCGATGGATCCGACGGACATCCCGGCGCCGATAAAGGGGGTCTTAAGACGGAGTGCCGGTGTCAGCTGTAGGGCGGTCGAGACTTCATCCAATCTTTTTTCAGGGATATCGTCAGGGTCCTGGTTGAATCGTATCTTCATTGCGTCAAACCCGTCTCCCAGCTTGCCACATGATTCCGTGTTTTTCAAAAGGAGGGTTTCTCGATCGCCACCCGCCATATGCCCCACAGAGGAAATGAGCGAGGCCGGCCAGACATGGTCTTGGTCGAAGATACGATAGCATGGAGGCGGCAGCTTGGCATCATAGAAGCGATGGGGGAGAAGGGTCGGCTGGATCATCTCTTTTAACTGACTGTAACGCCACCCGTAGCCGGCCATGAGGCCTTCCCTTTCAATCCGTTCCCTATTCACCTTTTCGTTTCGCTCCTGGCGATAAGGGTCGTGGAGGATGTCGTAAACCCTTTTCTCTAAATCGTCAAAGATCACCAGGCGATTCTCCTCCCCTACGGTCTTCTTGATGTCCTTGAAGCCGGAAGCACCCAGAACCTCGGTGACCTGGACATTCCAGACCCGAATGAGATTGGCGATGCGTTTGGCCAATACGGAGGTTTCGTGGAGGATTTCGATCTCTTCTCCTTTCAGAAATTTTTGCCGAGCCTGAGGATCTCCGACAAGGAGGACTGGCCAGTCGATTTTTACTCCGTTGGCTCCTCGCTGAACTGTCTTCTGCGCATCCGCAGCAGACCGGATGCCACCTGATGCAACAATGGAAAACCGGTGTCTCAGCTTCTGCTCCACCAGAAAACGATGCACCGTAGGAACGGCATCTGTCGTGGGATAGTATCCCTTTTCTGGATCGTAATCCGAGGTAATACAAAGTATATCAAAGGGAGAAAGGAGAAGGGGTTCCAATATTTTCTGGAAGACCGTTGTCGGTCGGAGATTGGAATCCACATACCCTTTCTCGATTTGCACCACTGCAGAAAGGACGGTGGATTCAGGGAAAAAGGGCGGGATTTTATCCAGCCTATCGAGGAGTCCGTTATCCACCTCAATTTCTACCAGGTCCGGAAAACAGCCCTTCAGGATATCCGGCCACTTTGCACCGTCAAGAAAATTTCTCATCTCCTCAGCGGTCAATCGGAGGGTCAGGGTATCGATTCGATCAACGATTTTCGTTCCATAACGTACCATTTCCTCGAGGCGCATTGTGATTCGGGTTCCCACGCTTTGGGCTGCATCCAACAGGGGAGCCCATAATTTTTCGTTGCCATTCATGAGACCGTTCACGGGCATGACATCGATGAGGATGGGCGTCTTCAACCGGATCAGCCGGGGACGTGGGGTCTCAAGGTTTTCTCCTCGAAAGGTCAAATACTTAGGCCGTCTTCCTATCCCGATGGCGATCGCATCTTCCGTGCTTTCATAGAGTAAATTCTGAGCGGGGCCGACGATGTGGAAATGTCCAAAGCGGATACCGTCATTGCCAGAGCCTCGATGAGGATCTCCCTGACCAGTTCCAGAAACAGGGATTTTACCTGTTGTTGCTTCGAGGTCGATGTGTGTGACGACCTCAGCGTTCCAGTAAGGATCATCTATTTGGAGGTAGCATGGATGAAGTTCAACAGTCGTGGCAGGTAGCCCTGCCGCCACTTGGGGGCATCGTTCCAGACAGGAACCGCACCCACGACAGAGTCCTTCATCCTCAATAAGAATGGCCCGGGGATCGGATTCTCCACGCTTCCGGACACTGTAGATGCAGGCATCCACACAGGTTCCACAATGGATACAGTGTTCTTCATTGATGCGAACACGGTATTTTGGAAAGGTATTACGCTTTTCATGGATCTTCTGGTCGAAACCTGTTCGGACGACGTCCAGGAACCGTTGGAACTCAGGACTGTTCTCCACCTCGCGGATGAAGTTCTTCACCTCCTCAATCGGGAAATTCCCAGAGTCTGCCAAATATTTTTCCAGGCCCTCAAATAACGAGAGGTGTTTTAAGTGGACTTGGCACTCTTCGTCACAGCGACCGCAGCGGAGGCAGAAATAGAGGGGTATGGCTTTCGATAGCTCAAGTTCCCCTTTTTCAAGCGCTTTCTTAATCGTCAGAAGCTTGCCCTTGGCGGTCAAGGTTTCGTCTCCGGTGGCCCGGTAAACCGGGCAGCGGGCCACACAGGCCCCGCACTGGGCGCAGGAGAGGATGTCCTTCGAGATCCCTTCAAGCTTTTCAGAAACGATCGGTGTGCGAAGCCTCAGTTTCTCTGCCGGGAAAAATGAAAGAAGCCTGAACATGAGCCACTGGGAAGTGGAGAGCCCGAAGTCAAAGATATCCGACTGGAAAAGGGCTTTCTGAAAGGAACCCCAGCGTCCTGACGTTGTGAAGAATTTCCCTGAGTTGAGAATTCCGGCGGGATCGACTTTCTTCTTGTAACGATTTAGTTGTTTCAGCTCTTCTTGCGTGTAGAGATTACTAAGAAAGGGCGTATTCCATATGCCTATGCCGTAAGGCTTTCCACCGTAGGATTGGATGGCCAGTCTGAGCATCATCGGGATGAGCATGAGATCCAGATAAAAAATATTTTTTCGATTGTCCGTGGCCAACATGGCGAGAAACAGCACTTCTTTTGGGTTGACCACATGGGCGATTGGATAAAGCGTCACTGCCAAACGTTTTCCCCACTCGTTCACCTTTTCAACATAAGAAGCTACCTGGTCGATGGGGAGGATCATTTCACTGGCCAAAAGTGAAGGACCCAGCTGTTTGATCGACATAGGCAGGAAGCGTTTTTCCCAGAGGGCATTGGTAAAGTCTTCATCGGCAGCAGAGAGTTGTTGTTCTGTAAGATACGCCTCCAATTCCCGAGCTTCTTTTTTTTCGGGGAAAGCGACCAGAACCAGGTGGCGATTTTCAATCAGTCGCTTCCCATCTGTTGGAAGCCCGAGGGCACGAATGAAGTCCGAATGGTAGACTACGATATCTTCAGGTTTAATGGAAGAATGAGAGGCTACTCCTTTCGCAAAGTTATAAGCTGAAGAGGATTTCTCAAAGGGGATAACAATGGGATACCAACGGACAGGCCGCTTGGAGACCCGGAGTGTCGCTTTTACGATGATTCCCATTTGCCCTTCGGTTGAGATAAAGTAGCTAATCTCCGGGTCTTCTGCGGAAAGGTCCTTGACCGTTCCCTCGGGTGTGATCACCCGGATGGAAACGATTTGATTTCTGACCGGGCCGTGACGAAAGGTGCCAATACCCATCCCACCTGTTGCTATCCAGCCGATGAGGGTTCCTCCTTTGCCGGAGGCGATGGTGGGAAGGGCGAGTCCATAGTGCTCGAGTTCCCTTTGGATATCGAGGAACCGGGCTCCTGGCCCAACGGTCAATTCAAGGTTTCCGGGGTTCACATCGATGGTGTCCATCAGGCTCAGATCGATGAGGATCCCTCCGCGGGTTGGGACCGCTCCGCCATATCCCCACGTCCCCGCACCCCTGAGGGTCAATGGGATTTTATGTTCACGGGCAAATGCGAAGAGCTCAAGAAGGTGTTCCTCCGAGGTAGGCTGGAGAATGAGATCGGGAAGACTCCTTAGCATCAGGTCGCGGATCAAAGGCGGAAGGTCTACGTTAAGGTCAGTGCGGTAATATTCGAGTTTCTCTGGATCGTCGATTTTCTTCAGGCCTGGATTCCTGTGCAAAAGCTCTTCGAGAGATTTCATCCAGGCTAATTTACGTTTCTTCTCACTCACTTCGTCAATGACCCCCACGTCATCATTAGAACCATTTCTTGGATGAAAGTTGGTAACAAAAATACAGGATTACGATTAGAGCATAACATGAATGAAGGTCACAGCCCAATGCTTCAGGATGCGACCTTCAAACCAATACTTAATTATAAGCGATTCAACCTATAGATTCATTTAAAAATATTACTTTGGTTGAATCATAGAAGGGGAAGATATTTCTCCAATTCAAATTGGGAGACATGGGTTCGATATTGATCCCACTCGATTTTTTTGTTCTCAATAAATTTTTGAAAGATATGGTCTCCCAAGGTCTCTCTCACCAGTTCACTTTGCTCTGTGAGTTGGATCGCTTCCAACAAGTTTCCTGGAAGAGATTCGATTCCATGTCTCTTCCTCGCCTCCTCAGACATCTCAAAGATGTCTTCTTCAACAGGGGGTGGAAGTTCATAACCCTTTTCAATCCCCTTTAAGCCTGCGGCCAACATTACGGCAAACGCCAGATAGGGATTGCAGGCCGGGTCAGGTGACCGTAATTCCATCCGTGTGGCTTTTTCCTTTCCCGGTTTATACATGGGAACCCGAACGAGTGCCGACCGATTCCTGCGCGCCCAGGAGATATAGACCGGTGCTTCATAGCCTGGGACAAGCCTTTTGTAAGAGTTAACCCATTGGGAGGTGATGGAAGTAATTTCCTTGGAGTGTTTCAAAATTCCAGCCATATAAGACCTGGCAATCTTGGAGAGATGGAATTCATCTTTTGGATCGAAGAAGGCATTCTTTTCACCCTTGAAAAGGGATTGATGGGTATGCATGCCACTTCCATTCTGGCCAAAAATGGGTTTGGGCATGAAGGTCGCATAGACACCGTGCTTCAATGCAATCTCCTTGACGACAAGCCGATAAGTCATCGCATTATCAGCCATGGTCAGGGCATCCGTGTAACGGAGGTCAATTTCATGCTGGCTGGGAGCTACTTCATGATGGCTGTATTCCACATGAATTCCCATCGATTCCAAGGTTAAAATGGTTTCTCGCCGAAGCTCGGTCGCCATATCCAGGGGAGTAAGATCGAAATAACCTCCTTTGTCGAGTGTCTCTGTTCCATCATTACCTTTGAAATAGAAGTACTCCAGCTCAGGACCGACGTATAAGGTGTAGCCCTGTTCTTGAGCCTTTTTGAGAGCTCGTTTTAACGCCCATCGAGGATCTCCCTTGTAAGGGGTTCCCTCAGGCTCATAGATGTCTGCAAACATCCTGGCGACAGCATTCTCTTTTGGTCTCCAGGGAATGATCTGGAAGGTTTTTGGATCAGGTTTGGCGATCATATCGCTCTCATCGATGCGGGCATAGCCCTGAATGGAGGAGCCATCAAATCCCATTCCTTCTTCAAGAGCACCCTCCAATTCATCGATGGTGATGGCAAACCCTTTTAAAATCCCCAGAATGTCCGTGAACCAGAGCCGAATAAATTTAACGTCGTTTTCCTTTGCCATCTTCAATACATTTTCTTTGTCTTTGTCCATCTCTTCCTCCTTTGCTTCCTCACTTTCCCCTCTCCCCCTGCCTACCGGCAGGCAGGCGATGGGGAGAGGGTTGGGGTGAGGGGCGATAGAATTTAAAAAAGGCGTCCCTTAATCGTTTTAGAGACGCCCTCGTCTGCTTAATACCCCTTCGTATTTGTAGAATGAAAGAGCAAATTACATGCCATTCGGAGCCATTTAGGTGAATAAGTTTTCGCTGTATAACTTATTGAAATTACTTTTAATTATTTTGACATGAAAAAGGATAATTATCTGAGAGAGGTTTTGGGATTGGAATTAAATGATAGTTTTTCGTCAGGCTGTTTAAAAAAAG
>Ga0315284_10007897_pt1 | contig 15179 bp, 8 predicted proteins | sample YL17G09_16_MG_FD_203696 | JGI IMG/M metagenome (GOLD analysis project Ga0315284, IMG submission 203696) | Sediment microbial communities from Yellowstone Lake, YNP, Wyoming, USA - YL17G09_16 | ecosystem: Environmental > Aquatic > Freshwater > Lake > Sediment | place: USA: Wyoming | collected... | reverse complement strand
CACGGTAAACTGTTGACCAGCCCGAAAAAAATATCAGAACTATGCGGTAAGGTAATCCGGAATACAGAAGCTGGCGAGATTGCCTGCCAGAGAAGCGATGCAATAGGAGGACTCAAGGCAATAAAAGCAGGGAAACCTTCAATCTATACATGCAAGGGATATGGGAAAAATATAGATTTTGCTGTCCCTGTTTTTGTCAAAGGCGAGCCAATAGGATTTATGCTCGGAGGCCAGGTAAACACAAAGTTACCAGCTGAGAAAGAATGTAAAGCAAGAGCCATGCAGTATGGTTTAGACCCAAAGAAGTTCTGGAGAGCTGCAGTCACAATCTTTATGTTTTTGTGCATTATAGAGGCGAATCTGCCGGTATCCCTTGCGGCGCCGGGCTGGGCAGGCAGTTTCTATTCAAGCCCTTATGGTAGTATGATAGGCACAGGGACAGTTTTTTACGATACGTTGTCAGGCAGGATAAAAAAATGTATAGATGTATCAGGCTTAAAGTGGGAGGATTTCCCGATAGGGTGTGCATACACGAAGTTTTCCATAGTAGCTTTAGACGGCAAAGCAGATTTTACAGTTAAGCAATTCGGAGATTTAGCAATCCAGAAAGCGATAGACAGCTTGAGTATCTCAAGCGAAGAAAACAGGTGTGCGGTAATATTACTTGCTGGTGAATACTATATAGGAGACTCTACAATAAAGTGCAGGCAGTACGTTGACATAATAGGAATTGACAGGCAGTTATGCAGGATAACCGGAAACGGCACTGTAATCAGTGCAGTTGGAAATAGCGGAATTATAAACCTTTCATTAGAGAGTAAAAAAGGGGTATTTCCCGTTATAATATTTAACGGCAAGGGCAGAAAACAATACGTTGACAGCGTAAGTGTTAAGGGGCATGGTGACGGTATCCGGGTTAAAGGAAAGTCGCTGTTACTCATTAACGGATGTGAAATAGTTTCTGAGGGGGCGTGTGGTATTAAAAGTTATCAGGGTTCTGATACGGGCATCTTCAATTCAAAGGTTTTCGGGGCTGTTACCGGCGTGGATTGTTTTCAAAAATCATTTGTATTTATGGATATGGTTATTGCAAGCTGTGTATCAATGAAGGGCGCCTCTATTCTGGAGGTAAAAAGCCGGGTAGGCGGCAGGATTAAAGTTGACGGGAGCCTCCGTTCCGAAGTCCGCGCAGTTTCAGTTGAAGACATTGAACCGGTTGATAAAAACCAGAAGATAATAATAAAAGAACCGAAAGATATGCAGGAAGATAAGTATTACTGTGTTTGCAGGAAGAATACGGGAGAAATTGAATCAATAAGCGTAAAGGAAGTCAGAAATATTTTAAACGATAAAAAAATAATTCTTATAGATGTGCGTGACAGGATAAGTTATAAAAACGAGCATATAAAGAAAGCAGTTTCCATGCCTTATGGTGAAATAAGTGAAAAGTTTAACGAAATACCCAGGTTCAGCAAGGTTATTGTGTATTGCATCGGAAATGGCTGTAACCAGAGCGAGTCCGCCGCACATTTGTTAATAAGCTTAGGTGTTAGTAACGTAAAGAATATGAAGGAAGGACTTGAGGGGTGGAAAAAATTTAAATACCCGGTAGAAAAAAAATCCGGGAAAAAGGAAGAACCTTATAGGTATTGACAGGAAAATGAAAGTAGAATAAGAAAAGGAGGGGAAAATGGCAAATAAAGTCATAGGAATAAGCTTGCTTACCGAGAAACATCAGTTTTACAAAGATTTAATGGAGGGTTTAAAGACAGAGTCGGAAAAAATAGGCGGTTTTGAACTTAAAATTGTTTTCGGAGAATTTGACGCAGATAAACAGGCAAAACAGCTTGATGGTTTCATTGCAGACAAGGTAGCTGCAATAGTAGTTAGCCCCTGCAGTTCCGTAAAGATTGGCGATACAATAGTAAAAGCAAACCATGCAAATATACCTGTATTTACCGTAGATATATCAAATAATGGTAATGGTAAGGTGGTTTCACATATAGCATCTGACAACGAACAGGGAGGGAAACTTGCTGCGCGGCTTTTGGCAAGGGCAATAGGTTACGGCGGTAAGGTGGGTATAATAGACCATCCCGGAATAACCTCTGTCATTGAAAGAATAGAAGGTTTCAAGGAAATGATGAAGAAGTTCCCGGATATTAAAATTGAAACCGTTGTGCCTGCCTGGGGACAAAAGGAAAAGGCAGTCTCTGCTATGATGCAGATAATTAAAGAAACCCCGGACATAAAAGGTATATTTGCCATAAACGACGATTGCGCGCTCGCCGCTCTTGAAGTTATAGAAGGTTCAAATAAAAAGGGGCAGATATTTATAGTCGGTTACGATGCCGAAATGGATGCAAGAAAAGCTATAAGTCAGGGTAAAATTTATGCAGACGTGAGGCAATATCCATTAAAGATAGGGCAGGAAACTATTAAGAGTATCAATGAGTATTTCAAAGGGATTAAACTACCTCCCGTACTGCTTGTGGAAGTGGGTACCTGGACATAATTTAACTGCTTTTCACAGTCCCCCATGTATTGTTTTACGAAGTAAAACATTGGGGGATAGAGGAAACTCTGCTAAATCGGTTAGAAAAAGAATTGAATATAAGTTCCAGTGGAATAAACAAGGCATATCAAAGAGGGGGAAAACTTATTAAAAGCAAATAAAAAGTGACACAAGAAATAATAATAAGTTAAATAACTACGCAACGTCCCCTATGGTACTGTACGGAGTCGGTGGTAGTGTTAAGCAAAGATATTGATGCAGTGGCAGGCACGCCCGAAGAAAAGATAGAGATAAGCATACCGCCTAACACGTTCAATGAGGACTATTATGTTCAAATAAGCACTGTATCACCCGTGAAAACGGCAGATGCCGACGGCAAGGACAATGACATAAGGCTGGGTGTTGCCGGGAGCAAGAGGCAGTTGGAGGCAAGGACGCTATTCGGCGCTGGAATATCGGAATTTAACGAAGGAGTGGTGGAGCTAAGGATGTATTATGAGCAGGAAGACATAGAAGGCATAGTAGAATGCACGCTGAAGATATACGTTCTTAACGAATCAAAGAACGAGTGGGAGAAAGTAGGCGGTTTGGTAAATGCAGACGAAAATTACGTAAGCGCTGAAGTCGGGCATTTCTCGGTCTACTGTATAATGGGAGAAGAACCAAAATCAATTAAAATAACTAATACTTCTGGTAGTGTAATTACCAGTATAGACCTTGGAGAGCTGGAGAAGGACGGTACAGTTACAAACAGTTTTAAAGTGACTAATACAGAGTCAGGGATTATCAGTGGAACATTAAGTGCTGATGTTGAATGGATTGAAATAACACCGACTTCATTTAGTTCTACCAGTTCAGATATAACCTTTACAGCCCAGAGTCAGTGGTTTCAACTTTATGGAGAAAACACGGGGATTATAAGCATAACATCAGATGGCGGAAATACAAGCCTTTCAGTAACAGTTAACCATATAAAGCCGTGGGCTATATGGGATATATTTGAACCAATGGGCTGTGTACCGAATAATAATAATCCTGATTACCAGCCAAAATAATAAAGCCTCCACGGGCTCACCCCCCAATGTTTTACTCTGTAAAACAAGACATGGGGGACTGTCGCACCCGTGGCAGTGCCCTTCCGTAGCGTTTTGCGCAGGAGGGTATCCTTCATTTCTCTCCGATAATATCGGAGGGTTATCCGCAATTTATGCACCCCGATACATCGGGGTGGTCTTCTGCGAAGGCGGATAAAAAAGATTGGGGTCAGGCCTTTATTTAGCAGCCTGCTGTAAGCCTCTCCTTCAGGAGGGCCTGCCCTTCCGAAGTCTCCTGTCCTTCCGAAGTCTTGACGTAGGAGGATGATGTAGGAGGGCGGCCTACAATATTCTTCTATCTTTCTTGTCCCTGCTAACGGCCAACGACTATAGATTGCTTTTATATCCCGTGGCAACCGCAGGTTTTAATCACGTGGAAATAAGATTTCTTTACGTGGTTGCTTTACGGGACTAACGACCGTTCTTTCCCCATTATCCAATACATTAAATAATTTCTATTTGTATTATATACATAATTTTATTATAATAATAAAGTTATGTTAAATGGTAGAGTAATAACTTTTATTTCCAGTAAAGGCGGTGTAGGCAAAACAGTTCTTGCCTCAAACCTTGCTGTTTCGCTGTCCATGGAAGGGAAACTTAAAATTGCTTTTGTTGATTTAAACCATAATTCATACAGGGATACGCGCACAATTTTCAATAAATTGAAGAATACCTCATTTAGCCTGCTTGATACTATTGAAATAACTGCTTCAGAAACCGAAGGCCTTAAAACAGAAGCTGACCCACATAATCTATTCAGGGTCATTAACAGGAATAAACCCATAAGTAAAAGCGGGCTTGACAGCGCGATAAAAAACCTTAAGAAAGAGTGCAATTATGTCATTATTGATACTGAACAGCATTTCTGCGAGAATCTTTTAACAGCCCTTGATAACAGCGACCTTGCGCTTGTTATAACCACTCCGGATACGCTTTCATTAAATCATTGCAGGGCTGTCTTGACGGAGTTAATTGAAGCAAATTTTTCAAGCGATAAAACCCGCATCGTAATGAACCGCACATCCGATATTTCAATAATGAACAATGCTGAGCTGGAAAAACACCTGAATAAAGATATTTTCACTGCCATTCCGGAAGAATACTCAACTGTCACCGAATCAATTAACAGGGAAATTCCGTTCACTGCAGCAGGCGCTAAGTCCCCCATATCAAAAGCAGTTGAAAAAATGGCCTTCCAAATACATTCCGGCAGAGACCGCAGGGGCGCGCCTGTGTTCCACGGCACAGTTGAAAGTGTGTCCAGTAAAGCAACAAATGATGCTGAATGTCATTCTGGTTCTGAAGATTTGAAAATTCAGCAGGAACCTGATTCTAAAGACACCCGTGATGAACTTAAGTCACGCATACACAAGCAACTGATAAAAGAACTGAATTTCATGGACAATGCCATACCGGAAACTCTTCACAGGGAAGTTGAAAATAAAGCAAGGGAAATACTTGAAAGAGAAAACATCATGCCTGATTCCAGGCAGGATAGAATAACGCTGTTAAAAGAAATAATGGATGAAGTGCTTGGGCTGGGGCCTCTTGAAAAACTACTTGCAAACGATGAAGTAACGGAAATAATGGTAAACGGCGCTAATATGATTTTCGTAGAAACCAACGGACAGCTAAAGAAAACAAACAGTGCCTTTATAGACAACCACCATGTCCTAAGGGTAATTGAAAGAATAATAATGCCTCTTGGCAAACGCCTTGATGAAAGTTCACCTTATGTTGATGCAAGGCTTGCCGACGGTTCAAGGGTAAACGCAATCATCAGCCCCTTATCGCTTGAGGGGCCGATACTGACAATAAGGAAGTTTAACAAGACAATTCGTACAATAGACAGCCTGATAAAAAACGGCACCCTGAACGAAAACATGGCGAAATTCATCAAATTATGCGTGCTGAGCAGAAAAAACATCATAATCTCCGGAGGCACTGGCTCAGGTAAAACCACGCTGCTTAACATGGTATCCGGATTCATACCTGTAACAGAACGCATTGTGACTATAGAGGATTCCGCTGAGTTGAGACTGCCCCAGGAACACGTTGTGCGGCTTGAATCAAAACCTTCAAATATTGAAGGCAAGGGCAGCGTAACAATACGCGACCTGGTAAGGAATGCGCTCAGAATGAGGCCAGACAGAATTGTTATAGGCGAATGCAGAGGAGGAGAAACTTTTGACATGCTCCAGGCAATGAATACCGGGCATGACGGCTCAATAACCACTGTTCACGCAAATTCTTCAAGGGACGCGCTGTCAAGGATTGAGACAATGGTACTGATGGCAGGCATGGACCTTCCTATACGGGCGATAAGGGAGCAGTTAGCTTCAGCAATTCAAATAGTAATACAAATGACAAGATTTTTATGCGACGGTTCCAGAAAAATAATACAGATAAGCGAATTAACCGGAGTTGAGCAGGGGATAATAACCATGCAGGATATTTTCAGATTTAACCAGAAGGGAATAGGAGCATCCGGAAAAGTAATGGGAGATTTTAACGGTACTGGTTTTGTCCCTGCTTTTCTGGAAGAATTAAAAACAGGCGGTTTCAATGTTGACATGGAGCTGTTTCAATGAAAAGCAGATACCTTATTAAAGCTGTTCTTATAATTCCATTTCTATTACTATGCCTGCCCCATAATGCTTTAACGCTTGACGGCAATTTTATCGGTGAAAAACTCATTTTTCCCTCACATAACAATTCAGTAAGCCTGCTAAATGCAAATATTGAAATAAACGCAAATGACATTGAATGGGATGTTGTAAGCCAGGCAATATATTTAAATACAGGGAAAACAACAACAGTACAGTTCGGCTTCCCAAAGCCCCTTTATCCCGAATACGGCATAGGCATAAGGGAATTTAAGACATACCTTTCAAATGTGCTCAAGAAATCCTATGAAAAGAATGCGTTTGAAAATTCAAAAATCAAGGATTTGAATTACGACAGGGTATATATAACTAACGTCAAATTACCCATGAAAGCCAGGTGTTTTATAAAACACACTTACACAGTTGAAATGATGCTTGGTTCAAACGGATTGAATACTCTTAACTATGCGCTTAAGCCCGGGACCCTATGGAAAAACAGTGTAAACGATATATCCGTATCAGTAAACAATGTTGATACAGGTTTCATATGCAGAATTTCACCTCCGGGATACACTATTGAGCAAACCAGCATCAGGTGGCATTTCAGTCAGACAGATTGTGAAAACGATATAAATATTACCTGGCATTATAAATTAAAAAACTGGATTGATGATGCCAGCCAGTTTATAACAACTCAATATTCCCCGTTTTTAATTGGAGAAAAGCTTAATGAAGGTGAAAATTACATCACCCAGTGTTTTGGAAACGATGACCTTCACAATAATTATATATTACTCAAATACAACCAGAATACAAAAAATATTGTAATAAATACTTTTAAGTTGCTTGTTGACAAGTATGTTTCTGCAGGAAGCACTGATACCTTGAAGGTTTTATTTTATAAAAGATTCCTCTATAAATTCAGTGATGATAAGAATGCACTCATGGTTCTTTATGATGACATATTAAAAAAACTGCAATCAAAAATAATATATCTGGACCCTGAGCAACTGGAATGGCTTTCAGAGGATAGCAGCAGCTACCTTGAGAATCAACAGCTTGCATTGAACTTTCGAAAACAGCTTTTCAACCAGCTTGTAAAATCGGCAAACTTGCAGAATATTGCTTCAGCTGTGTGCAACCTCGCCTCAAGCTATGCTGACAACAAACTTTATGATAAGGCAATAGCTGCATTCGGTTCCATACGAACCTACACAACTAAAGAGGAAGACCTTAAATATGTCATTAAGGAATTTGCGCAATTTTCAAGATTTGAAGATTCCGGGACAATAAGCATTGGAATTCGCAAAAAAGCAAATCTTGGAATAATAAAACTTTGCAGGAGTAAGCAGGAATTTGCTGTTTACGAATTCGGTGCGTTGCTCAGGATTGCAGAAATTTATGAAAATGAAAACCGTTTCAAGAAGGCTCTTAAAATATACGAAAAAATCAACCGCACCCCATACTTCAGCCAGGAATTCAAGGACAGGTTTGTTAAAAACCGCCTTGACTATGCCAGGACTATGACTGCAAATGAATCAGAACCACTGCCTGTAAACATACTGAAAGGCATCGCTGCTGCATTTCTTTTGTTTTTAATGATTATTTTTGCGGACAAAATAAATATTATTTATAATGTTATAAGGAGGATTTACCGGGCAGGAGACAGGCTTCTATACTCATTATGGCTCGCAATAGCGCCGTTATTCAAAAATATTGCCGTGCCGCTGGGCTCATTATCCACTGCGTTGCGCGAACAAGCAACAGAATTTATTTATACTAAATTTTCGGAGTCCATGTTAAAATCCTTAACTCAAATATTCTCTTTTATCGGCAGGGTTATAAAAACTTTTGCGAATAATTGCAAGCTTGCCTTAAAACTACTGTCAGTGCCTGTTATAAAAGCAATCAAGCTGATACCTCCTGAAACACTCGGTAAAATACACACACTTGTGCCTTTGCCTTCAAAGGAATACTACTCAAAAGCATTCAGTATTTTTAAAAGGCAAAAAGAAAAAATACTAAAAGTGTCCGGAGAAATAACAAAGAATATGATATGGTCAGGAGAGGTGATTATTACAGGCACTACACAAATTAACAAGGACGCCAGCGTTCTTATAAAACCCGGTACAAAATTAAGCTTTGCAGTTGAAGGTTCTATTGAGAAATTGCAGAAAGAGCCTGTTGGCAATACAGGCAAATGCGATTTGATAGTTTACGGGAAATTTATAGCGGAAGGCAGGGAAAGATTTCCAATCATAATAGCAGGGGAAAACTGGGGCAGCATTATATTTCTGGGAAATAAACGCGGCTCTATATTTAAATACTGCGATATTTCAGGAGGCACCGATGCAATCAAGTGCTGCGGTTCCATTTTTCTTGAAATAAGTGATTCGCTGATAAAAATGAACAGCAAAACTGCAATAAACTGCTGCGATAATTCAGCTCTTCTAATAGACAACAATGAAATAACTGATAACGGTTACTGCGGAATATTATGTTCAGATACCTCTTCCGTAGAAATCACCTCAAACAGAATCTACCACAATGGAACAGGCATCAGGTGTGAAGGCTCCTCAAGCCCAATCATAGCTAAGAACAGTATTTCTGAAGGGAACAAGAAAGGCATTGAGTGCCTGAATAAAAGCGCTGCAAAAATAACAGGGAATACAATCCAGGGGAACAGCGAGTTCGGGGTCAGCTGCTCTGACGGTTCCAAGCCAAAACTAAAAAACAACAGCATAGGGAATACTCTTATCGGCATTGAATGCCTGAATTCTGCAGCGCCTGCAATTGAAAGCAATAACATAAGGGCCTGCAGAATAGCAGTGCATTGCTTGAATGATTCAAAGGCTGTTATAAACGAAAATACAATATCAAGCTGCAATATAGGAATTGACCTTGGCACAACGCTTGCTATTAATGTGGGTTTAAATAAAATAAGCGGCTGTATAGATACAGGCATTGCCTGCTATGGGCCCGTAAAAAATGCAATAAGTGACAATAGCTTTACCAATAACGAAAATGGTGTCCACTGCCATGACGACAATAATTCCGAGATAAATAAAAACCGGTTCAAGGACTGCAAGGTGGGAATAAACTGCAACGATTTTTCAGTGCCCCAGATAAAAAATAACATCTTTGAAGAAAATATGTTCGGTGTATTATGCGCAAGAACAGCTGCTCCGGTGATGACAGACAATGTTATCAAAGGGAGCAAGGATTCAGGCGTCAAGAGCCTGGATAATTCAAAGCCGCAGATTGCCTTTAACACTTTTGAAAACAACAAAACCGCTATTAAAACAGCCGCGACATCAGGCGCTGTCATAGATGATTCAAATATGTACAAGGACAACGCCGTAAAAACGGAAGCAATTTCCGAAGAAGAGAATAAAACAGGCGTGCAGCAGGCAGAAGAAGCAAAACAGCAAGAGCCGCAGGGCCCATTGCAGAAAATAAGGCAGGTAAAGGGGATTTCCCTCAAAAGAGGAGATCCAGCACAGGCAGGAGAAACGCTTGTTATTACGGCTCTTGAACAAGCAATAAAATTCAATTTCGTTGATGAAACATTCAGCAATGAATCTCTGGCTAACATTGAAATAATTGCAGACGTACTGGGTGGTTTTACGGGGCTTTACATAGAAATTAATGTGCATACCGACAACACGGGGAACCCTGTCTATAATCTTGAACTTTCAAAAAAAGTTGCAAAATCTTTAATGGAATATTTTGTATATGTCCGCAAATTCAACCCCGCCATGATAAATTATGAAGGTTATGGCGGAGCAAAGCCTATAGCCTCCAACGATACTGATGAAGGCCGTTATAAAAACAAAAGAGTGGAAATTATTCTTACAAAAAAGCCAGCAATGTAGCTGCTGCTTTTTATCATTTAGGATCATTGCTGTCCAAGTAAATTAAGCTGTCATTGCCCCCCAATGTTTTACTTTGTAAAACAAGGCATGGGGGACTACCGCGAGCGACTGAAAGGAGCGTGGCAATCTCATCGGAAAAATGGGATTGCTTCCCCCCGCTTGCAATCAGCGGGGGGTAAACTACTCGCAATGACAACAGGTAGAATTAAATCTCAAATAGTAATTATCGTCATAAAACGTTTTATATTTTGGACAAATATGATTTAGGGTATTTATCTAATGCGAATAGTCATCATTGACAACTATGATTCGTTCACATACAACCTTTACCAGTCAATAGGACAGCTGGGAATACAGGCTGTAGTAATACGAAATGACCGTATAACCATAAACGGCCTTAAAAAACTTAAACCCCATAAAATCATAATATCCCCCGGGCCAAAAACACCTGCCGAAGCAGGCATATCAAATAAAGTTGTAAAATATTTTTCAGGCAAAGTTCCTATACTGGGCGTTTGCCTCGGCCATCAATGTATCGGAGAGGTTTTTGGAGCGGATGTAAAACCGGCCGATAAAGTCGTCCATGGAAAGACTTCGCTCATTTACCATGATTCAAAGACAATATTTAAGAACATTAAAAACCCTTTTTTAGCGGCGCGCTATCATTCACTGGTAGTTGAAAACCCTCCTGATTGCCTTGAGGTATCCGCTGCTACAGCAGATAACATCATCATGGGCCTGAGACACAGAAAAAAACTGGTTGAAGGCATACAATTCCACCCGGAATCATTCATGACAAACAGAGGCATTGATATAATAAGAAACTTTGTATTCAATGAGAATTTACGGTATGTTTGATAAAATAGTCTCAAGAAAAGCGCTGATTGAAGAAATATCCTGCGCCGGGAACATTATTGATGTGTATGAGCGTTTTAAGGATGAACCTTTCTGCAACCTGCTCCTTAATGGAACAAACCAGGATTTTGTAAGATATTCATATTTCGGCTGTTCTCCATTTCTTATAATCAAGACCAAGAATAATAATATAAACCTTGAACTTAACGGAAAAAAACATAGCTTTAAAAGCAATCCTTTCTATATTTTAAAGAAAATCGCGCAAACCTACAGATTAATTGGCGCTCCCGGAAAGTTTAACCTTTTGGCCGGAGGGATAGGTTATCTGTCGTATGACCTCTGCCATTTTACTGAAAAACTTCCAAGAAAATGTGTTGATGATTTAAAACTCCCTGATTGTTATTTTGCTTTTTACCGGCTTATATGCATCCATGACAGCCGAACAGGCAAAATGTGGGCAGCCTCCGTTGATTTTCTTGAACCAAATGCGAAAAAAGCAGCAGCCAGCGCCAGATTTGAAATAAAACGTTTTAAAAACAAACTTATGGAGCCCCACGGATTTAAAACCGTATTGCCTATTTTTACGTCTTTTGGGTCGACACCCCGATGTCTTGCCATTCATCCACAAGTTCACCCCCATGGTTTTCAGAAAATCGGGGAAAAAACCCCTTTTAATATAAACCTTGCAGAAACACAAAAAGGCGCAGTCGCCGTTATAAAAGCAAAATCAAATTTCAGCAAGCAGGATTTCCTGAAAGCAATAAGAAGAGTTAAGGCATACATAATTGAAGGAGACATCTACCAGGTAAATCTGTCTCAAAGATTCCGGGCGGCATTTAAAGGCGATGCATTCTGTTTATTCAAGTCACTCAGCATTATTAACCCGGCTCCTTTCAGCTGTTTTATGAATTTTAATAATTTTACAATTGTAGGTTCTTCTCCGGAACGGTTTTTGAAAGTTAAAAACTGCATTGTGCAGACAAGGCCGATGAAAGGCACGCGCCCAAGAGGAAACAACAGGAAGGAAAATAATGCCCTGTCAAAAGAACTGCTGGCCAGCAAGAAAGACGATGCAGAGCTTTCAATGATAGTTGACCTCGAGAGAAATGATATCGGTAAAGTCTGTGAGTTCGGCAGTGTGAAAGTGTCTGAACATAAAAATCTTGAAACATATTCCACAGTGTTCCAGCTGACTTCAACTGTCACAGGCAAAATGAATGCAGCCTGTGACTGCATAGACCTGCTCAGGGCTTGTTTCCCCGGAGGCTCAATAACCGGCTGCCCCAAGATAAGAGCCATGGAGATTATTGACGAGCTTGAACCTTCTGCAAGAAGTGTTTATACTGGTTCTATGGGATATATCGGTTTCAACGGCACAATGGACTTTAATATAGCAATAAGGACAATTATTTTAAAACACGGTGAAGCTTTTTTTCAGGTAGGTAGCGGTATAGTTGCGGATTCCGACCCTTTAGAAGAATATAACGAAACTCTTGATAAGGCAAAAGCCATGTTCTTGGCACTGGGCAAATAATAATGTTTGTATATAGTCTATACTACCGCAGGGAGTTAATATGAAAGAACAGACAGTTTATCTGAACGGAAAATATTTAAAAAAGAGCAGAGCAAAAGTTTCTTTCCTTGACCACGGATTGCTTTATGGTGATGGTGTTTTTGAGACATTAAGAGTGTATGAAAAAAAAGTTTTTAAAACAAAAGCCCATATAAACAGGCTGTTTACGTCCGCTGACAACATTTTTTTAAATATTCCTTTGAATTTTGAAAGAATAAAATATATAATATATAAGTTAATCTCATTAAATAGTATTATTAATGGATATGTAAGAATAACGGTAACAAGAGGGACTGGAGAGCCTGGACTTGATTTAAGCCTGTGCAAAGCTCCTACTGTAATTGTCTATGCAAAGGAATTAAGGAAATATCCTTCAGAGTTTTACAGTAAGGGAGTTAGTGCCATTATTGCTTCAACGGTTAAAAATCATCCTTTGGCAATAAATCCCTCTGTGAAATCCTGTAATTTTCTGAATAATATAATGGCAAAAGCAGAAGCTGGCGGAAACAGGGCATTTGAGGCAATTATGCTCTCAACTGAAGGCCATGTTACCGAAGGCAGTTTCAGCAATGTTTTTATTGTAATGAATGATATGCTTCTAACCCCGCCGCTTGAAACCGGATTGCTCGGAGGAATTACTCGTAATGTTGTAATAGAATTAGCGAGAAAATCCGGAATAAGGGTTCATGAAAGAAACTTAAGCAGAAGACACCTATACGCAGCGCAAGAGTGTTTCATCACAAGTTCATTAATGGAAATAATGCCGGTAACAAGGATTGACAGAAAAAAAATCAACAACGGTAAGCCCGGAGTAATAACGAATTATTTAATGGCTGGTTATGCAAAATTAACAGGGGGACTAAATGAAAAATAAAAGGATTATCTTTGCTTTATTGTGCCTGGTGATTCCGGTTTCAATGCTGAATGCAGCCGAGATTGTGCCATATCTTGCAAAAACTGGAATCGGCGGAGTTGATGTAAAGGCATATGCCATAACGGATACTAAAAACAATATCATAATGACCAACAAGGTACCTTCAGGTTTATTACCCGGAGACGTGGGTAGTTTTATTGAAGAAACATCAACTTTTAATTACACAACAACCGGCTATATGCTTAAGGCTTCTGTCAGGCCCCCGCTATTAGGGCTTGAATTAACAGGGAGAATAGGTACCGTTGGATCAAAATATGAAAAACTGGATTCAACATCAACACAAACATATTCTGAAGGAACAAGAAACGGGCTTACGCTGGGAGTGGGCTTGAAAAAAAGCATCATAGGAGAAGTCGGGCTCCTGCCGCAGGTTGTCCTTGGCGTGGAAGGAGCTTTCACGCATACAACAAACGATATTGCTCAGGCTGCAGGCTATAAAGGCAGTTCCTATGACATTGAAGTGCAGGGCTCAATACTTGCAAGCAAGGAATTCATGATAAGGATTAAAAAACCATCCAAACAGGAAACACCGGTAACCCTGACAGGGCTTGTTGAGCCTGAACCTGAACCCGTAATCAAACCCGAAGAACTCGCCGTGCCTCTTTGTTTTATGGACCCCATAGGAGACCAGATATCAGATTCTGAACTTAACCTTATTACAGAATATTCAAGAAAAGGCCTGTCATTATCCGGCAAGTTCAAGTTGATTGATAAAGAAACCTTGAAAAAAACTCTTGAAAAAATCGGCCTTAAAGGAAAAAGCTGCGCTGATGTCGGCTGCGCAAAAAATGCGGCTAAAGAACTGAAAATGCAGCATGTAATGATAAGCAGGGTAACTAAATCCGAAGACGGCAGTTATATATATGTCCTAAGCCTTATTGACGCTGATGCGGCAGTTTTAAGCAAAATAGAACCTGAAGGAAAGCAGGAAAAAGATATTAATGAAGGCGAACCTGGAGAAAATGCTACCGAGGAGAAATTGGAAGAACCTGCTGAAGTAGAGCAATCAACAAGCACTGAAAAAGGCAAAATCATATATACAGATATAATAACCTTTGATAATATTGAAACTGCGGAAGAAGCTGTTAAAACCATGATTGATAAATTCATAAATTCAGCTGGCAGTATTATTTATGATGCAAGGAAAGTACAGCTCATTTCACAAAAGAAGAAACAAATGAAAGAAGAAGCAAAACTAAAGGAAGCAAAAGACCTCCAAAAGAAGATAGAGAAGAAATTAAAACAGGACGAAAAGAATGCCTTCAAAGTGATCTTTGTGCCTTATGCAGGATTAAAGTATAATTCAAGTCTCTTTATCAGAAAAGACACAGCTAAACTGGTTATCCCTCTAGTAGGAACCTATGATGAATGGTTCTATGGAATTAAAACCTGCAAGGCAGCTGGCGTGGCAGGTTTGCAGTTCAAGTTTATGAACTTCATAAGTTTCTTTGTTGAAGGAGGGTTTTCAGGAGAAACACTGCTCTCTGGAGGCCTTTCAATAAGCTTCGGCTTATAAGGCATTAAATGAGAATTGTCTATGCTATAATGGTTTTAATCCTTTCTTTAGGCGTTTCACGAGCATCTGAAGTTATGCCCTGGATAGCAAAAACAGGCATAGACGGTATTGAGGTTGAATCATATTACAGTTATATTTCAAAAAGCATCAGGGTTCATCAATATGATGACAGTCATTTTTTTAGCTACGATTTTGTAGTCAGCCCTTT
>Ga0315284_10007896_pt1 | contig 15180 bp, 11 predicted proteins | sample YL17G09_16_MG_FD_203696 | JGI IMG/M metagenome (GOLD analysis project Ga0315284, IMG submission 203696) | Sediment microbial communities from Yellowstone Lake, YNP, Wyoming, USA - YL17G09_16 | ecosystem: Environmental > Aquatic > Freshwater > Lake > Sediment | place: USA: Wyoming | collected... | reverse complement strand
CATCCCTCGTACTTGTCGAGATAGAGGTCTCCGTTTCGGTAGATGGCATCGAAGAAGGCCTGGACGGCGACGCGCTGCCGATCCTCGGTGGTCCTGATGAAATCATCGTAGGCGATGTTCAGCTCGCCCCACGCTTGTCGATAGCTCGCCGCCATCTGGTCCACGAAAGCCCTAGGTGCGAGGCCGCGCTGCTCGGCCACGCGCAGCACCTTCGACGCGTTCTCGTCGGTCCCGGTTGTGAACAGCACGTCGTCGCCCCGCAGACGGTGATAGCGCGCCAGGACGTCGGCGGCAATGGTCGAGTACCCGGAGCCGACAGTTGGTTCGGCGTTGACGTAGTAGATCGGCGTGGTGACGTAGAACTTCACCCGAGAACGCTCCCGAGAAGACAGGGGTGCGGCGGCCGGCGGACTAGTGACAGTGCGCGCAGTTTCCGCCGCGGCACGTGCTGCAGCTCGATCCGGACAAGGCCGGACTGGACTTCCCGCCCGCCACTCGCGCCGAGAAGACGGACATGATGCGGGTGAGCTTCCTCCCTCCACAGGTCGGGCACACCATTCCCTTGCCGTTGGTACCGACCTTGCAGAGGCATTCGGTTATCTTTAGGCACTTCTCACAGCGAAACTCATAGAGGGGCATGCTCCACCCTCCAGGTCATTGCAGGGCTATCCAAGGCTACTATAGCATCGGGGAGGGGATTCGGCAAGGCGATGCGCGGTGCGAGCGTGATCCCCACTCTATGGTCACGCCCCGCGGTGCGCTCAGTCCAGCATATCCTTCGCCCGCATGCGGAACGCCATCGGAGGGCAGGCCTGAATGGTATGCAGACCGCCGCGACGCAGCAGCTTGGCCTCGAGCGCTTTGACCGAATGAGATTCGACCGCGCAGTCCCCCAGAATCACCACCGGGCCCTGGACGTCCGCCGGGACATCGGGCTCTCGCCCCACGATGATGGTCAGTGGGTACTTCTCGTCGAGCAGCCCCTCCTGCTTGAGACGGTCCAGGCCGCGGCGAACGTAGTAGGAGCAGGAGCGGCAGTAGTCGCCGGCGCAGATCCGCAGACCCGGGAACTTCTCCTCCGACAGCTCGACGTCGGGCTTCGCGAACGGCCTCCGGACAGAGTCGATGCTCTCGCCAACGATGTCGATCAGCGACAGATCGGACTGCCCCAGCCCGGCCTCGCCGGCGATACGGGTGGTGTCGACGTCGGCCAGCGTGAGGCCCATGACAGCGCCGGCGGCAGCATCCAGAGCCACTGCATCGGTGCTCGCCATGATCAGGCCCATCTCTACCGGCTGGCCGTCGGCCGCGTGATCGCCCTCCTGGCCCACCAGCCCGTCGAGCACGTTCAGATCGGGCCGGCGCACGCGCAGTATGTCGGTGAGCTTGCGCGCCAGGGCCAGATCGCGGTAACTGTGCTGGAAGAGCTTATCGTGGTCGGAGATGATGCCGTGGAGATTCTTGACCGCGAGCGTGACCGTGGTGAGGCTGTGAATCTTCATCACGGGCAGGTTGATGAGCACATCCGCATCGAGGATAGTGCGAGGAACCTGGGCCTTGTGCAGGAGGTCGGCTCCCGGCACGTCAACTTCCCGGAAGACGTCCTCCTCGAGATAGGCGATCTCGAACCCGGCCTCTTCGACCGCCCTGGTCATGCCGACGGCCTCAAAGCAATCGCGGGTACGATTCTGGGAGGCGCGGTAGCGGGCCGTAGAGACGCTCCTGCCCTCGGCGACGATGACGCGCCCGGCGCCTGCCTCCAGCGCCAGTTGCCCGACAGCTACAACCACCCTCGGATCGGTCGTGGTCGGCGCAGGCCGCGGGCAGAAGACGTTGGGCTTCAGCACCACGGTCTGACCGGGCCGGATGAGCTCCGGGAGGTCGCAGGCTTGCGCCACCGCTTGCTGCACGGCCGCGCTTACGTCGGCTGAGTCGGTGAGCGAACGCGACCGTATGATCGATACTCTACTTGACATCGGGAACCTTCTCTGTGCGCGTTACTTCATCTTCGCGATGATCGCGTCGGCCATCTCCCTCGTCCCCACCGCGGTTGGGTCGTTGCGGTCAGGCTTCAGGTCGTAGGTGACGGATCTGCCCTCGGCGATGACGGCGGCCACTGCGTTCTCGACCCGGTCGGCGGCCTCCCGCTCTCCCAGGTGGCGCAGCATGAGCACGCCCGACAGGATCAACGCGGTCGGGTTCACCTTGTTCATGCCGGTGTACTTGGGCGCGGACCCGTGGATTGCCTCAAACAGCGCGATCTCATCCCCAAAATTGGCGCCGGGAGCGACCCCCAACCCGCCGACAAGTCCGGCGCAAAGGTCGGAGAGAATGTCGCCATAGAGATTCGGCATCACCATGACGTCGTACAGCTCCGGCTTCTGCACGAGCTGCATGCACATGGCGTCCACCAACCACTCGTCGTACTCGACACGGCCCTCATACTTATTTGCCACATCTCGGGCAGTTCGGTAAAAGAGTCCGTCGGTGGCTTTCATGATATTGTCCTTCGCCACCGCGGTCACTTTGCGCCGACCATTCGCCAGCGCATACTGGAAAGCGAAGTCGACAATGCGCGCAGAAGCGAAGGCGGAGATCGGCTTGATCGAGATGGCGGCATCGTCGCGGATGCGTCCGTTTGCCAGCGAGATAACCTGCTTCGCCTCGGCGCTTCCCTCCGCGAACTCGACACCCACGTAGAGATCCTCTGTGTTCTCTCTCACCATCACCAGGTCGACGTTCTCGAACCGGCTGCGGACGCCTCGATAGTGTTTGCAGGGCCGCAGGCAAGCGTAGAGGTCGAGCTGCTTGCGTAGAGCGACGTTCACAGAGCGCATCCCGCCGCCCCGGGGAGTGGTGAGAGGGCCCTTGAGCGCGACCTTATTCCGCCGGATCGACTCCAGCACGCGGTCGGGAAGCGGAGTGCCTTCCCTTTCCATGACCGCCAGGCCGGCTTCCTGGATCTCCCATTCGACGCTGGCGCCGCTGGCGCCAATGACGCGCTGGGTTGCTTCGCTGATCTCGGTCCCAACCCCATCCCCGGGGATCAGGGTGACGCGATAAGCCATGTTCTCGATTCCCTCCATGGAGTGATCCCATTATAGCAGAAGCTCCAGGTGAATCCCAGGATGGCCGCTTGGGGGTGTAGGCCCAGGGTCCCTCAGCAGGATTCGGCTCGCCGTCGGACAAGTATTCCGAACCACCATGAAAGGAACTCCCGTGGCAAGAACACCTCGTCTCCTGCTGCTCTTCCTCGCCGCACTTCTCGGCGCAGCCTCGCTGGCGATGGCGACGCCGGCGGCGGATAGCGTCATCCTCTTCATCGGCGATGGCATGGGAGTGGCCGAGATCGCGCTGGGTCGAGCTGCCGCCGGCGGCGTGCTGACCCTCGATCGGATGCCCTACTCCGGGTCGGTCACGACAGTGTCGTCGGGAGGTGAGGTCACTGACTCAGGAGCCGCCTCTACCGCTCTCTCCAGCGGCTACAAGACGGAAAACGGCATGCTGGGCATGACGCCGAATCGGAAGCGTGTCGAGACCATCCTGGAACGGTGCCGCCGCGCGGGCAAGAGTGTGGGATTGGTCACCAATGAGTCGCTTACCGGCGCTACCCCCGCCGGCTTCGCTGTGCATGTGCCTGACAGGGACTTGGCGCGGCAAATCGCCGAGCAGCTAGCGAGTTCCGACGCGGCGGTGATGATGGGCTACGGGAGCGAGGGCTTCGTGTCGTCAGCGCCCGTGGATGCAGCCAAGGGCGCCTCCGACATCGCCACCCGGCTCAGGAAGAAGGGCTACGACCTGGTGTTAACCCGCGAGGAGCTGGCGAACTCGAATGGAGAGCGCCTGGTGGGGCTCTTCCGCGAGGGGAGTGAACCGGAGCTGGCCGAGATGGTGAGCGCGGCGCTCGCTCGGCTGAGAAGGAACCCGAAGGGTTTCCTCCTGGTGGTCGAGCAGGCGGATGTGGACGGGCGGCCGGGGGATCCCTCGGGCGCGGCGCTGGACATTCTGGAGCTGGACAGGGCGGCGGGGACGGCGCTTGAGTTCGCGCGACGCCAGGGACGGTCTCTGGTGCTGGTAACCGCCGACCACGAAACCGGTGGCCTTCAGATTGGGAACCCGGGGCTGCTGGGCGCGCTCAAGGGCATCAGGGCATCTGCCCCGGAGATCGCAAAGCGCCTGAACAAGGACCGCTCGAATGTGCGCGAGGTGATGAAGGCAGAGGCAGGGATAGCGGACCTGAGCGAAGCCGAGGTCAGCGGGATAAAGTCGGCCGCGGATCCCGGCGGGGCGATCGGGTCGGCGATCAGCCAGCGGCTAGGGATCAAGTGGACTGCCGGCCATACGGCGACCCCGGTGAGGGTGTTCGCCTACGGGCCCGGCGCTGACAGATTCACGGGTGAGATGGACAACACCGATATCCCGAAGCGGATCGCCGCCACCCTCGGGCTCGGGGGATTCGGGGGGCCAAAGCAGTGAAGACGCTCGTGGTCGGGGGAACGGGGTTCCTCGGGCCCTTCATCGTAGATGAGCTGCTAAGGCGCCGGCACGAAGTGGCGACGCTGGGGATGGACTGGCGCCAGTTCTCCGCCCCGGTCACAGAGCTTCCCGGGGCTGCGGCCGATGGGCAGGCCCTGCGGGGCGCGGTGTCCTCCTGGCGGCCGGACAAGCTGATAGACATGGAGCGCGGTTCGGCCGACCGCGCCGAAGCGGTGATCGCAGCTTGTGCCGGGCAGGTCAGCCGGTCCGTGCACCTGAGTTCTGGGGCAGTATATGGGAGTTCCCCAATCTGCCCGGTCGATGAGATGACTGCGACCTCGGACAGCCTTCCCCCCGACCTCGCCGCCCAGGCCGAGTCGGACAGGACGCTGCTGGCCGCGGCAGAACGTGGCGAACTGCGTGCGGTGGTGATGAGACTGCCGGAGCTCTATGGCCCGCGCGACCCCCGAGGCGCGGAATGGTTCTTCGCCAAGCGGGCGCTCGACGGAAGAACCCGGATAGCCCTCCCCGACGCGGGGCTTCACATCTGCCATCGCGGCTTTGTCCAGAGCATGGCTTGGGGCGTGGCGCAGGCCGCTTGCGTCGAGCGCGCATCCGGGGTCTATAACCTGGGCGAGGAGAAACTATACACGCTGGCGCAGTTGGCGCGCGGCGTGGCGCGGGCGCTCGACCACGAGTGGGAGATCTACTCGGTGCCAGGGCAGTTGTGGGCCGTCCCCTACGCCTGCACGCGGTTCTTCGACCTGCGGAAGGCCAGGGCGCAACTGCGCTACGAAGACCGGATGATCCCCCGCGATGGGCTGGAGCTCACCCTCGCCTGGTTGTGCCAGAACCCCAAGGGCGAGGACTGGAGCTGGCCAGGAGTCGACCAGCCCTTTGACTACGCTCGAGAAGACGCGCTGATTGACGAATTCGGGGTTAGGCTCGAAGCCTAGCCGACCTCGCGCCGCGCCTCCGCCAGAAGGGAGAGCATGTTCTTCATGCACAGGTCGCTGGCGTACTCGCCCGCTTCCGAGAACCCTGCGCCACCGGGCCGGTTGAGAATGTCCTCGGAGAGCGCTTTGGGCCGCCAGTGGGTCTCCAGAGAGGCGTAGCCGTCGTAGCCCTTCTTCAGCAGCGTGATGAACTGGCCCTTCCAGTCCACCTGGCCCTCGCTGATGGGAGCGATCATAGCCTCACCGGACTCGCTCTTGTAGGCATCCTTGACGTGCAGGTGAACGAGCCAGGGCTCCACGAGCTTGTAGCCATCCGGGAAGGGTGTGATCCCTTCTTCCGCGTAGACCTCATTGCATGGGTCCCAGACCGACTTCAGCGCGGGCGATCCCATCTCGGTGATGAACTGCTTGGTCTCAGCGGCGGTGGCGCAGTAGGTCGAGGCCTCATTCTCGAGCCCCAGGATCATGCCTTCGCCCTCCGCAATAGGGATCGCCGGACGGAACTGCTTCTTGATCCGGTCCCACACCGGAGCTGAGGGGCCCTTCTTCCAGAAAGTGAAGATGCGGATGATGTGGGTGTCGAACAACCTGGCGGCGCGGATGCTCCTGCGAAGATACTCGATGTGTTCCCGCTGCGCCGCCTCGTCGTCCAGCTCACACTTGAAGACCGGGGAGGCGATGGCGGCGACGGCGAGATTGTGCTTGCCCAGCAGGTCCTTGACGCGGGCCAACTCCTCGTCCGAGAGGGCATGCACGGGCTTGTCCCAGACTGACCTCAGCTCGACGCCGTCCAGCTTGAAGCGAACCGCAAACTTGACGGCCGTCTCCAGGTCCTGGCTCACTTCATCGGTGAAAACCGCTAGCTTCATCTCTTGTCCTCCTGCAACTGACTGAAAACTGCTTCACAGCCCACCCGGCAGAGCAGGCTGCGAGACAGGTTCAAGCGCATTTTCCGCCCAGCGCACGACAGCACCTGCCGTCTGCTACTGGGACCATCGCGCAAGATAGCTTGCCGCGACAATCGCCATCAGCCCTGCCGGGACCAACATGGCCGCTCTCAACCCGAACGCGTCGGATAGCGCGCCCATCGCGGCCGGAATGAGCAGGGAGCCGACACCGACCCCGACCATGATGATCCCGAACACCGCTCCCAGGCGCTCCGGGAAATGCCGCGAGGCGTCAATCAGCACCAGCGCGAAAACCCCGGACATGAAGAGGCCTGAGACACCGGTCATGACGAGGCACCAGGTCGCGCTGGTCGAGGCGGCGATGCCAATCGCGCCCGCGGCGCTTCCCAGCGCCAGCACGAACAGCAGGGGCGGCGGCCGGAATCGCATCGATAGAGGGCTGACTGCGAGCCGGCCCACGATCATGAGCGCCCAGAAGACCGAAACCGAGAGGCCGGCGACGTTGCGGGGCGTTTGCAGCACCTTCTCCATCAGCGGGCTAACCCAGGCCGATACGCCCATTTCGGCGCCTACGTAAAGCGTGATCATCGCCAGTAGCACCCACACCAGCGGGAGGCGCAGCAGCCTCAGAGCCGCGCCTGGCGGGAATGGCTCCTGGGTAGCCGAAGGCATGCGCTGAGGAAAGAGTAGCGCGAACTGGGTCGCAAACAAGGCGCCATTGCCGTAGAAGATGTATTGCCAAGGGAGATGGGACCTGAGCAGCAGGCTGACGCCCAGCGGCGACAGTACCGCGCCTACCGCGAAAAAGGCGTGGGTGATATTGAGCGCCATGGCCGGGGCCGGCTGGTTGTCGTCAGCGATGACGATGTTCGTCAGGGTCTCGATGCCGCCTCCGCCGTAGCCCAGCAGGACCATCGCCGCCATCGCGAGGATCAAGCTGTTCCGTCCGCCATAGACCGCAGCAAGGCCGAAGAGCGCGCAACCAATCCCCATGATGAGGACAATGCCGAGGAGGATGAGCCGCCTCCCCATCACCTCGGAGAGATAGCCGTTGAGCAGGACCGAGGGAATCAGGCCCACTGCGTAGACGGTGAAGATCAGCCCCAATCGCCCCACTGGGACCTGGAAGGTGTCGGACATCGAGGTGAGGCACGGGCCGAATGAGAAGACTACTGCGCCGTAGCAGAGGAAAGTCGCGGCCAGGCTCCAGGTCAGTCGGGAGAACTTCATGATGGCGGCTATTGCCCCGTTGCCTTCGCCAGAAACCGCGCGCTCTGCCAGGTATGGCCACTGCGATTGGTGACGCGGAAGAAATCGTAGCTGCCGCTGAACAACCCCGGCTTTTCCTCGATCTCGAGGGTGTACTTGGAGGCGGGTATCTCGGCGCCGTCAGTGTCGATGAGCGTGACTGTGAAGGGCTCGCCCAGCCGCGCCGGCATCCAGAGCGACCGTTCACCATCGTCGAGCTGAGGGCGGCCCTCTCTCTCACAGTTGCCCGTGCCCACATCACCAGTGGGGAAGCCGAGCACCAGACCTTCGACCTCGTGCCGCGCCCGGCCTGGCTGCGCTTCGACCGAGAACCTGGACTCATCTACTGCGCTCAGGTCGAACTGGCGGCCGGCGGCGCCGGCGCCCAGGTGCAGCGTTCCGCCGCTTACCAGGCCAGAGCCCTTAGGGCTCTCATAGACGCGGCCGGCGGCATCGACGAGCCAGATCGCCTCGTTGGAGAACGCAGCCCCCATGATCGCGGTAACATAGACCGGGCGCCCGGAGGCGTCGGTAAGGGGGCGGCCCACATCAAAGGTGGCGAGTGGCATGCCATCCGGGGAGAAGAGTTGAAGGCGCCGATCCACCAGAAACTCGTTCTCCCGGTCGGCGACGTAGATGTTTCCGGCTGCATCCACACCTGCCAGCCACTGCTTCTGCCAGTGCCCGTTCAAGGCGGCGGCAGACGAGGAGGCGTTATCCGTGAACGTTCCCCCCCAGCCCAGTACCGGATTCGACCCGAACGGGAGCTGCTTTGCCGTTGCCAAATCGAACTTGCTGATGTAGTGCTCACAGCTCACGAACAGGTGGCCCTTCCCGTCCAGCGCGAGCTGGCGCGGGCGGTCGAGCTGGTACTCCATAGTATCGGGATCGTACTTCCCCGGCTTCGACAGGGTCAGGTCCTGGTGCCCGATCCAGCCCCAGGCCGTGCGCGGGTGGGGTCGCGGGTTGAGATCGAGGCCGAAGCGCTGCACCCGCCCCAAGATCTCGTCCGCAATGTAGATCAGCCCCGCCCGCCGATCTATCACCAACCCGGAGGCGGAGGCGAACTCACCCAGATCACGTCCGGGGGGGAGGTCCCAGGCCCCGAGGCTGTTGCCCAGCGGCCCATGCTTCGACACCCAGTTGCCGGGATGGAGGAGGTACACATTGCCATCAGCGTCCGTATCATGGGCCGACACCCGGTCAGGCGTAAGCAGGGCAAACTGGTACTCGAACCGGGGGTCGTACTTCAGCACCGCATAGGGCGGGTGATCCAGGTAGAGCCAGAAGTTGCCGAAATCATCCCTCTTCAGGTCAGACGCGCCGGGAACCAGGTAGCCGGGGCCGCCGAAGGTGCCGACCGGCACGCCATGCTGCAGCCTCCGCTTGCCCACAACCGGGCCCTTGAGCACGTCATCGAAGACCACGGGGTCGGTCCGCGAGACGCGGGATTCGCAGCGCAAACGGTGCTCTGGGCGCAAGTGCCGGTCGTCGGCCAGCGTCACCAGTCCCCCACCGTCGGGTGCAAGGTTCTCCCACACGAATCTGTGCCTGCCGTCGTCATAGGAGACCCGGTACAGCCGACCGGGCTCGGCAGAGTCGAGCCTGACGGTCAGTGCAACGGGGGATCGGGAGACTACAGCCAAACCCGCGGCCTGCCCGGCCGCACAGACAGACAAGGCCGCCAGCGCCAGGAGTACCACGCCTGCTCTCGCTCGCGGCGTCACATGCCCTCCCACTCCGCGATGACCCGGATCATCTGCGCGCGGGCCGGGGACGGCGTCGCCTTCGGCTCCAGGCGCTGAATGCTCCTGGCAGCGTCAGTTAGGCCGAGGGTGCGAATATAGGAGTTGCCCATAAGCTCGGAGGTGTTGACCGGACTGGAGGCCTGGACCATCGCGAGGGTCGGCAGCAGCCAGCGGAGCGCAACGTCTCGGTCGAGGCCGACGGTGGCGATCATCAGCGCTTCCTCAGGGCTCCGGCTAGCGCGAAGGGCGGCGGCCGCCGCGTCCAGGGCGGCCTGGACCCTGTAATCACTCTCGGGGAGCGTCGCCAGGAGCCGACTCGCCGCAGACGGATCTCGGGGGGCCACGACAACCGCGATTCGGGCGCGAAGGCGCAGCGCGGCGTCTGTGTCCGTCACGAGCCCGATGAGAGAGGTAGCGGCGTCGGTATCCGTAGCCGCAACCGCTTCTGCGACCCGCTGGACGGCGCGCCCCTGCTCCGCCGGAGTGCGGATCGCCCACACCAGGTCCCCCGCCTGGCGGGCATTGGACCAGGCGAGTGCGGCCGCGGCCGCGGCCAGGGCCGCGTCCCGATCTTCGCCGGCAGGCATAGAAAGCGCCACCTGCGCGGCCTGTGTGGGCTGGGCCGCCGCCATACGGGCCATCATCAACCGCACCACCTCAGGGCCTGCCCCTGACTCCTTCAGCAGCCCTTCAACCAGGTCCGGCTCGGCGCCGGCAAGTGCGATGGCAATCTGACTCAGCGCCCATCGGCGCGGCTGGGGCGAGAGGCTTCGGGCGAGGGCGAGCGCACGTTGAGGTCGTGTCGGCGCCAACGAAGCCGCCACGACCGCCAGAGCGGACTCGGGCGCCACCAACACCTGCCGCACGAGGGACTCGGCAAGGTCAGGATCCTCCGGCGCCGCGCGGACCGCGGCGGCCGTCAGTATCGCCCCGTGAACTACGGGGTCGATCCCTTGCTGGGCGACCATCACGGCCTCGGCCGGCGGGCGGGAGTTTGCCGTCTCCCAGAGCGCATACGTGCGCAGATACTCAGAAGTGATTCCGTTGGCAACGCTGATGGCCTGGGCCGGATCGGATTCGGCCAGCGCGTAGGCAGCGACGGCGCGCGGTCCATCGGCCGCGCTACCCGTCAGCTTCCAGGAGTCCAGCAAAGACAGGGCCGCTCTCGGGTCGGACCGCGCAAGCGCCGAGGCGACGATGCCGCGAGCCTCCTCAGATGGCAGGTCAGGTCCTGCAGAGACCGCGTCACGCCCCAGGACGGCGATCTCACCAAGCAGCAGCCGCTGCTCCTGGTCCCGTCTCGTCGGCTCCACGATCCGCTGAAGCAAGCGAGAGGCGGTGGTCGCGGCCTGCGCAGCCCGAGCTGGGTCGGTCTTCGCGAGGCCGACCGCGACGGCGCCCAACGCTCTCGCTGCGTCCGAAGGGCGGCGGACTCCGCCGGCCATCTCCAGCGCCGCATTCAGATCGAGGGTGGCGAGGGTCGATGCAAGATAGCGCCGGGCGGCGGACTGGTCGCCCGCCATCTCAATGGACTGAGCGACAATGGAGGCCTGGGCCAGACACTCTCGCGCGCCCGACTCACCCGCGCAGAAGCCCGGACGAACCAGGACGAGCAGAATCATCGCCACAAGGGCGGGGATATGAAGCCAGAGGCGGAATCGGTTTTGGCCTTCATGCGCGAACATCGGTGAGACCTCACAGGAGTCAGTGAGTCAGTAATTTCCGGCTCGCTCAAGGGAACTCCTGCCCAACAGGGCTTGTCTAAGGGCTTGAGGTTCGTTGTAGGCTTGACAGGGCCCTGGCTCCATGCTATATTCCGCCGAGTTTCGTGGAACCGAGGGCATCCCTCTCTGGGGACAGGCGAGGAACTCACCCTTTTGCTGACCCGGATATCGCACCTTCCGGTGTGATCGTGGTAACTAAGGCAGGATAGAGGTAAGGCAGCAGACCGGCGCGCGAGACCACGTAGGTTGCGGGGTGGCTGCTGCGGTGCGAAAGGAGGTGAAGTCGCGTGCGGAAGCAAGTTAGTCCAGCAGTCGCGGTCGTGATCATCGTAGTGGTGGTGTTGGTCGCGGTTCTCGTGCTCATGAAGTTCACGAAGACAAGGAAGCAGACCAACATCATCCCGGGTGTTGGTCCGGTCGATGCTAGCGGCCATGTCCAGCGCCGTGGTGGCCGTGGTGGCGGAGGCGGTGGCGGAGGCGGCCGAGGCGGTGGCGGCCGAGGTGGTGGCGCGCGAGGCGGCGGTGCGCGAGGTGGCGCTGCGCAGGGCGGAGCGCCGGCAGGTCAGTAGTACTCTGCTGCTTGTCGTTTCGTCTCGGGCAGGCGGGCCGCAGATCGGCCTGGGTGTTTTCTGCCCGCGACGCGTGGACGATGACTTTGAGGAGCGGCCGATCCCTGGCCGCTCCTCTTCCTTACTGCTACCAGGAAGGAAGGGAACCCTATGGCAAAACAGAGAGACCGGAAGCGCGCACTGCTCGTGCTCAACTCGGCGGAGTCAAAGCGGCTGATCGCGAAGGCGGTGGCCCAGCTCCCGGAGGTGCGGACCGCTCTGGAGGGTGGTAGGCTCATCATCGGGAACGGCACCACTAATGCTTATGTGGCAGAGGAGTTGCTGGGCGCGCCGGTTCCGAAGTGGCAGTTCGCCGCCGGGGTCATCGCCGAGAGCCGGCTGGCCGTCACAGACGGAGCCTCCCGACTGGCGCCCTTCGCGCTGAAGCACGGCAAGCCACATCCAGAGGGCTGGGTGGACCTGCTGAAGGAGTTTGACCGCGACGACGTGTTCATCAAAGGCGGGAACGCGATCGACCCGGAGGGGAACGTCGGCGTGCTGCTGGCCAGCCCTGTGGGGGGCACTGTGGGGCAGATGGCTGGGATCATCGCCGCGCGTGGCGCTCACCTGATCGCACCCATCGGGCTCGAGAAGCTCGTGCCTGATGTCCTGGAGGCGGCACGCCACTGCGGCATCGCCAGCACCGACTGGACCGACGGCCTCCCCTCAGGGATGGTGGTGCTCTCGAGTCCCCGGGTGGTGACGGAGATCGAGGCGCTTGAGCTGCTGGCCGGAGTCGAAGCCTGGCACGTGTCGTCCGGCGGCATAGACGGATCCGAAGGGGCGGTGACGCTGGTGGTGGAAGGGCCGCCGGCGGCAGTCGATAAGGCGATCGGCCTCGCCGAGTCACTGGCGAAAGAGCCTGCTGTCACCCGCGGCTAGCAGGCGTTCGCGCGCTCCCGGCATGAGGGGCCGGAGTGGCTCCCTCCGCCCGGCGTCGGTCCTCTACCGTGGGCAGAGTGAAGGAGAAGGTGCTGCCGATGCCGAGTTCGCTGCGCACGTCCACCTTGCCGCCGTGAGACTCGACGATGGCCTTGCTGATGTAGAGCCCCAACCCGGACCCCGGAGTGTCCGGGTTGTGTGCGTTTTCTGCGCGATGGAAGCGGGAGAAGAGCCTGGTCTGCTCATCGCGCGGTATCCCCACGCCCTGATCGGTGACAAAGAACTCGACCGAGCCATCGGTCCGTCCCGCTCCCACGGTGATCTCGCTGAGTTCCGGCGAAAACTTGATGGCGTTGCTGATGAGGTTGGATAGCACCTGTCGGATGCGGCCGGGATCGGCCAGCACTTCCGGCAGACCGTTCTCGACATCGACTCGGAAACTGTGCTTGAGGTCCGGGTGCTGCGCCCCCTGGATGGCATCGGCGCAGAGTTGCTCGGGCCGGACCGAATGCAGCTCGATGCGCAGCCTTCCCTCGTCGATCTGACTCATGTCGAGCAGGTCGGCTACCAGGTGGCTCAGCCTGTCGGACTGTGAGGCGATTCCCTCCAGGAATTCCCTTTGGGTCTCTTCACTCAAGTGGCCGAATTCCCTGACAAGAGTGTGGGCGTAGCCACGGATGGAAGTGAGGGGGGCGCGCAGTTCGTGGGAAGCCAGCGATATCAGCTCGGAGCGGAACTGGTCGGCCGCTCGGCGCTGGTCCTCTTCTCGCTCCAGACTGTAGAACCATCGCCGAACTATGACAGCGATAATGATCAGGGCGGCGATAAGGGTGATCGCCTTGGGGATGGCGACGTAGTAGGGCTGATCGAGGACGGTAGCCCACACCGAAGGCGCCAGACCGGCTTTCGCGCTGTACCTGGCGCCGAAGTAGAGGCTCTCGATCAGCGTGCGGGTGCCGTCGATGAACAGCACGATGAGCAGAGTCGTCAGTCCGGGATGGCCCCGCTTGAGGCGGAAATACTGGCGACCGTAGAAGGTGACGATGGCGGCCCACAGGATTACGAGCAGCCAGTAGATGACTGCGATAACTATCGCCATATAGTCGTCGAGAAATGAAAGGTCCACTAGTCGGGTGTCCCTCGACCCAAGACGCTAGGATTATTCCCTGTCGGCAGGCTTGGCGAAACCTTCACAGTTGCGCTCACTTCCCAGTGTGGCGTCGATTCCTGACAATTGCGCTTCCAATGCGATCCGCCGCTCCCTTGCCTCAGCCAGCCGGGCCTGTGTCTTCTCGATCACATGGCTGGGGGCGCGCGAGGTGAACTCCGAGTTCCGGAGCTTCTGCTCGAGGTTGGACTCTTCCTGGCGCAGGCGAGCGATGTCTTTCTCGAGGCGCTGCTTCTGAGACCTCAGCTCCTCCGCAGATGACTTCACCTCGATGGAAATCGTGGCCGGCTCGCCGAAGCAGTGCACCAACTCGGCCAGGCCGGGCTCTAGAGACGGCCCGGAGATGAAGCTGAGGCCGCTCCCCCGGGCAAGCAGCAGCAGGGCGGCCTGGGTCTGCTCGATGATGCGCCTCACCTCCTCCGAAACGGTGGCGACTGTTATCTCCACAACTTGGGCAGCAGGCACGCTCTGAGTGGCGCGCAGCTTGCGCACCGCCACCACCACCTGCATGAGCGCCTCCATCTGTCGGTCCGATTCCTCGTCGCGCCAAGATTCATCCCCGGTCGGCCAGCTTGAGACCATGATCGACTCACTCGCCCCCGGCAGCTTCTGCCAGATTTCCTCGGTGATGAACGGCATGAACGGGTGAAGCGCCCGCAAAGTGCCCTCCAGCACGAAATGGAGCGTCTGCCTGGCACGCTCCGCTTCAGCCTCACCTGCCCTGAGGGCGGGCTTGCTCATCTCCACGAACCAGTCGCAGAACTCGGACCAGAAGAAGGTGTAGAGCGCCCGGGCCGCTTCGGCCATCTCGTACTGCGACAGGGCCGCCTCCACCTCTGCCAGCATGGCGCCATAGCGGCTGAGAATCCACCGCTCGGCAAGCGAACCCTCCGCTTTGACGCGATCGGGAGCGGATTGGTTCGGCATGAATCCGTCTCCAAGGTTCATCAGCACGAACCGGCTGGCATTCCAGATCTTGTTGCAGAAGTTGCGCGCCATCTCGGTGCGCTCTTCGCCGAACCGGATGTCTTGATCGGAGGCGCATTGGTAGAGCAGGCTGAAGCGGGTGGCATCCGACCCGTAGTCGGCGATGAGTTCCAGGGGATCGACGCCGGTGCCCAGCGACTTGCTCATGCGTTTCCCCTCGAAATTCATCACGGTGGGATGAATGAGCACACGCTGGAACGGAATCTCGCCTGTGAACTCGAGGCTGGTCATGACCATGCGCACGATCCAGAGATAGAGGATATCGCGGCCGGTGATCATCAGCGCTGTCGGGTAGGCCCCTTGCGCCTGAAACGCGCCGAACTCGGCCTCGTCGGGCCAGCCCATTACGGCAAATGGCCAGAGCGCCGAAGAGAACCAGGTATCGAGGGTGTCTGTGTCCTGCTCCACCGGACCGCCGCACTTCTCACACTTCGCGGGTGCGTCAGCCTGAACTAGCGTCGCCTGACACGCGCGG
>Ga0315284_10007894_pt1 | contig 15187 bp, 9 predicted proteins | sample YL17G09_16_MG_FD_203696 | JGI IMG/M metagenome (GOLD analysis project Ga0315284, IMG submission 203696) | Sediment microbial communities from Yellowstone Lake, YNP, Wyoming, USA - YL17G09_16 | ecosystem: Environmental > Aquatic > Freshwater > Lake > Sediment | place: USA: Wyoming | collected... | reverse complement strand
GTCAGTCCGGCCCACTTGGACTCCTACCTGGACGAGTTCACGTTCCGCTTCAACCGGCGGGCCTCGCGTTACCGTGGCAAGCTGTTCTATCGGCTGTTGCAGCAGGCCGTGGTCACGGCTCCAGCCCGTTCCGGTAACGTATTCCCGCCGGATCCACCGTGCCAAGTCAATCAGGCCGACGCGTTGCAGCCACTGCACGACCAGAGCGGCATTGGCCAGTAGAACAATGCCGATCAGAAAACACACAACCAGCCGCTTTCGAACATGAAGAGTCATCGGTCACAATCCTTTCCGGGCATAGATCCAAGCCGATTATAGCGCGATGTTCGCGCCAGCGCAATAGGCTGCTTCGCCTGGCCGAACCTGATTGAGGCAGTCAGGCAGACCGTGGGAGAGTTGGTTCAAGCGTCAGAGAATGCAGACTTCTCTGAGCAGCCGGATGTGGGCGCATTTGGACAGCGTCTGCGGGCGCCAACCGGCTGCCGTTGAACGAGAGAGCGGCCCAGATGGGTTGCGGCGTTGAGAGATCGGCGGCAAACCATGCCGCCACAAAACCGCCACAACGCGTGCCTTGTGGCCAGAAAACGAGCGCGCCCTCGCGTCAGATCCGAAAGGGCAGGCTTCGCTGAACCAACCGCCCTGTCAGTCCCCCTTCACAACTTTCGCCACTCGTTTCAATTGAGCGAAACCAAACTCCTTCAGCAGGCCGGTCTTGGGATCAAAAGGCCAGTCAAGCGTGCATACGCCGCCCTGGCCGTTGCACGTCCTGATCCAGTCGATCAATTCCTGGTCCGTGAACTGGTTGGCATCTCCCATGCCGTGATAGACGTTTCCACAGTAGATTTTGCCATGCCAGAGAATGCCTTTCTGCGCTGGCAGGCGCGCGGGCGTCAGCCGTTGCAGGTCCTGTTTGCTCCACGTGTCGCCGCCGGTGTAGTCGTCGATTCCCTTGCAGATGCAGGCCTGCTCGTTGCGACCGTAACTGAACGCGATGACGGCCTTGGGATTGGCGGCATGGACGATGTTGTTGATCGTTTCCCAATCTCCGGGCTTGTCCTTGTAGGTGTCGAGTTCCATGCCATCGAACCACCACCCGGCAACCTTGTCTTTGTAGCGGTCGGCGTACTCCTTGAGCACCGCGAGCCGTCGTTGGCGTGCCTCGGCCGGCGGCGGATTCCTTTCGTTCAAGCCGCCACGGCCGGCGCCGTCCATTAATCCGGCCGAAACCTTCGGCTCCTTCATGTAACCATTCAGACCCGCAGAATAGCAGATGAGCTTCACGCCCCTGGCATTGAGCGCACCCGCCAAGTCCATGACCAAGTCCCGACGCGAGCACTTCTCCCCGGGCGCATACCCGGTGAATTCGCTGAATGCTTTGTTGGGGGCGCAGGGCCAGGCGAAATAGTGGTCGTCGATGCAGAAGACAACCCATCCCGCTTTCGCCTCGTCCATTTGCTCCGCGAAACCCTTGACATCGAACCCGTCCACAAACCGGTTCCATTGCTCGGCCGTCATTTGTGAGGGATTCGGAAACTGGGGGTTCGTCTTGATTGAGTAGCCAAGCAGGATTCGATACTGGTAGTGCATGAAGATCCCGTGCCGGCGCTTCACCATCCAGTCCGTATCTCCGGTTCCAGCGAGCGCCTGAACGTGTAGCATCGCCACCGCAGTCATCGCGAGAACGCGGATTCGCACTGGATGCATTGTGCCTCTCTTCTAAGCAGAGTCTACCACGACAGCGACTCGATGAACTTGAGATTCTGCCGTATCTGTGGTTCGGCTCAGTATCTTGACCACAAGGGATATACTGGCCTGTAGTATTCGTAGATACTCCGGGCGCGGCCGCGACATTGAACGATCTGGCGTTTCCTGGATGAGCTTTTCGCGAGGAGCAAGGCATGTGGGGAAGACACGGGCTTTGGATGGCGGCATCTGCAGCATGGCTCTTTCTCACGGCTTGCTGCTTGGCCGGGCCGGTGATCGCAGCCGACCAGCCGCTCGTCGTAGAGCTTTGGCCGGGCAAGATTCCAGATGAGATCGGCAACATCGGTGCTGAGAAGTTCCTTATGTCGCCGAAGCTTGACCGCAAGCAGGTCGAGGTCACGGAGCCGACCAGGATGGTGACCAACGTGAGCAAACCGAGCATCACGATCTATTGGCCGGCGAAGGACAAGGAAACCAGGACAGCGATGCTGATCTGTCCCGGGGGCGGCTACTGGAACCTTTACTGGCAACTGGAAGGCGAGGAGGTTGCCGCCTGGCTTAATTCGCAGGGCGTGACCGGCATCATCCTCAAGTACCGCGTGCCGCGCCAGCCCGATGAGCCTAAAGCCGAGCCAGCCCGGCGCCCGCTCCTGGATGCCCAACGGGCCGTCAGCCTGGTACGGAGCAAAGCCGGGCAGTGGGGAATCAACCCTAAGCGGATCGGCATGATCGGTTTCTCGGCAGGCGGCCATCTTGCGCTGGCGACGGCCACCCGTTTCGAGAAGCGAACCTATGAACCGGTGGACGCCATCGACGAAGTGAGCTGCCGGCCCGATTTCGCCGTGCTGTGCTATCCGGGCTATCTGAAGGACAAGGACAAGGATGAGCTCGCGCCGTGGCTGCATATCCCGGCTGGGACGCCCCCGATCTTCCTGGTGCACGGCGGCGACGATCTCATCAGCAGTCCCAATCACAGCGTGGTCACGTACATGGCTTTGCAGCGAGCCGGCGTTCCGGCGGAGTTACACATCTATGCAACGGCCGCCCACGACTTCGGTGTCCGTCCAAACGACCGTCCCTGCTCCACTTGGACGCAGTCTTGTGCCACCTGGATGCGGCATCAGGGATTGCTCAAGCCGGGGGCGAGCGACTAATCGCTGATCGTACAGACTCGCGCTGTGGGGAACGCGGTTTGGGACACGGGGAAGATGCAACCTATCGGTGCAAATGACATGAACAAGATGATGTTTCTCATGCCGACGGTCATCGCGGCCATTGCAGCAGTCGCGGGTGCAGACGATGCTCTGAAGCCCTGGTCGGCAAATACTCAGCCGACCGACGTGGCAAGGTCGAAGGTGCAGGAGATCACCCAGGGGACGCAGAAATACACCGTCGTGCAGGGTGGAACCATGGACGGGCGAAACTGCCGCACGCCCATGGGGTGCGGGATGGCCAGAGAGGGCGCTTTCTACCAGACTTGGGAGTCGAACCGCTCGGTGCGGATGGAAAATGTCGGCCAGACGGATGTACTCAACCCTTGGCTTTCCAACGGCCGCAACAATTTCAGGACCGTGGAAGAGATTGCCAACGCGGTGCTGGCGCCGGGGATGACGGATGCGGAAAAAGCCTTTGCGATCTGGTTTCAGGAGATCCAGTATCGGCACCATTCCGGCGGGGACAACAACGAGCTGGGCGACCCGGTGAAGGTGTTCAACATCTACGGCTACAATACCTGCGGGAACGACTCGATCTGCATGGGCACGCTGTGGAAGGCCGTGGGGCTGAAGGCGGCGCCGGCCCGAGCCCTGGGGCACTGCATTTCGCAGGCGTTCTACGACGAAGGCTGGCATTTCTACGACGGCGACATGCACTGCGTGTACCTGCTGCGGGACAACCAGACGGTGGCGGGCGAACAGGATATCGTGCGCGACCACGACCTGGTCAAGCGTGCACACTCGCAGGGCATCCTCTTCCCAGACACTTGGTGGCAAGGGCAGGGAATGCCGGCGATGTACTGCTACGTGGGCGAGGTGACAGGACAACGGTCGGGGAAAGCTGACACGACGATGAACATGGTCCTGCGCCCGGGCGAGGCGATCGTATGGCGATGGGGACAGGTGACTCCGATGAAATATCACGGGGCGCTACAGACCGTGCCCACATACGAAGGGGTGCCCTACATCATCTGCAACGGCCTGTGGGAGTATCGCCCAGACTTCACCAAGGAGACCTGGCGCCAAGGGGCGAAGGTGGAGAACGTCGCCTCGGGCCCGCAAGGTTTGACGGCCGAGAATGGTAAGACGGGAACGATTGTGTGGACGATGAGCAGCCCGTACGTTTTCGTGGGAGGACGGATTGAGGCGGAGGGGACGGGCGTGAAGTTCTTCCTGAGCCAGGATGGCAAGACCTGGCGTCCCACGGGCAACAACCTGGACCGGTTCTTTTCCACCGTGGGGCCGGCATGTTATCAGTATCAGCTCAAGGCCCAATTGGAGGCCGGCGCGCAGTTGAAGAAGATGGCGATTATCAACGACCTGCAGATGGCGCCGATGGCACTGCCGGAGATGGTGGTGGGCGAAAATGTGTTCACCTACAGTGACCAGACGCCCGGCGAGAGAAAGGTGAGGGTCACGCACAACTGGGTGGAGCGGTCGACGTCGAAGCCGCCGATGGCGCCTTCCGGGGCGGTGAATCCGCCGGATGGCGGGGAGAGTAACGGCACGGAGATCGTGTTTCAGTGGAAGGCAGCGGATGTTCCTGACGGCGGCAAGATCGGCGACTACCAGTTCGAGCTGTCCAGGCGCTCGGATGTGAAGTTGCCGCTGTCAATGGACTTCTACAAGCTCATCTCTCGGACGGCGGACGCCAGTGTAGTGAGGGACAAGGACGGCAATATCGCCAGCGCCACGGTCAAGAGCCAGTACACTCTCGCCCTGCCGGGCCTGTTGGCGCCCGACGAGAGGTATTACTGGCACGTGCGGGCGATGAACGACAAGGGAGTCTGGGGTGCGTGGAGCAAGACATGGAGCTTCACCGCACGGGGCGTGGCATATCCGACGGAGGTGACGGTGGAGTACGATCCGGCCAAAGGGGCGGGAACCCTCAAGTGGAAGGCCAACCCGGCAGGGAAGAGGCCGTTGAAGTATCGGGTCTACGGCAGTGACGAAAAGGGTTTCACGATCTCCGACCAGAGGTTCCAGAGCACGGTGGGGGTAAGTAAAGAGGAGATGGCGGCCTGGAACCCCTGGTTCCCGGCGAACTTCATCGCCGAGACAACGGCCACCGAACTGGCGGTGTTGGGCGGCGAAGTCGCTTTGCCGGCGGCCAACAAGACCTACTACCGCGTGGTGGCGGTGGACGAACAGGGCAAGCGAAGTGGGCCGTCCGACTACGCGACCGGCCCGCGACCGGTGATTCACAGCAAGCCTGAGTTGGCGGCCAAGGTCGGCGCCGAGTATCGCTACCAGTTGTGTGCCAATCGGTCCCTGGGAAACCTTAGCGCACGAATGAAGGGAAGCGACCAGGTCAGCGGCTACTTTGACATCGAGAAGCCCAAGTTCGCGCTCACCCAGGGTCCGGCGTGGCTGAAGATCGATGAGGCTACGGGCGTGCTCTCCGGAACGCCGGACAAGAAAGGCAAGGTGCAAGTGGCGGTCATCGCCAGCATTGATCGGCAGGTGCGGAAGCTCGATGAAAAGGTGCTCGCGTGGGGCAACGAAAAAGTGCTGGCCACGACCACTGAACGGGTCGGGACAGCGACCCAGACGTTCGTCATCGATGTTCAATAAGGAGCGGCACCGTATGGCCGCCCACTTCTGCTGCTCACATTCGCGATGGAGAGCGGTAGCAGGAGATATGAATACTCGCATGATGCTGGCGTGGGCGTTGGCCGGGTGCTTCCTGGGTTTCAGCGCGGATGGTCGGAGCCGAGGCGCGGATGCGGTGGCCGTGCGGTTTGAGAGCACTGACGAACTGTTGGCCAATCCCGGCCAGGGATGGCTCAGCACGCGGCGGCTGCCGTGTACCGTGCGCTATTCGCGTTTCAACTGGATGGACCTGGAGCCAGTCGAAGGGCAATACGACTGGAAGCGGATGGACGACGCCATCGCCGCCGCTGCCGGCCGCGGGGCGCGGTTTGCCTTCCGTATCATGACGACCGATGCCCACACCAGCGGGTACTACTGCTCGCCCAAGTGGCTGTTTGACCTGCGGTGCAAGTCCTACGAATACAAGCGTGGTGGGGATGATCCAACCAGCGGCGGCGCGGCCATCGTGCGGATCGAGCCGGATTATGCCGATCCGCTGTACCTGAGCAAACACAGAGCGTTTATCACCGCACTGGCCCGGCGATACGACGGGCATGCGGGGGTGGAGTTCGTGGATATCGGTTCGTATGGCATTTGGGGCGAGTGGCACACGTCCAATGCCAAGCCGTGGGCGATCCGCAAGCAAATCCTGGACATGTACCTGGACAACTTCAAGAAGACGCCGCTGCTGTGCATGTCGGATGATGCCGAGGCGTTGGCCTGGTGCATTGCCCACGGCGCGGGGTTCCGCCGCGACGGCGTGGGATCCGACTGGCACGAAAAGACCTGGATAGGCTCGAAGAAATATGCGGCGGTGGAGGGTTTTGCCGAGCATTGGAAGAAAGCGCCGGTGTGTTTCGAGTGGTTTGGCGACTACAAGTATATCATCGGACGGGGCTGGTCGTTTGACAGCGCCGTTGAGTTCATGCTCAAGAACCACGTGACCTACATCAATGACAACGTGGGGGCAGTGCCTCCGGAGCAGTGGCCACAAATCGAGAAACTCGCGAGACTGGTGGGATATCGTCTGGTCCTCAACGAGGCGGTGTATTTGCCTTCGGTGAAAGGCGGTCAAGTGCTGTCCGTGCAGATGAAGTGGACCAACGCCGGGGTGGGCAAAATGTATCAGCGGCATCCGCTTACGATGTATCTCCTGGATGAGAAGGGGAAGATCGTTTGTGAACAGATGCAGGACGAGGTTGATGCTCGCAACTGGCTTCCCGGTGAACAGGATGTGAAGGCGACCGTGAAAATCCCCACAAGTCTGGCCAAGGGACGATACACGCTGGCTTTGGCACTGGTGGATGAGAAAACCGGCAAGCCCGCGATTGCGTTGGCCTGCAATGCCCCGCATGAGGCGAGGCTGTATCGCATCGGGCCTGTAGCGGTGGAATAGGCCTCAGGCGAACGACTCTTAACGACCGCCTTCGTCAATGGCGCCGGCACATCCGCCATCGGCCGGACGCTCGCGGCCGGCGAAGTCGTAAAGGAACGGCCCGTTGAACGCCCACGCGTACAGTTCCTCGATCGTGGTCTTTGAGTCGGCCAGCGTGCCGCGGGCGAGCCGCATGAAGTCGATCGCACCGTCCAGGTTCTGACCCTGCGGCGTGCCGCCCACGTAGAGGTCGGCGTCGTTGGCCAGGGAAGCCCCGCTCCCGAGGCCAGGGCCAGAGGCGTCTGGCCTGCCATCGACGTAGATAGTGAACGTTCCCGCCTTGCGGTCGGCCTCGGCGATGACGTGGTGCCACTGGCCGTCGTTGACGGCGCTGCGGCTGGCCAGGCTCGTGGTGGCGCCGCCTGACTTGGCCGTCAGAGTCACGCCTCCCGCCTCGTTGACGCGCAGGGCATATCCGGCGTCATTCATCTTTTGGATCAGCGTCCCGTCCTTCTGCCCCGTCGCCGCCTTGAAGTACGCCTCGATCAGGAAGTTCGAGGTGTGAATCTGCGGGTTGCGCAGCTCAGCGCCGCTGATGGTGCGGCTCTGGCCCGCGTTGCCTCTTCCCACAATCATCGTGACGGCGCGATCGATGTCCGCATTCGACAGAACGGCGTACTGGTTGATCCCGTTGAAGTGCAGGGCGCCCGCGGTCCAGTTCTCCAGCGGGCCATTCTGGTAGTCCTTCAAATTGATGTTGACGCCCTTAAGCGGATACGTGGGGAACTTGTAGTGTTGTCGCGGGCGGTGTAATAAGGAGACATGCACCAATGCTCGTCCAGGATTCGCGTCGGATCTCCTTGGATGGGATAGAAGTTCCACTCGGCGACCGTCTCGTAGAGGCTCCACGGCACGAAGACTCTCGCTCCCCGTCCGCGGGCTGCAGAGCCGGCGGAGGGCCGGAAATCGTGCGCGGCCGCATCGCGCAGAGGCGACTGCTCGGCCATGATGCCCACATCGGCAGCCAACGGCTTGCGGCTAGCCAACGCATCTTGGAACGTCTGAAGTGTCATGAGCCATCGCCCCGTGGGCTCCAATACGCCAAAGCCCTCCCCCAGCCCCAGGTCGTAGAAGACATTGCCGGCGTAGGCGTTGGTGTCCAACGCGAACTGGTTGCGGGCGGCCGCGTTGCCGGCGGCAGTGCGCGCCGGATCGGCATCGCGGAAAACGCTCAGTCCCATGCTCTGAATGATGTTGCCCAGGAACTTGACCCGGCCGGCCTCGGGCTCCTGCCGGCGCGAGGCGCGCACAAAGTTGTAGATCGTGTTGTTGAAGAACGTATTCTGGTAGCTGATGATCTCCTGGAATGCCGACGTATTGGCCAGCTTGCCCGGCGGGCCTTTGGACTTGCCCCAGGCGATGTTGTTGAAGTAATAGTTGTTGAACGCCCCGTCCAGGTAATAGGCGTGGCCGAAGCGGCTCTCCGAATTGGGGTTCAGCGTGTGATCCCAACTGCGGTAGCCGCCGGGATTGCCCGAGATGTTGTCATACACGTAGGCCGGGCCTCCCTGCCAGGTCTCGATGCCGCCGAAGTCATCATTGTTCAGCAGCGTATCAATGGCTTTGTTGTGGTGGATGAGAATACGGGTGAAGGGGCGGTCCGTGGAAGCCCCGCTCTGCTTGGCGCCGTGGACGTCGATGCTCTGGGCGCAGACTCGATCAAAGATGTTTCCCGCCACTTCCGCGGTTTGGGCATAGTCAACCACCAGGGCGGGGCCCTGGCCGAACAGGTCCGGGCGGATGCCGATGTGGTCGAAGCGGTTCCGCATGACATGGACGTCGAAGAGTCGGCCCATCGGCCCGTCCAGTTCCGCGTATATCGTGCCGTCGGCGAGTTCCACTCCTCCCGCGTCCGCGTCCGAGAACACGTTGTCGCTCACCACAACTCTGTCGATGGCATCCTGCTTGCCCATCGCCTTCATGCGGACGCCCCGGTGAACGTGCTCGAAGATGCAGTTTGTCACCCGGATGTCCGTGCCGCTGCCCAGCAGTCGCACACAGCCGGGTTCCACATCGATGCTCACATGCGAGACCCAGTACGGCGCGGCGATCAGATTCCAGTAGATGTTCGTGAAGCGGAACGTGAACCCGCTGATGCGCACGTGGCTCATGCCCCGACTGTCGATCGCGCGGATGCGCTCGGCCACCTCGACCTGGGCCGTGTTCGGGTCCTGGTCGCCGGGCAAGCGGACATAGAGCCGGCCGCCGTTGCCCTTCTTGTCGAACCAGAATTCGCCGGGGCTGTCCAGATACTGGGGCTTGTCCTCCAGGTAGTACTGGCAACCGCGGATGATCTTGTAGGAAGGCGCGCCGCCCCACTGGCAGGGGAAGGTCAGTGAGCCTTTGTCGCGGTCCACGGCCAGGACCCTGGCCTGGAACGGGCTGCCCATCACCCAGCCCTTGGTGGTCCAGACGATGGCGCCCTGGTAATAATCCTGCGGCTTGCTGGTGTTGATGTGTTCCTTGTCGAACGCCAGGTGCCGCTGCTGGCCATTGACGGTAGCATAGTTGTCAAATGGCTTGTCGGGGTTCTTCCACGTCCACCATTCGCTCTTGATGTCGTCCGGGTCGCTAACGTTCCAGTTCGGCGTGCGGGCCAGCGCGATGCGCGTCACGGTGCCGTCCTTGCCCACCATCCAGACGTTTCGCGGCGCCCAGCTCAGGTCCACGTACCAGACCCTCTGGGGCTCCGGGATATGCGCATTGTCGGTCCCTTGTTTCCAGCCCGTCACCGCCTCCGAGCCGCAGATGACGGCCGGCCCCGTGCCCCAGGATGGGTCGCGCGTCAGGATGATGGGTGCCGCCTCGGTGCCTGACTCGTTGGCATCCATCTCCCCCCGATAGACCACGCCCTGCTTGAAGACGTAGGTATGCACGCCGTTGCACGCCTTCGCCTTGCCGGCGGCGCTGGGGTCCCAGGGGTGGTGCTTCCAGGGCGTCTGCTTCGACAGGCCATCGTTGGCGTCGTTGCCGGACTCGAAGTCGATATAGCGGACCGACTCACCCGGCTTGAACGCAAAGGGCCGCGGCGCCCACTTTAGGTCGCCGGTAGGCAGCACCTTCGCCTGCGGCTGCTGCCAAGACCACCGGGCGGTCGCTTCATCTGCACAGGCGACCGTCGACCCGATGCCCAGCAACGCGGTTGTGCATACGAATGCCTGGATTGCGCTGAAGCAGATGAGTGTTCGGCGTTGCATATAGGAGTCGGTTCCTACTGATGATAACCGAGATGCAGCTAAGACGGGAACCGCCGCCTGGACAGATTGTTGTACCGGACAGATCAGCATGGCCACCGCTCACGCGGTGTCTGAGCCGGGATCAAGCCAACCCAGCTCGCCGGGTTGAGAACCCGAAGTTGGAGATTCCCACGGTGGGCCGGCTCCGCGTTCTCCGCCAAGGTTGACTACCCCCCTCGCCCCGCGATCACTGAGCCGAACGTGACTGCCGCGGCCGGTGTCAGAGAATGCGCCCTTCTCTGAATAACCGGATAGACGCGTCGTCTAGATCCCGTACTGCGTTCGCGTTCAAAGTGACAAGTGCTTCATGAGATTTCCCGCGCGATGACGAACGACGGGAGCGATCATCAAGCATCCACGATGAGGTCCACCTTCTGAATGGAGTTGTTCCCCGACTTGGGCAGTGGCCGAGGCAGCGGCTGGGCGATGCCGTTGGCGTCGATCGCGCGACAGCGCAGGTCATAACGGCCGGGCGCGGGAGCGGCGACCGTGGCGGTCCAGTATGCAGTGGTGTAGCGCAGCGGCCAAGAGAGAGGTTTGCCTGTCGCCGGATCAAACTGCAACGGCGCGGGCGGCAGTTTGCCCTCCGGCAAGTCCCCACCCCAATTCGCGGGTGGGGGCAGGATCTGTGCATCTTGCCACCTCAGCGTTGTCAGGTACGAATCTTCGTTGGGCATTGGGGCATCCTGCGGGTGCAGCGCGTACTGCACCTTGCTCAGGCCGCCCATGCCCACCTGTGCGAAACCGGCCAATGCCAGGGTCCGCCCCGCTTTTGCCCTGGCCGGTGGCTGCAGGAAGCGGGCAACGCTCTTGAGCGGGCTTTCGGTGTCGTTGTTCCACGTGGCGTAGGTGTCGTTCGCCTGATAGTTGTTGCTGAGTACGATCTGCTGCAACCATTTCACGGACTTGTTGCCATACGACCCAGGCACCACCAATCGCACCGGACCGCCCAGCTTGGCCGATAGCCAATGACCGTTGTACTTGTAGCACAGAATCACCGGCAGTTCGCCGGGCGGGTCTTCCAGCACCCGCGACAGAGTCAGCGAACTCTGGAATCGCTGTTTCGGCTGGTCGTTATGGAAGCCGTAGTAATACACCCGGCGGACGTTGGCTTTCGGCCGGGCGCGCCAGATGACCTCGCGCAGTGGCACACCCTCCCAAAGGCCGGTGCCAAACGGCTCGTCCACGTTGGTGCAGGTCAGCGTCGTGATGAATCGCACCGCGTGCTTCTCCGCCAGTTTCATCAGGCCGGCGAAGTCCAGTGCCGTGCCGGCCGCCCTGGACAGGGGATGGTCGACCTGGCTGTCACCCCCTTCCTCCGGGAGAACCTCCAGTTGCCACGTCTGTCGATCCAGGCCGACCTCGCGCAGCCTTTCGGGCGACAGGCTAAACGGAGCCGGCTTCTCTCGCACAAACCCGCCGAATCGCTCCATCGGCGTCAGGTATGACGGAATGGACGTCCCCTCGGCCAAGTTCGGTGTACCGGTTCCGTTGGCGACATCGACAGCCTCGGCCTGCATCGCCAAAGCGCCCAGGGCCAGCGCCCCGGCGGTAGATCTGAGCAACTCGCGTCGTGTCGGCAGCAAATCGTCGGCAAGGTTGTTGTCGCGTGCGGCCATGGGGCCTCCTGAGTCTGGCGCACGCCAAGCCTACCGCGGAACGACAGCAACGTACATCGCCACGCAATGCGCCGGCGAGTTTTGTAGCGCTCTTGTGACGTCGGCTTCATGCCTTCAACCCAATTGCTGGCATCGCCAGATTCACCACCTGCCAGATCCACCTCCATGCAGATGCTTCCTGATAATCCACTGACCTGAAACTCCTCGCGATTCTCATCCGCTCTGCAGGTAGAGGATCAAGATCGACCAGATCTGTCTGCGATCAGCTGGGGCGATGCCATCGCAACCGCCGCCCGCGGCCGGGCCGAAGGGAACCGCCACTGGCAGCATGGAGTGATTCGCATGTCGTCAGGTGAGACCCACACCAGTTCACGAGAGCCACCGTCGAATGATGAAGTGATGACGACGGCGGATGTAATGCGATTTCTGAAAATCAATCGCCCTGAGACGGTCTATTCGCTGGCCCAGAAGATCCCACACAACCGGATAGGGCGTCAATACCGCTTCCTGAAATCCGATATCGTGGCGTTTGTCCGAGCGAAGGGACCTAAGCAGCCAATAACCAGGAGCGATCTCCGCTTGCGTCGCCCTGCGTTTCTTCGCGATGTTGAACCCATCATCAAGTGTTGAGCACACGCCGGCGCACATACTGGGCAATTCGCTTGAGTTCCGTCCGCTGCTCAGTCACTGTGTACACCCTCGCCATATCCGAGTCGTCGCCAACGTGCCCCATCGAGTAATCGATGATCAGCTCTTTGCCGATTTCGCAAGCGATGCTCCGATAGGTTCGACGCAAGCTGTAGAAGCTCCGCCGCGCCCGCTTCTGTCGCATCATTCGGAGTAGGCGCTGATACTGCATCCCAATCTGATCCTTGCCAGCGCGGACGTAGGGCAGGCCGAAGCGAGTGAGGAAAAACAATCCCGCGAATTCGGGCTTGGCTGGCTCGGGACGACCCGCAAGATACTTCTTCCATGCCGCCCGGGTTTCCGGCCAGAGCCAGGCCAGGCGCGGAGCACCCGTCTTAGTGCGGGCGTAGTCAATCCACTCATCGACGATTGCCCGCTCTGCCACCGATTGCGGCAGTTCAGCCAGATCGGTATTGCCGAAGCCGCAGTTGATCGCGCCGAGGATCATTGCCCGCATGGCCGTGTTTGCGCCCTTGATGTTGTGCCTGAATTTCGTGCTCATGCCCCGGTGACTTTGCTCTCTCCGTTTCTTCTCCGCCTCGATCTCCTCGCACGTCAGCCTGCGTCCGCTAAGCTGGGCCTGAATCTCCACCGGCTCAAATGCCTTCACTCCGTTGTCTTCTTCGGCCTTCTTCCGGGCGATTCGGACAGCTCTCTTGCTAGGCAATGAGAACTGCCCGCCGTAACGCGGAAGGGGTAGACGGATAGGAGCATCATCGCCGCCAAGCCACTTGAACGTTGAACGAATGATGGTTACGAATTTCTTGAACCGATCCAGCCCGAACCGCTCCCCTAAGTCGCGGTGAAATGCGCCGAAGTCATCCGGGATGATCTCCCGGAAAGCGAGGCGTCCGATCTTCCGCCCGGAGCGGTAGGATGGAGAGAACTGGCAGAAGTCATTCAACGCCTCTTCGTACTCGTCGTAGGTCCGCTGGCCGATGCCGTCCAATATTCCCACGCGATCCCGCTGCCGCTTCAGATACAGGTTGCACAAATCGACCATCGGCGTGTCCTGCGGGTCTTCCGCAGGCGGGGCTGCGGTGGGCACCCATAGCTCCGCGAAGTGCTTCTCGTAATAGGCGTCGGCCAGAGCGCCGGTCGGGGCAACGCCAGCCGAACATATCCACTTTGGGGCACCGTTGATCCGCTTGGTCCACCCCACCAGGATCCCACCGCGAAAGGACGGAGTGAGCCGATGTCTTGCGCTGGCCGGCGGCTTTGCCATACGTTTCCTCACTTCTGTTATGCGCTAGCGTTATGCGCGCATAACAGTTAGCAGAATCGCACCGTAAAATCAAGCGCTTTATGCAATATGGCCTGAGGATTGCAAATCCGTTATTCATCGGTTCGAATCCGATCTCGGCCTCTTCAGAATCTCTCGGGAAAACACGCGAAAGCCGGACACTATAGCACCGTTACAGAGTGGAACCGCTGCCGAAGGAGATTGAGATGCACGGGCGATTCTGGTGCAGCGTGGCGGTCGCACGACAACGTCCAGGGGCCTGCATCTCGCGCAGCAGGTCCAAGGCGATGCGACGCTGGATGCTCAGCCGCGTTCGCACGCGATAGACCGTCTTCTGCGTCTTGCGGAACCTCCGGTTGCCGCGGTCCACCGCGTTGGAAGTCGAAGGCAGAAGCTGGTCGTCCAGGAAGATCAAGGCCTTCTCCAGATTGGGTGAGAATAGCTTCTGGAGCGTCGGGCCGACCTTCTTGAATCGCCGCACCCGCCGACGCAGTTTCGCCAGCTTTTCCAGAGCCGTTTCGCTACGGCAGCGCCGGTCGAAGAGGCCATCGACCTGATCCATGATCTGCCGCAGGGCCCGCAGTTCCGGATGGCCCCGCATGATCCGTTGTAGCGTCCGCCGCTGGGTCTGGCTGAGAGGGTGGGCCACGAACAGGTGCCGATGCTCGAAGAGGTCGGCGATGCGCTGCTGGGCCCGCTTGACGCGGGCCGCCAGGCGGCGTTGAGCCTTGGAGGGCCGGCCGCGCGGGAGGACCGGCAACTTCGCGGCCATCGGCTTGCGGAGTTTGGCCACGGCGTGCAGCACCGCCCCCGTCAGTTCCTTGATGATATGAAAGCGGCAGATCGGGTGGGACACGCCGTTGAACACCAGGGCGAGTGGTTGCGGGTACAAGACCGAGCCGTCGGTGGTGATTCCCTTGAGGACCAGGCCGCGGGCGTCCAACTCTTTCTTAAAGTCGCTCAGGAAGCGGGTGAGGTCCTTGGCCTTGGGGGAAGGGTCCAGCACGCGGTAGCTGAGGCGGCGGAAGTTGTGGCTGTCCACCAGACTCAGCACGCAGAAGGGGCCGTCGTAGACCTCATCGATGGCGATGGCGCCGCTGAATGTCTTCAGGGCCTCGTCGAGAGACTCGCTTTCGATTCGCTGTTCGCCTTTTTTCCCCCGCCGCCTCGACCCCGTTCTGGAGGGTGGCGAAAGGCACAAAGACGCGGTAGTCACGCCACAGGTGCCAGGAGGCGCTTCGGTACGGCAGGCCATCCTCGACCACCCGGCAAACGGCCGTGGCGACGACGCGGTGGGTGTCGTGGCTGTTGGGCAGGGCCAGGTCGAGCCAGGGCAATCGCCTGTAGGAAGCAGAAAGTCAACAGGAAATCTCCGGCCGCGCGCCATTTTTCTTTTTTCGGTCGTCTTTCGGGGGCGCAGTCTCCCTGACACGAGCATTCGCCTTCCGCGAGGCTTT
>Ga0315284_10007892_pt1 | contig 15188 bp, 9 predicted proteins | sample YL17G09_16_MG_FD_203696 | JGI IMG/M metagenome (GOLD analysis project Ga0315284, IMG submission 203696) | Sediment microbial communities from Yellowstone Lake, YNP, Wyoming, USA - YL17G09_16 | ecosystem: Environmental > Aquatic > Freshwater > Lake > Sediment | place: USA: Wyoming | collected... | reverse complement strand
CCTGTCTTCGCTGATCCCGATGAAATGGGCGATCTCGTGGACGACGGTGATCTCGATCTCTTCCTCTAATTCTTCCAGCGTTTCACACATCTCCTCGAGTGGTTCCCGAAAGATGTAAATCGTGTCGGGATACAGGGGTGGATATAAGGCGGTGCGCTCCAGCATGGCTGTTCCCACATACAAACCCAGAGGAGAGTCCTCCGTCGACAACCCCAATTCCTTCAGCATTTTTCGGGAGGGCCTTTCCCGGACGGAAATCAGGACATTGTCAAGGTGATGGTGGATCTCCTCGGGAATGCGGGAGATCGCCCTTTTCACGATCCTGGAGAAATCCTTTTCGGACAGTGTCTTTACAGCCAATGTGCAAACCTCCATCAAAAAGTCGGCACTTTATGATATAAGAATTCTTTCACAAGTAAAGATTATAATTGTCGTCATGGTTAAACCGGTGGCTATATTTTTTACTTCTGCTTGAAAGTCAAATATTTCTATGATAGCGTATGCCGCCATTGATTCCATAGCAATAAATGATCATTACACAAATTAGGAGAACCGGATGGACTATAAAGATACATTGAATCTGCCGAAAACCGATTTTCCCATGAAGGCGAACCTTGCCCGTAAAGAGCCGGAAATGCTCAAATCCTGGGAGGAGGTGGATATTTACGGGAAGATCAGAGAGGCTTCAAAGGGAAGAGATCTCTATATCCTTCATGACGGGCCTCCTTATGCCAACGGAAACATTCATCTGGGGACCGCCCTGAACAAGGTCATCAAGGACATGGTTATCAAGGCGAAAAACATGTCCGGATCAGACAGCATTTACGTTCCGGGGTGGGACTGTCACGGTCTTCCCATCGAACACCAGGTTGAAAAAGAACTGGGTGACAAACAGTCTTCCATGTCCCAGGCGGATAAACGGCGCTTCTGTCGCGCTTTTGCGGACAAATTTGTAGGCATTCAGCGGGAGCAGTTCAAACGGTTAGGCGTGTTCGGAGAATGGGAAAAGCCCTATTTGACTATGAGTTACGCCTACGAGGCAGCAACGGTTGAAGAATTCGGCAAGCTCCTGTTCAATGGCGATGTGTACAAGGGGAAGAAGCCCGTATACTGGTGCGCCTCCTGTAAGACGGCCCTGGCTGAGGCTGAGGTCGAATACGGCGATCACATCACACCTTCCGTTTATGTCAAGTTTCCCATGATATCGGACATAGCTTCAGTACGCCCGAAGCTGAAAGGGGAAAAAATCAGCGTGGTGATCTGGACCACGACGCCCTGGACCCTTCCCCCGAACCAGGCGATTGCTCTGCACACGGATTTTGTCTATGTCGCTGTGAAGGTTCGTGATGAGGTTTTGATTCTTGCCAAAGAACTTCTGGATTATTGCATGGATGCCTTCGGCTACAAGACCTTCGAGGTTCTGGATGAATTTCCCGGTTCGGCCCTGGAAGGCCTCAAATGCAGGCATCCCTTTATAGACCGGGACAGCCTCCTCATCCTGGCGCCATTTGTAACACTCGATGCCGGAACGGGGTGCGTGCATATCGCGCCGGGACACGGCCAGGAGGATTATGAAATCGGCATGCAGTATGGGCTGGATAATTACGCACCCGTCGATGACGACGGAAAATATACCTCCGATGTGGCCTATTTTGCCGGGCAGTTTGTCTTTGACGCCAATGAATCGGTAATCCAGAAACTCGGCGAGGTCGGCGCACTGCTCAATCGTGTGGATATTGAGCATTCCTACCCCCACTGCTGGCGGTGCAAAAAACCCATTATTTTCCGCTCCACGGAACAGTGGTTTATTTCCATGGAGAAAAACCGCCTGAGAAAAAAAGCCCTTGAAGCCATTGACACGGTCCGGTGGGTGCCGTCGTGGGGTCGTGACCGGATATACGGCATGATCAAGAACCGTCCGGACTGGTGCATCTCCCGTCAGCGCCTGTGGGGGGTGCCGATTACCATGTTTTACTGCAACCACTGCAAAAGCGAGGTCATGACGAAGGACATCATGGACCACGTGGTGAAACTGGTCGGTGAATATGGCGCTGATGTATGGTTTGAGAGAGAACCGAAAGACCTGATGCCCGCAGGAACCGTCTGTCCCGCTTGCGGGAAGGATAGATTCACAAAGGAGACCGATATCCTGGATGTGTGGTTCGATTCCGGTGTCAGTCATGCTGCCGTGCTGGAGAAATGGTCCAGCCTGAGATCCCCCGCCGATATGTATCTGGAAGGTAGCGACCAGCACCGCGGGTGGTTCCATTCTTCCCTGCTGGAATCGGTCGGAACCAGAAACCGCGCTCCCTATAAGACCGTCCTGACCCACGGTTTCGTGGTCGATGGCGAGGGAAAGAAGATGTCCAAATCGGTGGGCAACGTCATCGACTCCCAGGAAATCATCGATCAATACGGCGCGGAAATCCTGAGGCTCTGGGTGGCCGCTGAAGATTATACCCAGGATATCAGAATATCCAATGAAATCCTGGAGCGCCTTGTCGAAGCTTACAGGCGTATACGCAACACGAGCCGCTTTATTCTTGGAAACCTGTATGATTTTGATTGTATAAACCATATGGTTCCCTATGGCGATATGGAAGAAATGGACAGATGGGCCCTTCACAGACTTCAGGAAATTATCCGGCGCGTGAGGGAGGCCTATGATCAGTATCAGTTCCATGTTGTCTTCTATACCCTGTATAATTTCTGCACCGTTGACCTCAGCGCTTTGTACCTGGATGTTCTCAAGGACAGGCTCTATACCTCGAAAGCGCAGTCGGGAAAGCGGCGGTCCGCGCAAAGCGCCATGTACGTGATCCTTGATGCCATGACGCGATTACTTGCACCCATTCTGACATTTACGGCGGAAGAGATATGGTCGTCACTGCCATCCCATGGGGGCAAGGAGATCAGTGTGCACCTGACCCGGTTACCTTCCCCAAGTCCTGAATTGTTGAATATGGAACTCGCTGAGCGCTGGAAAACCATGGTTGCGTTAAAGGGCGAGGTTTCAAAGGCCGTTGAAATCGCCAGACAGAAAAAGGTGATCGGCCATACCCTGGACGCCCGTGTAGATATTTCCCCGCCGGAAAAACTCAGGGAGTTCCTCGCTGCCCGTCTGGAAGATATGAGGGCGCTGTTAATCGTGTCCCAGGTGAATATGACGCCGAATGACAGCATCATGGACCCTTATGTGAGCGGGGAATTTGAGGGACTGACCATCGGGGTCACAAAGGCTCCGGGAGAGAAATGCAACCGATGCTGGATATTTAGCGAATCGGTCGGCGCAGATGCGAATCACCCGGCTATTTGTACCAGATGCTGCGGAAACCTTGAGTGATCAGAGGTCGCCCTTTGAAAAAGAAAACGATCGTTTTAATGACAACGGTTGGGTTTGTGGTGCTTCTCGATGTGGTCACCAAGGCTTACGTTGCATCGACCCTGTTCCTTCATGAGTCATTTGCCGTCATCGAAGGATTCTTCAATATTACCTACGTCAGGAATCCAGGCGCCGCTTTCGGCTTTCTTGCCGGTGCATCACCGGGGTTCCGTTTCTTTTTCTTCATCTCGATTACTCTTGCCGTGATCGGGATGATCCTTTATTATATCTGGAAAAGTCATGACAAAGAGATGTTTGAAACCTTTTCCCTTTCCCTCATTCTGTCCGGAGCTTTGGGAAATATGATTGACCGGGTGAGGTTCGGAGAGGTGATCGATTTTATAGATGTATATATCGGATCGCATCACTGGCCCGCTTTCAATGTTGCAGATTCAGCCATATCAGTTGGAGCCGCTTTTTTGATTTTCAGCCTGCTGAGATATAAAAAGGAAGACGCATAAGAAGTGGCATCAAGATGAAAAGAATACTGTCAAGACTCCTGTCTCCCCAGAAAATATTCATCCTCAGCTTTGCGATCATTATTCTGATCGGGGCCCTCCTTCTGTGGTCTCCTTTTTCAGCCGGTCGCGGCCATATCACTTTTGTGGATGCCCTCTTCATGTCTGCATCGGCCGTCTGTGTGACCGGTCTTGCCGTCCTGGATATCGGCAAGGATTTCTCTTTTACCGGACAGATGATTACCCTGTTGCTCTTGCAGATCGGAGGGCTGGGAATCATCACCTTTTCCGTCGTGCTGTTCGGTCTGATGGGTCGTGGAATTTCCTTCAAGGGACGGGAAATCGTTCAATCAACGTTCCTCCATACCCCGAGAAGAGATTTGCTTGTGATCATGAAATCGGTTCTCTTGCTGACGTTCAGTATTGAAGCCGCAGGAACACTTATATTATTTATCCGGTTTTTACAGGACTTCTCTCCCGGACAGGCCTTTTATCAGGCCGTTTACCATGCCGTTTCAGCCTTCAATAATTGTGGCTATTCTCTGTTTTCTGATAGCTTGACAGCTTACCGGGGCGATGTCACGGTCAATCTTACCATCATGGGGCTTGTTGTTCTTGGCGGGATCGGCTTTATCGTGCTGTACGAAATCATTTCCCGGTTCCGGGGGTTTCAGAAAAAACTCTCCATTCATACCAAAATTGTTCTACTGACGACATCCATTCTCATTCTGGGTGGCGCGGTATTATTCTATCTGTTTGAAATGAATCATATCCTCAGGGATGTCCCCGTCAGAACACAGATACTGGTATCTTTCTTCCATTCGATTATATCACGGACATGCGGATTCAATACGGTGGATATCGGACAATTGACCAATGCAACGATTCTAGTAATTATTGTTCTGATGTTTATCGGAGCTTCTCCCGGTTCCACGGGAGGAGGCATCAAAACGACAAGTTTTGCACTTCTTGTTCTGATGATCTGGAACCGGCTGAAGGGGCAGGAGAATGTCAATGTCTTCAACAGAACCGTGCCCGGAGAGGTTCTGACGCGAACCATCGCCATCATCTTTGCATCTGCCTTTTCCGTCTTTCTGATCACGTCAATCCTCTTAATGCTTGGGGGTGGGGGCAATCTGCCGCCTGTCTATACCCGTCACTTTTTTGTGGAGTATCTTTTTGAAACGGTATCCGCTTTTGGAACGGTGGGTCTATCCATGGGGATTACGGCAAACATGAACGATGTACAGAAACTGGCCATTATCCTCATGATGTTTGCCGGAAGGGTTGGGCCTCTGACGCTTGCCTTTTCCTGGTATGCTTCAAAAAGGGGATTAACATATGCAGAGGAATCCATTATGGTGGGCTAAGGAGGGTCAACGATGAAAAGGGTAGTCGTAATCGGACTGGGTATTTTCGGCTTCAACATCGTGAAGGAGCTGTTTGAAAACGGGTTTGAGGTCATTGCCGTCGATAAAAACAAGGAGGCGGTTCAGCGCGTAAAGGATTTTTCCACAAAGGCAATTCTGGCGGACGGTACGGATAATGAAGTTATGGAACTCATAGGCATCCATGAAGATGATGTGGTGATCATTTCATTCGGCGAGGATCTGGCAGCGAGCACACTTATTACCCTTCACGTCAAGCAGATGAGGGTTAAGCATATCATTGTGAAAGCTCCCAACGAAGAACATAAGCTCATCCTGGAAAAGGTGGGGGCGACGGATGTCATCATCCCGGAGAAAGAAGTTGCAGGAAAGGTGGCCAAGAGCCTTATTTCACCAAACGTCCTGGATTGTCTTCCTCTTTCCGACGGTTATATGATCTATGAAATTGCTCCCCCTCATGGGTTTCTGGGGAAGAGCATCGGGGAGCTTCAGTTACGAAGCAAATATCATGTCGAAGTCATTGCCGTCCGGGATGTTCTGACAGATCATGTTCATATGGTGCCGCGGGCGGATCTCGTGCTCAAGGATGGAGAGATTCTCGTGGTGATTGCCAGGGAGAAGGATATTCAGAAAATCAAATAATATTATTATAGAAAAGGGATTCCCTGCCAACGTAATCAAAGGGGGGTGTTATGAACGTCATTATTGATTTTTCGATTTTTCCGATGGACAAGGGAGAGAGTGTCAGTGCCTACGCGTCGCGGGCCGTGAAAATCATCAAAGCCAGCGGCCTGGCGCATCACATCGGTCCCATGGGGACGGCCATCGAAGGGCAGTGGGATGAGGTGATCGGCGTGGTCGGCCGCTGCCTGGAGGACCTCCAGCAAGATTGTGACCGGCTGTATATGACCATGAAGGTGGACTACAGGAAAAAGGGCGAACCCGGACGCATCGCAAAGAAGGTCAAAACGGTAGAGAAAAAGTCATCCTGACTTTAATCCTCTACGTCATGGTTTCCCGGAATATTTTCTGATTAAATTCCTTTCGTTTGCAGAGATCAGACGCATGGACGAAACGTTGGTCAATCAATACCGTCGGCTGAGCTTATATCACCTTGTCCACACAACGGTTAAGAGGAAAGCACTGAATATTACCAGTTGTACAGGTGAACTTTTATCCTTCCCGGGTTCATCAATGAATTTTTTACGGCACCGTCTTTCTGCTACCTCAGCACCAACGAGAAGTCCATCCCTTGTAGGTTCTTCTGGGGGATCTGCTCGTAACCCCATAGGGACGTCCTGAAGGCTTAATGCCCCGAACCGATTACCCCCCTAATTATGGAGTTGATACAACGGGCTATCCTTCCCGAAATTGATGATCATAGGCGTCTGCCGATGGCCCACTTTCCGGGAGGCTTCTGTGGTTTGTTCTTTGGTATAGGCCCCAAGCTCGACGATGCTCACCCGGTTGTCCTTGTTCGTATCGGCCTCTTGGTTATTATCCAGTCCCTTCAAGAGATGATGAGTAAAGAGGCCGTTGCCCTTGTATCCGTCCATCGCAGCTTCCAGAGAACTCGCCGAAGCGTAGATATGTAGCCCCATTTTCTTGGCGATCACCGCCATCCGTGCATCGTAGAGCCCACTGACTATATTGTCCATCCCCCCGGCATGACAGGTATCAAAGATCAGCAACTGGTTGAGAGATTTAATCTTCTTCGTCGCCTCCACGATCTCGTTGGAGCCGATCATGCAATAAGCATCGAGGTCGCCCTTGTAGTCGTGGGTCAGGAGATAATACTGATTCTGGATCAGCACCCCGTGCCCGGCAGTAAAGAGGATAAAGTAATCCCCAGGGCGGATGTCTCTCGCCAGCCTGTCGAGGCTGGAGAGCAGCTTGTCCCTCGTTACCTGCTCGTTGGTCAGAATAACTGTGTGGATCTGGTCTTTCTTGAATAAAGTTGCTAATTGTGCAGAGATCCGTTTATGAATATCTTCAGCGTCTTTGACGGCATAGTTAAGCTTCGCCGATTTGTCCTGATAACGGTCAATCCCGGCAATAAGGACATAGACCCGTGGTTCAACAGGGGTGACGTTGGCGTTGAAGGTCATGGTCTCCAAAAATCCCTGCACCGTATTGTCCTTGTTGAAGGCGGCAACGCTGATCTCATTCTCCCCGGCAATGGCCTCGACATCGGCACAGTCTTCATAGAGTTCTCCTTTGGGGACGCTGGCGATGGTACTCTTCTCTTTATAACGCACCTGAATGCTCCGCTTCTGATCCGCCTGAATCGCCCGGCTGTTCATGGTGGCCAGCTGTATGGGCACTTCCTTTGACCGGGCGTATTCCCGGTAATGACCATCGGATTTGATCAGCTTGGCATTATGAAAGAGCCGTACCTCCCCGATGCCGCCGCCCTTTGAGGAAATCCGGTAACAGATATTGACGTGCGATTTATCGGTAGCCTTCGGCTTTGCGGTGAATTCGGCAACCGGAGGCGGATTCTTCAGGGCCTCCATAGCAGTCAGAGTGATCAGTGGAGAGATGTCTTCACCTTTGAACTTGGTGGCCACGATGTCGGGACGGTAAAAGACATCATAAAGATTCTCCATTGGGATGAAGATTGCCTCTTTATCTTTGCCTTGGTTCAGGTGATAACCGACGAGCTTGGCCCCGCCCTCGGAGCTATCAAAGAAGCCCTCGGGGGTCCACAGGACCCAGCGGTTTTGATCATTATGAGGGAAGAAGGCAAGGACCACCTTGCCTTCTTTCATATTATACCAGCGGATCGTCCCGTCGCCAAAGGCGGCCAAGGCCAAGCGGTTGTCTCCGGAAATGTTCAGCGCCCAAGTGGTCCCGGGGACGGGGGTCTGCCAGATCACCTCGCCCCTGGCGTTGAAGAGACGAAGAAACCAATCTGACCCGAGGAGGAAGGACTTGCCGTCCGGGGCAATAGCAATGAAATTTGAGTTTTCATATTGCTCGAGTTTCAGGGGGACACCATTAAGTTTGGGGGCGGTGTTACCATACCAGTCCGTTACCGTTAGGCCGGGGGCATGTATTCGGGGAGCTGCAAGAGGAACACCATTGGGAAAGGTCACACCCGTGGTTAGTCGGCGCTCTGTCGGGGAAAAGACGGCGATGGTTTTGCCCGATTGTTGATATGCGAAGCGGATCACTGTGCCATCGGGAGAGATTTGAAATCCATCACGAATACCCCGGTAATCGCCGATGTCGGGATTCCGGATGTAGAGGGTTTTGCCCTTGCCGTCTATGGCCCCGAAGGCGGGATCACCGGCACCGAAAAAGAAGCCGCCGCCTTTCCGGGGCTGGAGGTTCATGATCGTACTGTTCGCGACGGGGCTGTCTGTGTAATCACCCCTGCCCCCGTTAGACCAAGAGCGGACTTGGAATTTCCATATCCCCTCGATCTGCTTTGCATACATACCCCCGGCGTAGAGGCGGCGACCGTCTGCTGACCAAGCAACTGTGGCAAAAGCTAAAGGGGTCCCCGTCCCTTGAGTATCCGGGGCGAAGCGAAAGGTAAGGTCTGCTCCGGACAGGACATTCACCGATAGTGTATCGTGAAATCCCACAGCGATCTCTCTCCCATCGGGGGAGAAGCGGACGGCGAAGGACCTTGTTCCTCCAGGGGCCTTCTTTTTAGCTATGAGACGAAATTGCGAATCATAAAGACGTAGAAAACCGTCAAAAGATGTCGTTACGATACCTCCGGTGGCGTTAAAATCAGCACCAGCGCCGCGATCTCCATAGTCTTTGTCCTCTCCGGCAAGTGTGAAGTCGCTGGTTCGATAGATCCTTATTCCCTTCTTACCCATGCAAGCCGCAAGATATCTACCATCTCTGGAAAAGACAAGGTGGTCGATTACATCTGGGAGATCCGTAAGTCGCCGGAGCATTTGGCCTGTATGAGTGTCGAAGATGTAGATTGCGAAACCGTCTTTTGCTATTACTCCAGATCCCTGATTGAATTGCGTCCAGCCCCCCACAGTAACGGTCTTCCCGTCCGGTGCGAGGGCTACGGCGTGTAGATTTCCCTCGTTAGCCTCCCCAATGGGCGGCCTGATTATCCGGATCAGCGCCCCCGTCCTGGCGTCCCAAATTCGCACCGTTTTGTCTTTTGAGGCCGTGGCCAGGAGGCGGTTCTCCCTATCCACACTGATCCGCATGATCGTCTCTGTGTGCATCCCCGTCTCGATCCTCAGGATAGGCTCTTTGGGTGGCTCTTTATTTGCGGTATCCGATACCTTCAACGTCTCGGACAGGAATGTAGCCAGCACGTTATATGATTTTGCGTTCTCATCATCACCCTTTCCCTTTTCTTCAAGTATGCGCTGCACCTCCCTTGCCGTAGTGGGATTTTGCGTAATCAGAAAAGCTACCTTGTTATTATCTTTTTTCTGAATATATTCTAAAAATTGCTGATAGAATTCCTCCTTCGTCAACTCCGCCAATGCTGTGCCTACAAATATCACGTTAAGTATAAGCGCGACCATAACAGCCCTTGCTATTGCAACCACTAAAACTGGCAAAACCTTTTTCGATGCCGATCTCATTATACTCCTCCCTCTGAAAAACAGGTATGTGAAATGGACAGGTAAAAATAAGACAATTAGCGGGAGGCAAAAGATAATTCTTGCTGATTTTACTTTCATGTCTGACACCTTGGGTTGGTTGGTGTTTAGTTGATGCTCAAAGAGATTAACCTGGTTTCTGTTCACAGGCAAGTATAATCGGTGCCTTACGTGTCAATGTAAATGTAACCCACCACCGGGCCGCCTCTATCGTAGCAGAAGCTACAGGGGAAGAACAACCACAAGAAGACAAACCACAAAAAAATCCTGCGGCCGTGGAATTAGGGAGGCTTGGCGGGCTGAAAGGTGGCAAAGCAAGAGCCGCAAAACTATCTGCTAAAAAACGCAAAGAGATAGCACAAAAGGCGGCACAAGCAAGGTGGGGTAAATCAACCACCTAACAAAATGTTTTCAAACTTATCAAGCAACTCTAAATGTTTGTCTGTTTGCAAGGGAGCAGATGAAAAATATCTCTTTTCAGAAAAGGGAACATTTAGCACTCCTTCAATCGTGAAAGAAGGTGGAGCATTTTTCTCTTTCTGGTCCGACCAGAATTGGATTCCCCCAACTTCAAAAGCGTGTGAAAGATCATCTGATAAATATTTAGAAATCTCTCTTAATCTCGGATTGAGTAATTCAAGAGACTGGTCGGTGGTAACATAAAGTTGACTTACATAAGTCCTTCTTCTAATTATTTGCTCGTAACGTGGTAAATTAAATTCCTCGTTTAATCTCACCAGTGCTTCTATTAAGAAAGCTTCTGAATCTTTAGTGGAAGATCGTGTATCTACGACCAAACCATCAGAATATGCCACAAAACTTATATTTACTACATCCCCGTCGCTGTTTTTGAATTCACCATCATCAAACTTTATTCCCTTGCTTAAATCCAGAGTTTCTTTTGGTGTGGGAAAACTCTTAAATTTATACAAATCGACCAACAAAAGAATTGCTGGAAACAAATTTTTCCCCCGTGGGTTAAATTCAAAAAAACTACAAATCCATATTGCTCTTGCTAAATTAACAGACAAAAGTTTCATGGTTTTCCTCCTGCACTCAATCTATATATTGATGTTTGTATGTCTTGCTGCTTAGATTGAAAAGCTTGATTTATTGGCGATTCCTCTGCTGCCCAGAAATGAGGATAAATTACATTATCCTTTTGTGGGAAAAAACGTGAATCTGTTTTCATTGGCAGATCATATAATTCTTCTGTCTCTTTAAAATATGCGTCTTCATCAAAACTTATTACTTCTAATGACTCGGCTGATAAATTTAAATCCCATTTTACCAAATCGCTAAATGGAACAAACCTTACCACTAATCCTATATCAAATGCAGAAGCTAACTGTTTCAATGTTCGTAACGAAAAACTCTGATAATTAGGATTTTCTATTGCCGATATTCTTGCCTGCTTCATTTTGGCACGTTGAGCCAAATCTTCCTGCTTCCATTTTCTTTGTAAACGCAATGCCCTGATTTGAAATGGTATCCCCTGATCAATATATGCTGATACAAATGAATCTCTATATTCTTTATTTAATAACTTTCTTATTAATTCCTGTCTTTGGTCTATAGTCACGTGTGTACCTCTTTTCATCTGTGGAGATTTTTATTCTTCTATTTTCTGCAATTTCTGGAGCTGCCTTTGGTATAAATTTACGATCTTTTTCGATTGCTCCGATTAGTAGTGTAAAAACGCCTATTCCGGGCCCGTAATACCCTAAAGGCCGATATTGAACACGATTATGTCGGACGCGTATTTCCCAAATATGCCTGCAATTTCTAATTTTCCCCGCATATGGTCTTGCCCATGTCTTTGATACTTTGAGTAAATTAATTCTTACATCAATTTGTGCTTCAGCAGCAGGCGGTAAATCCTTCCATTCATCAAAAAGATCATATCCACGTTCATCAACAAATACTTTAAATGTCCAATGAGTCATATTTATAATAAAAATGTTATAAATGCAAATAAAAAGTATTGACAGGAATATAATAATTTCTTTATATAAATAAACTTTTTAAATTTCAAGGCTTTGAGAACATATTACCACGCCCTGATAAAAAAATATAGAAATATATGAAAGAGGTTGTGAAGATTCGATTATTTGGAAAATCAACAGTTCCGTCGGTAAGGACTACTGTTTGAAAGGGTTGATCTCTTGTAGAATTGCCTGATGCTTTGTTACAGGAAGGATCCAACAAAAAATCCGATTAATGGTGTTTCAAGATCGCCAAACCACCGGAATCGGCATTCTGATAAGGACCCGATACGCTAATAGGGCACTTCATTCACAATGGGACGATAAAGGAAAAGATGGTTACGGATAAAATTGATTCTCTTGTCCATATCATCGTGAGAATTGCAGACATAGGTCGTCACCAGCTTTCCCTCCTTTGCAAACTGGATGTGTTCCTTTCCTGCATAGCAGAAATTGTTTTTATGGTATTTCGGATCCGTCGGGTTCACTTCCGGTATGACCGCGATAAGGACCTTCGGGTCGGACCAAGGGCCCTCCAGACTCTCCGCCGAGCGATACAGCAACCGATTACCCTTGTTATGCACGGACAGGTAAACGGCAATCCACCGTTTCTGACTTTCGTGATATCGGACGCTGAGCTCCGAAACACCGGCATCCAAAACGATTTTGGCCTTCGCCGGATCCAATCCCTTTCGCCAGGTATCGTCCTTCGCATAATACTCCATGGCCCCCGCCGGATCGTGGATCCGATCAGTCGGAATACGGATCAGGATGTTTCCCAGGACCCCCGGAGCCCTCTCTGAAGGAACACAGAACGGATAGAAATAAACCTCCTTGCCGTAGACGACGGAGGTCGCGGCCAATGAGGCAACGCCCGAAGGAATGGCCGCCGACCAATCCAGATATTCCACGGACCAGACATGGGGATCTTTGCAATGATAATTCCGGATCATCGCGATTTTGTGCCCGGCGATCTTGAATTTGAACGGGCCTTCCATTTTCGGTACTGGCTCAATGACCACAAGCGGTATGTAGAGCCTGTCATGAACCTTGAATGGATCTTGCGGCCACATCCATTGCTTATCGCCAAAAGAGGAGATAAATCGCCCCTCTTTTTTTTTCAGGAAGTAGCGGATGTTGAATCGTCCCTCTTTACTGCAGGTCGAGATCGCCAGGGTCGTCCCCAACACGAGATCCATATCCACCCTGTTTTGCCTGCCCTCTCTTTCGGAGACAAAGGTGTCCCCAAAGAGCCAGAGTGTCCGTCCGTCATCCAGCAAAATGGAATAGGCGCCATCGCCTCCATACCAGCCGTCCCGGTCGGGAAAACTGGGGAGACATCCGGCTGCGTTACGGGAAGCCGGATGACAGACCCCGCTGAAAAAGGGTAGCAGGGAAAACATCATCACAGCTGCCAGCGACACCAGGAGCCGCAATGATTTCCTCCTTAAGTGGTCTATTACGGCGGTAATTTTCATTCGATTGATTGAGGGTGTTTCATTATTAATAAGAACTCTATTCAGTTAGACGGAAATCTGCGAAGGTATCTTCCGCATTCTTCAGTGTCATCCTGAAACGATGGTGGCATCCACCGCGATTGCCCCATGCTTCGAAATGATCAGGGGGTTGATATCGATTTCCCGAATCCGTGGATATAGGATGCCGAGGTTGCCGAGATTGACGAGGATGCGGGCAAGTTCCTCCCTGTCAACCGGCGGCTCTCCTCTGAAACCGTTCAGGAGCTTCTGCCCTCTGAGGCGACCGATGATCTCCACGGCTTCCCTTTGAGTCAGGGGGGCCATGGCAAAGACGGCGTCTTCGAAGACTTCCGTCATGATACCCCCGATTCCCAGCATCACACAGGGGCCGAACTGCGAGTCCCGAACCAGACCGGCAATGATCTCGACCTTTCCCTCCACCTGTTTGTAGATCAGTACCTGGCCGGCCGGCCCCATCTTTTTCTTCAGGGTGTCGAATACCTCAAGGGCGGCCTCCGGATTCTCTATATTTAAATGAACCAGCCCCAGTTCAGTCTTGTGAACGTCTCCGGGTTGTAACCCTTTCATGACCACGGGGAATCCCATGTCACTGGCTATCTTCTCGCAAAGCGATGCATCAACGATGATTTTCTCTTCGACGGTGGGGATGCCGCAGGCCTTGAGAATACGCTTCGATTGGTATTCGTCAAGGGGACCCACGGTGGTTTCCAGTATTTCCTTCAGTTCCATGGACAGGGGCAACAGTTCCTCCTGTACCGGCGGCGGGCTTGCAATTTTATCGGGCTGCCGCTGGCGGACAACCGCAGACAGGCATTCCACTGCCCGATACAGTTCCGTAAAGACGGGAATACCGTAAGACAGGGATTCGATCTTGAAACGAAAAGCCTCTTCCCGCCTGCCCAGAAGCCAGATGAAGACGGGTTTTCCCGAAGAGTGGCGCTGCCTGGCCACATCGTCAATGTCAATCTTTAACCGGAGATTGCCGGCAAAAGCATGCATCACGACGGCGTCGACATTCGGGTCAGCGAGGACGGCTGAGAGCGCCCGGCTGTATACGTCAACATCTGTTCCACCATGTCTTTCCATTGCAGGCCAGAGATCCACAGGGTTGGAGACTGGCATCCAGTCCGGAAATAGATGGCTAAGGGCTTCTTTCGTTGTAGAAGAAAGCTCCGCAATGGAAAGACCGAATTCCTCCGCGAAGTCCGAGGTGAGGATGCCTGAACCGCCGCTGAACGTGAGAACGGCGATGCGGCCTTCCCGGTTCACGGACCTGGCAGGTACAACGGCCAGAGATCGGCAGATGTCGGTCATCTGCTTGAAGTCTCGCGCTTCAATGACGCCCACCTGGGACAGAATTCCGGAGGTGATCCGATGATTCCCCGCCAGGGACGCCGTATGGCTTAAGGCCGCTTCCGCTCCTTTCTTGCTTTTTCCCCCTGTCAGGACCACAACGGGTTTTGTGCTGTTTCGGCAGAGTTCCATAAACCTTCTGCCGTCAGAAAACGTTTCCAGATAAAGTCCTACGACAGCGGTTGCCGGATCCTGAAGGAGATATTCCATGAGGTCGCACTCGCTGACATCCATTTTGTTGCCGATGGAGCATACCTTGCTGATTCCCATGACGCCGTGACTCATGATATCGACGAGAAACCCGGCTGAAAGCAGCCCGCTCTGAACCACAAGGGAAACCGTTCCGGGAAGAAGACCTCGCTGGAGTGAGGCCGGATCCATAAAGGAAAACACATAACCATGGGCGGCGTCAACAAGCCCCATACAATTGGGGCCCCACAGGCGGATTCCCGTTCGGCTGGCAATGTCTTTCAGGGAATTCTGCAGGTTTTTACCCTCCTGCCCCGTTTCCGCGAAGCCTCCCGATTCAAT
>Ga0315284_10007891_pt1 | contig 15190 bp, 11 predicted proteins | sample YL17G09_16_MG_FD_203696 | JGI IMG/M metagenome (GOLD analysis project Ga0315284, IMG submission 203696) | Sediment microbial communities from Yellowstone Lake, YNP, Wyoming, USA - YL17G09_16 | ecosystem: Environmental > Aquatic > Freshwater > Lake > Sediment | place: USA: Wyoming | collected... | reverse complement strand
GGATAGTTCCATTATGGCGATCATTCTGGGGCGCGGATCAACTCGATAATGCCGGAGTCGGCGGAACAGAGCAACCGAACACAATTCCAGTTGGCGGCGGTCCGAATGCTATTGGGATTTATGCTAATGCAAGTGGGGAAGTTAGCGGATCCAATGTCTCAAGAGTTTGTGTTCCATCGATAACTGATACTCCATATCATCAGGGAATTTATATTTCACCGAAAAACACTATCGAGTTGAGACCAGGAAGGGCCATTCTGATCCAACTCAACAACCTTACATTCCCGGCGACTGCATCCGGGGACTATATGATTAACGCCTGGATTAAATTCCGACAGCCATTGCTTGACGAGCCATTTGAATGGAACAGAATGAATCAGTATCAGCAACCATAACTGACGGACAGAATTATGTCGTATTCTCAGGAAGCACAGGGAAATATCGATAAACTCGAAAAAAAATTCTGCGAAGGATTTGGATATCCCGAGAATTTCTTCGAACCGATTTACTTCGAGACCATTCACGATTTAGTGATGGGACTTCGTAGTGGTGCCCCGGCATCTGATTGGACAGATGGGATGAAAGCCATCGGCGATATTCTGTATGATCCCAAAGTGGGCGTGGATGGGGCAAGTATCGCTCTGATCTATGAAGTATTAGCTGAAGTCTTCAGACGATACCGAATTATTCTGAATAACAAACGAATCAGACTCAGTAAGTTATGGTCGCAAATCAGATATAAGAGTAAGAGTAAAAATATTGACGTTGTCGCATTTTCTCGATATTTAGCCTCTAACACTGCTGAAGGAAAACGTGTCGGGATGCGACTTCGGACTGCATTTCGCAATATCGATGCTGCTGGAGACATCGAGTTAATGTTACAGACATGCAGAGAGATGATGGAATTTTCGGATTTAATTGACTGGAGAGCTAAAATTGAAGCGGTTAAGGTGATGTCATTTCTTTATTTGAAGATCCTTGGAGTTCCTGAAGATATGCAGCAACCTGCCCGTAAGAGGCTTCCTGCTGCTAAATCGCCTCCTGAAGAGGAAATTATCGAAGGTGATTTTACAGAAGATAACAGACCGGATGTTTCTGCGACACCCGGAATTAATGATCCTGGATTCAGAGATCGCATGAGTAAAATTTCAGGCATTAACGCGAATATTAATTCTGCTAAAATTGTAACGGTTTATGACGAAAACGAAGATCCCGATTTGATAATACAGGAAATAAGAAAAGGAGGGTGATAGATCTTGCCCTCTCAACTTATAGTTCCTAAAAATCCGCAGATAGCGACTCCGGCAAACGCCCCATCTTATTTCGGTAATCTCAGTGATGAAATAATCAGGAAGGGGATGGACTTTACCCTTTCACCGTTACGTCAACTTGACGGGTCCTTTCATCCTGACTGGTTGATGCCTGGAGCAACTCCCACAAGTAAACCACGTCCAGATTTTGCCGCACATTGGGAGGCGTGCAAGGCGTTTTTCTGGTATTTCGCCAGTGAATATGTATATATAAAAAACAAGGCGTCCCAAGTTGTAAAGTTCAAACTGAACGATCCCCAACTTGTACTCGAAAAAGTGATCCAGGAAGAATTCATGCGGCGCAATAAAGCCTGGTTATGGGTTCTCAAAGCAAGGCAGATCGGGTCATCTCTTTATTTCTCGATTCGTGGATTGTGGGCTGCCTTGTTATACAATATGCCAGCTACTATTTTCGCAGCCAAAAAAGATGAGCAGGGATTGAGAGTTATTTTTCCGTATGTGTATAACGCTTTGCTTTGGATGCGCAAGTATGCAAAACAAGATAAGTTTCCATTTCCAAAATTATTAAACACCGATGTCATGCAGCGTTCCAATGGAGTAATGACATTTGCTGATGTAGAAATAAACGGTATTGAAATAACTGGACGCGGGGGAGTAGAGATAAAAGAAGCCGAGGATAGCGCTGTTGGTTTCACCTGTCCATACGCACACATTACAGAGGCGGCAAGGGTTCGAGCATACGGACCATTTTCAGCTGCTCTTACTCAGGCAATTCCGCCGGAACCATTCGCGTCTTACTACATCAATGAATCAACCGCTTATCATACTTCTCCATTTTTCTACGATGAATGGGTTCGGTACGATAATGAATATGGACAATGGAAACAGGGATTAACGGCTTATCCTGGATTTAGAGCGGTATTTGTACCGGCATGGGTTCACAAAGAATACAGAGTTCCGCAATATGTAATGGCTGAATATGACTGGGATCGATTTCATGCTGAACGTGATCCGGCTGTTTACGGTGAAGATGAAGACGAGTTAGTTGCAAAAGATTGGTACGATCCACTTACTGACAGATATATAAAACTTGATCTTGACTGGTGGTTATTCAGAAGAAACACAATTAGAAAGCAGACTGTTCCGTCGGGAACTCCATTTACACAGCGCCAGATATTCGATCAGGATTATCCATCTATTCCATCTGACGCGAAAGTATCAGCTGGAAAATCTGTATTTCCACCTGAGTTGATCGAGAAGCGAAAGTCTTTTTGTATTCCGCCGATTTGGAAAGGAGAGGCGTATGTAAATCCGGAGAATGAACAGGAAGCGATATTTGAAGAACGCCCCAGGGGGAAATTTCTCATTTGGGATCGACCGCGGTATCTTCGGAGATATATTCTCGGGATCGATCTCGCCGGCGGAGTTTTTGGGGATTATCATGTTGGATTGATGTGGGACGCCCTATCAAAATTTCTGGCAGGTGCGTATCGTTCTAATGATGAGGATCGAGAAGATTTTCTGGTAAAGATGATGGCGTTTGGACGATTATTTAATGTGGCGTTGATGGTCCCGGAAAGTAATTATTATGGTCAGGACATAGCGAAGATTTTAACCGATCAAGGCAGGGAGCATTATCGCGGCGCTCCATATCCAAACATCTTTCGAAGATCTAACACTCAGGATGTTCCTTATGCTCCACCCAAACAAAATATTGGTGTTCATACAACTGACGTGAGTAAGAATTATGGACATACCCTGATTCTTCAACGTCTCAAGGATTTTGACAAATTTGATATCCAGGGGAATCTTGCGTATCGTGGAACACATATTCCGTATTATACTATTATTGATGAAGCTGGGACCTGGGAACGAAAGGTTCGCGATGATGGCAGTTATGCTGATTCTTGTCCTTCAGCTGCGCAAGGGTGTCATGATGATACAATTAGCGCATTGATGAATTGCTTTTTTGGTGAAGAATTTTTGTTTGGAAATTTCCAGGATAGCGAATCCGAAGCTGCCACCAAGACCAGACCCTTGTGGAGTGGCAAGTTCATAGAGTCATCCGTGTCTGGTTTAAGTATCCCCACGATGGATCAAAAGGAAATAGATGATTTTATAAATGAAAACAGTTATTATGATGAACCAATGTTCAAATAACATCGAACGAGGCATATATGTCAACTTACAGGACGTTATCGGCAGGTGAATTTTTAGCGGCTGACCAGATCGGGATTAAACCATTTACGCCTTGGGTGGGGGATCCACCTAAAGTATGGAATCCTAAATCAAATAATGAAGATCAACAACGGAAAGACGTTCTTGCCTATGCCTGGTCGATTGCCGCTGAACTGATGAATGATCCTGTCCTGTCTCAGTTCCATAAGAATTGTAACTATTACATGCAGATATGGGCGGGAATGCAGGAGCCGACACTTCAGAATCTTGCTAAACGCAGAATCAATTACGCCCGGCTTGGCGTGAATACTCGACATAATCAACTCGCTGCAAATCCTCTTGAGATTTGTTATCTGTCCGATAAACCGAATCAGTATCATGATCTTTCCGTCGCTATTAACAGACTGTTTAAATGGCATCATGCGAAAACTGAATACAATAAATTCAGGGCCTGGGTGGAAATTTCTGCATCGGTTTTTGGGATCGCAGCCGGATTATTCTATCCGGAAATCAGTTGGAAAACCGGTGATGTAATTCCAGGAATGTGGCAGAAAGTAGATCCGCGAATGATATATGTCAATCCGGCAGAGGAACATCCAAGCGCCATAATGATTCGGCATCTTGAGCCTGGTCGATTACTTGACCAGAAACATCGGGATGTTTTAAAGCGAAGAGGATTGCAGTATTTCCCGAGGGGCACACAACTTTATCAGAATTTTGGAATGAGAACCCCGCGTTCAACCCGGCAAGCGCTTATGATGACCGGTGATACAAACGTAGAGGTATTGAGATTCTGGGTGGTAGATTACAGGACTCATAAAGAAAAAGTTTTCAGGACTGATACGGAAGAGGCAGTCATGGAACAGATGATTGCCGAAGCTGAAACTGAACCGATTTTTGGTGGACTTTTACCCAAGAGTGGCGAGGATCATTATAATCACGAATTAGTTCACGCTCAGATCGAAGAAAGCGAGGGCATGAATTGGGATAGTTTGCAAAAACAAAAATGGGATGAACACAGAATGCTTCATCAGCAGATGTTGAAGAATGGGGATCAGAAACCATCGGACGTAATTATCAGTCCTATGTTCAAGGGCGGATGGAGATATATGAAATTCATCGGCGGGGAATTAATTACTGATGGTTCCAGTGGACTCGATGGTGAGCCGATGCCGGTAGCATTCTTTCCGAATGGAATCCATCCTGAACTTCCACTTTGTCCGCCGTCAGACATGGAAGATTTAATCCCGCTTCAACGTGATATAAATGAGTTCGTACATAATTGGGTTGTTTCATCAAGGCGAGCCTCATTCCCACTTGAATTCTGGCCAGCTGAAATGGGAGATCCCGAAAAGTATCCCAAAGGTGCTGGTGTCAGGATTCAGATTCCGCCCAACGTAGAAAAACATAGACTTCCATATTCGATGACAATGCCATCGTATCCAGCTGACGCGAAGGAAGCACTTTACTTTTTGATAAATGCCATGCAGCAAATTGGAGGTTCTCCGCCTGTTACTCGTGGAGAGGGAGCGCCGCACAGATCAAGTGGACGCGAACAGGCCATTTTGCTTCAAGAGGCTGAAAAGGAATATGTTGTCACGCAGGATTATTTCACCTGGGGACACCGGAGAGCGGCCAGCATTATTCTGGCTCAAATCAAACAATTTGGAAGTCAAGATATTATCGTACCAGCAATGGGAGATTACGCCCGGAGTTGGGAGATAGCTCGAAGCGATATTGATCTCGATGCAATTCTCACAGTGGAACGCGTCAGCGGTTCCAGGGATATTCTCTCCGAGAATGATGAGAAGATTCTGCACTTCGCCTTATTCTTTGCAAAAGAATTAGGATATCCTGCCGATATAATAACGAAAATTATCGCACAGGAAACCGACACAGCAATGGCTTCCAGGATAGCCGGATTAGTGGATAAAGAGATGCAGATTCTTCGACAACAGGAAGCTATGGCGGCGCTAGCGGCGCAACAACAGGGTGGACAACCGGGAATTCAGGGAATGCCTCCGGGTCAGAATCAGATGAATAATATTGCCATGGATCAGGAAATGGCGAATAATCTAGCCGGTCAGTTCCAGGGTGGTGGCGGCGGAGGAATACCGGGACTATAAATAATAATCGATTATTATTTGACGAAAGTTTTTTTTAGTGTAAAATACAGTTGATAACATCTTTTGCAGCAGGAGATGATCTATATGAGTCAAAATCCAATCGATCTTCAGGCGGCCAGGAAGACCAATAAGAAAACAAAACTTACTGGAACTCCATGTTCGCGTGGTGGCGTGAAACACGTCAGGTTTCCCGATGGTTCTGACACTCTTTTACAGGAAGGTCAGACAAATGCAGTCGCCAAAGGAAGTGGCGGCGCAAGTATCGCAGGTTCTCGCACATTTCAGAAAGCACAGCAGCGGGGATTTGGAGGGAAACAGAAGTGATCTCAATCGGAACGGTAGCCTTTATTTCTCTTTTATGCCTGGTAATCGCTGGAATAGCTGGTTTCTCGGCGGGAATCAGATTCTCTTACTGGATGAATAATATTATCAGCGAGAGAAGCGATGCCAGATTCAATGAAGTTGTACGTTATTATTCTGAAAAGGAACAGATAGCGTGGGGACTTCAGGAAAATATCGCCGATCTGTTATCTAAGAAAGTTCGCATTGAAAGTGAACTGGGAATGAAGAAAAGCATTTTCGATAATAAAGAACCATTTATGGGCGTTTCGAATTCTGCAAAGGTCACGAGAGATCTAACTCACATGAGTGAAGCCGCCCGAATGGAACGGTCAGCTCGAGAAGAAATGGATGATGACAATTTTCCCAGTACGGTTTCGGCAAGTGGCGAATTGTTCAAAATTCAGAATAGAGAGAGTGACGAAAATTAATCATTAGCAAATCGTCAAGCAGTAGCAAATTGCGCATCTTTAAAAGACGGTAGCTAATTATGCCAAAAAGTGATTCATCTGAAGGGTTTGGATTCGGACCAGGCGGGAAACCTGCCAAAAAGGATTTGAAACTCGGTATATTCGATCAGGGTGGGGATGAAGATTATGCTCCCGCCCCGCCATCTCCAACAGATGGGGATGGTGACGCTTATCTCAATGATGATTCAGACAATATGGGTGGCGACGAGGGAGTACATCCGTCGGCAATGGGCGACGATGAAGATTTTAGTTCATCAGATGAAGGCAGTCCAATGGATGACATAGCATCTACTGGCTTGTCTGATTATATGCGCAAGATAACAGAGAGATCGAGAGACAGATTCAAGAATCCTCTATCTGAAAAACCATCGAAAGAACCAACGGCAAAACGATCAAAATCGAAAGAGCAGGGGATTCCAGGCGGTGATACTCAGCCATTAGTTGTTACTGCAATGGGAAAGAACCAGGTTGTTCAGGTCTCGACGAAATACGATCTGAATGATCCGGATGTTGTAAAAGATCTTCAGGATTACCACAGCCTTAAAATTGCCGCTAATGAAATGAAGGAATCTGGTGAGTGGCAGGAGAGGATGAAGGCTGTTAAAGAGGCTCAGTTGGAAGGAATCAGGGCTGGGCAAGAAATGGCTACAAAGAAACAGGCAGGTGAATCTCAACGTAAATTAACTTTGAGGGATGGACTTCCAGCGCTTTTACAAAAAAAATACGATGAAGCTATCGAGGATAAGGACATTGAAACGATAGCGATGCTTGAAGATCGTGCACGTCTTAATTTTGAGATGGAATCGGTTAAACAGGAAAATGAAAATATTCGCATGGAACAGAACGCTGAACGTTCAAATCGGGTAGTAACGAGGGAACTCGTTAAAATAAAAAAACTTGCACCTGGATTGCCGGGAGATCCTTCTGATGACCCGGAAGCATTTATTAAGGGATTAATTAAACCTGGTGAATATTTACATTATTTGCTTACTGAGAGGAATCTTGATTCAAATTTTGTAATGTCCCCAAGTTTTCCTCATGAGGAATTCCTTACTGCTTATCAGAGGGAACACGGCAAACCGGTGTTAAAAAAATCAGATGGTTCAAGGAAACCATTTAATCCAGCCGGGACTGAAACAGCGGAAGCTAAACAGGCCAGGTTGAGGAACGCCGCAAAAGCGAGGGATCGTTTAGAAGGCGGGTCGCAGGGTTCAGCCATGGGCGGAAGCAATGACGAACACCTTGCACGTTATCACAATGCTTCTCTGATTGAGAAAAGGCGAATGGAATCTCAGATTCCGGGAATCAAAGATGAACACCAGAAATGGTTCCGCAAGATGGAGCTGTCTGGAAAAGTTAATCCATTCGGTATCAATTACAGAGAGCGAAAAGATGTCTTCTAAATTCAAGATCAAGGTGGTGATCTCTAATGCCTTTTCCGGCAAATACTGGGGTAGGACCTGGTGGAGCGACATTTACGCCGCGTTGGGCGATCATTCCGAAAACCACTGCGAAGACATTCCAGATCAACAAAGCATCAGTTTCAAGCTGGGCGATGATTCAGGAATTAGGCCCAGAACTCGGTTGTGATATTGGACCAGATTCGGACATCTCCGGGATGTGGGTGGAACACTCATTTACCGATCCGAGATACACGGATTTAGGACATTTCCAGGGTCAGGACGCTCCGTTTATATACGAGAACAAGACTGACACGGGAATTCCATTCCAGGTACCCTGGTCACTCAATCACAAAGGCTGGACCCAGAATTACATCCAAACCGAGTTCGACGAGAAGGGCTATCGCAGGTTCAATGACCAGAAATTCCAAGGCGATATTCGGGTTATTGAATTTATGTTGAGGATGCAGTACCAATTCCTTGGGCTGCCAGGCACTACACTCGGGCAGGGGCAATATCATCCTGCCGAAAGAACATGGGACACAAGGGGAATTATCCCGGTTCTGACGAACACGCTTCCCTACTACACGATCAATAGAGCGCTTTATGGTGGACGGCTCAACTCTTATAACCTGACGGGACCGGTTGCTCCAAACACCACAATCGCCGCTGGATCGTTGTATGACTGGATCGAATTCGTGCGTGACCAGATTGGTCAACGTGGCGAATACGAACCATGGTTGATCTTAACTAACCGAGCCTCAAAGACCCTTTTCCGGTCAGAAATGATGAATGTGCATACCGGTGGCACCGGTACACATTTTATTACGGCGCAACAGACGTTGGACCAGCCGAGGTTCCGATGGAACGAGATCAATTATCAGGTCTATGACGATAACCTTCTGGTTGTCTTTGATAGGCACATTCCTGGTAATGGACCAGGCGCAGCGAACAATATGCTTGCCTTCCTCAATCTCCAGTTCTACGAACGAAAGTGGTATCCGGGGATGTACTGGAACGAGCCGTATGAAGTCGCGGGTAGCGAGTACAATCTGTTTACTACGTTCTATTCAATCTGGGCGTGGTATTACCAAACATTATTCAATCCACAGGCGCACGGGCTTTGCACGAACATCACGATGCCCGCAGTGCTGTAAGGGAGGCGATCTTTAATGGGTGCATGGAAATACATTGAAACCAGTGAAGCCGACATTCGGCAGTGCCCTGCGGGTTGTCTCAACGGTAGGGTTGATATCTGGGATCAGGAGAACTCTGATCCCTATGGCTCCACTTATTCCATCAAGATCGAAGCGGTAATGAACATGACTGGCGAAAGTGCACACGCTTACGCTGGTCACTTTGTCGTTGCCAGTGATGGTTCGCATGGTGGCGCCGAAGGGGTTCGCTTTACAACGGATCCCGCCGCGTGCCTGTATATTCCGAAAGGCTGGTTCCCGTATGTAATGGAAGATCAGACCCAGGAAGAACCGTTAGCCGCCAACAAAACATATCTCCAGATAGCGAACATCGATTCGACTGAGGTATATGTTGACGACAACGGAGTGACCTGGAATCTTGTCTGGATCATTGTCCATGGATACGGGATGATTTATGTCCAAGGGAAAGCAGGCGAACTTGGATACAACGGTCCTATTGGAGATTGCACGCCAGTAACCTGGAATTACACGATTCCGGATAATATGGCAGCGAACTTCAATACTATGGCTGGGATGGTTCCGGTAAACGGTGATAATTATATTGCCGTTGTAATGGTAGCTCCGAACACTAATGTCTCTTCCGGCGCAGCGCAGTTGACGCTTGCGTGGCTCATCATCGATGAACCATTGAAGTACAACGACATGACTGTTCAGGGGACCGGATACGCGAATATCGCACAGCCATAATCAATACGGCATAAAGGCTACTGTTTGATGGCAGGTGTGGGAGAGGGATATTAGGTGATTTAATTCCCTCTCCCCACCTTCTATAAATTAAATAGATTGGAGTACGAAATGAGTAACAATTCAGGTCCTGTACCAAAAGAAAAACCGACTAAATTTAGTTCGGTTTCTCAAGATATTAGCGGAGTTAGGCATTCCAAATCTGTCAAATCCGGAAAAACTGTTTATGATCCGGAGATGTATGAAAGACTGAAAAATATGCCAAGTGCGCCCAGTGATCTTCCACCGACAGTCCAAATTGATGTCACGGAAGAAACTCCACTTCCTGATTTTGAACCTTATGAAAGCAAACTCAAAACAGACGATCCCCCCACAGGATACATTCCTCTCGATGTTCTCGCGTATGAGGAACGTAATTTCCTGAGATCAATACGGACCGATCTCAGGCAACAGACCAGTATATGGTTTGATGAACCATGCCCAGTATGGTTTCAGAGAGTGGATGTTTTTGGTGCAATCAAACGGTTCAAACCGCACCAGGAAATTATGATTACGGGACTGGAATTTATTTCATGGTTCTGGCCTGAGTATCAATTATTTAGGCAGAGCGCTCCAGAAGGATTCGATCCAACTGAATGGGGGAGAATGAAGAGCCATATCCTCACGTCATGCTTCAGAGACTTTTCCCAACAGCCCAGCGTTGACAAGGATGGCAAACCCAAGTTCAGTAAAGAAGGTGGCGAAATTGAAACAGCGCATACCCAATTTGAACGTTGGGGAATCATTCCAATGGCATGGATTGGGGCCAGGATCGAATACGAACTATCAGCCAAACCACGAGTTTCGCTCGTGCACGCCGTAGAAAGAATAATGCTCGAACGCAGAATTGCTTTCAAGAAGAGTTATTCGCCCACAGAAGTTGATATCGTAGCGGAATCACTCGCGGCAGACAGCGGACTGTATGGTATTGAAAGTGAAGTGAGCTCTCACCTTTCCGGTGAGCCTGAACATAAAAATGCAGCAGACTTCATTATTGTTCCATTGATGCTAAAAGTCGCAGAGAAGAACTTGCCTGGGGCGAATAAATAATAATCAGTTATTATTTATTAAAGTCAGGTAACTACAATGGCCCGAAACACTCAGAAGCCGACCCTTCTGGAGATTTATTACCAGGTTGCTTTTGAATTAGGATCGCCAGCTACAACTACTGTTCAGTCCCAGAGATTAACGGCGAGCAATTTCCTTCTCTTGATGAACAGCGCAAAGAGATTCCTATCAACCGCATCCAAGGGAACCAGCCGACTTGCTATATTAATTCCCGAGAAGAACTGGATTAGAACAGTTGCCCGTCCGTATGACCTGGAAGGCGGCATTATCCGTATTGATCTCCAGGGACAGACGCGGGATTTAATCGAGGCTGGTGATAGTAGATCATTCCAGTACGAGAATGTTGTTACGGGAGTCGGAACAAAACCAAACTACATCGGACGTGGCGATATTGCCCCGACGGTGGCGCCTGATTCATTTCCGCTGGTTGCCTTCCCGAGTGAATGCGATATGTCATATACTGATTTCCCACCTGCTTTGTATGGAGATAGGGAAATCGGAGAACCTTTGACCGGTGCCATCATGGATATTCGGGTTACAGGATACGGTGGCAAAGATCCAACCAGTACAGATTTTCCGAGCGCCGATAATCCGAATTCATATCTCAGGGATATATTCCTGGTTTACGCATTGAGACGAATAACATATACGACTGGAACAAACGGAGCCATTCCCTACAGTCCTGATGCTTATCTTAACACTCCATGGAAAACTATCCTGGGACTGGCTGCTGGTGCTGGAGTGGCTGGGACAGGAATGCTTGTGACCTTTGCTGTTGATGGCGTAACATACAGCGTGACAGTAACAGCTGGCGCTTATAACGCGACTACAAACATTCCATTCACTTTTAGAATCAGAACACCCGTGGGCGTCACAAACCACGATTTTATTTATCAGATATTCCCGGATGATACTCCATGGCAGACTGTTGCAGACCCAACCAAGTGCACGCGTTGGGGCAATCTATTCAACGATGAAGCACTGCATAGTGCCAGACCGCGTTATATCGCATTTAATCAATGGTTTGTCCCGATTCCTGACGATATGGAAGAAATTAGATTCTTCTGGGAAATCGACATGGATGTCTGGCGTCAACGCCTTGATAACACTGATCCAACAGCGGCTGCGACAGTTGAGGAAATTGTAACCAGTGTTGATTATTCTCTGAATCAAACCAGCGGAGCGAGACAACTGTATCCCATCAGCGAGAGTCAATTCTCGTGGTTGAAATGGCTGGAAGCACGCGGATGGGTTTATACGGACAGTCGGGACACGGGTTATTATATGCGTGTTGGAGATCGTTTCATGATTGCCCCACGCTCTCGAGATCCGCGTTCGTCTGTATATGCACTTCTTTATATTGCGCTGGATGACAAATACGACATTGCGGAACCCTATACTAATTTCAACTCGATATATGTTGATCTCCATGGAGCGCAACAGGAGTTCTTCGTTGAATTCATTATCTGGCGATATATGAAAGCTACACAAGGTTCGGATTCTCAGAAGGCTAAAGATGCTTACGAGTCTTTTATGTTTCAATGGGATCAGGTCCAGAAGAAAATGGGGCATCGATATAATCAGAACGCTGATGGCGCCATCTTGGGAAGAGAACTTCCAATGGGCAGACTTGTAAATAAACCATATTTTGATCCGATTGGAGACCCGGATGACTGGACTCCGGGAATCATTAAATAGGTGATTCATGACTGATGCAAGAGAAGAGATATTTTTAATCGGCACTGATGGCGAATGGATAACCGATCAGCCTGGCGGTCCGCTGGATACAGCTCCGGCGAATGCCGCTACCAAAACACTCAATACTCATTTCGCCGATCATGTAAATTTACGCGTCAGGAAAGGTTCAAGAGATGCTTTCTATAACGAAACAGATGGAACCAGAATAGTACATAGAAATATCTGCAATATCCCTGACAAGACATACGCCGATATTATACAGTATAATAGAGGCGTAAAGGGACTTGGGAGATTCGCTTATGTCGATAATCGAAACATCAAGACTGAATACGATCTGGATTATTATACTCTGTTTGCACTCCAGGACGTTCCGGATACAGAATTTCCTCAGACTCATACATATACCTGGCGCAATCCACTGGCTCCGCAGATTAATCAACTCGAATTTCCAACGCTTCCGCGCCCACTGTATCCGGATGCGTTTTCAGACGTAAATATATTCGGTGCTCAACGAGCCTGCTTTTGGAATTATGTTACTGTTCCATGGGGCGGCGATAGAGAATCTTATTTACTTGGTACTTACGGCGGACGCAGGAACAGACCTCCTGGGAATCCCATTACCGGATGGGCCGAACCACCGCTTCACTGGGACAGACACTGCTCGGGTGCCGGGACTGGATCAGGGAGCGGCAGTTACGGTCTTCAATATTCTACGATAGATCGACAGTGTTATCAGAGAAGAGTCTTATTCTGGTCTCCACGCTGGGGCGAATGGCTTCAGAGTGTATGGCCAGCAGCGCCTCCACAGATGCCGAATGCAGGACCATATTACTGGCAGGCGCCATTTGTGTGGTACTGGGATCCCGCAAATCCATCAAATTACTATTTCGAGCCATGTGGAAGGTTCCTGGAATACTTCAACAACTCTCTATTCATGGCTCGGATTGAACGCACAGTTATGCACGGCGGCGTTCCCACATGGGAATATAAACCTTCCTATGTCATGTGGTCATGGGCTAATATGCCGACAGCCATGGGGTTGGGAACTCCCCCAACTTATCCGTTTTATATGCCGGATGAACCCGGGAAACGCCCCTGGTGGGATATTCGAGAATCAGGAATCAGGAATCCAAGGACGGCTTATATCGCCGGCGAGGGCGCTATTAACGGAATGACCAAGTGGGCGGGACGCCTTTTCCTGACGAAGACGAGCGGATTCACTGAAATTCGTGGAAGTTATCACGGTGATTTCGCGCCGTATAATTTCGAGTGGACAAACCAGGGTCCGACAGGACCGTATGCCTGGAGTAGAAACGCGCCTGAAGGTATATATTATGTCACTCGTGATGGCTTGTTTTTATTTGACGGAAACCCCGCCAGTTACAATAAGAACATGGCGAGTCCAAAAGTACGCGATATATTCAACCAGCATATCGACTGGGGCAATAGTACAGATTTCGAGAGCGATGAAACGATAAGCCCGGTTTGTTTTTACAGACCGCAGACTAAAGAGATCATTATTAATTTCGCCAAGAAAGGCGAACAGGGCGCCGGGACTGATCTTCCGAGAGGCACTCCCACGCATCAAATGGTATTCGATACTGAGACGGCCAGATTTACCGAGTGGGCATTGCGGTTATATAACGACACTTACACCGCCCCGATCAAATACAGTACACCAGTGGGACCGGGATTAATGCTCGCTGGTGAACGCCCGGTGGAAGATGGATATGTTCTGATGTCCCATCCGATCAACGGGAATGCTGGCAGGATTCTCTACCAGGCTGATGTCGGACACCAGGACGCGATGGAGATGAAAGCAGACGGGAGCGAGGACACCGATACCGGATATGCTATTCCGATAGACGTGCACACTAAGACTTATACACTCGATGAAATGAAATCGAAGGCGGCAATGCACTGTCATCGGACAATGGTTTATGCGTTGTTGAGCACATTCAATGCTGAGAAGATCAAACGAAAAATCGTGTATGACCACTTGAGAACATACACCAGCGATGACGCGGAGAATCCTGAATTCCCGCTTGAATTCAATTCGGAAACAGATTTCATTCAGGAAAGTGAAGTTGTTCATAAGGAAAAATTCAGCGCGATCAGTGTTGGATGGTATCACGATGAAGTCGATATTCACGCGATAAGGTTGGCGTTTACCGGAATGGTGACAATGCCAGTGAAGGGCGATACGCTGACCCAGGTTGGAACGGGAGCGACGCTGTTGGTTATTGAGAGCGATCTGGCGGCTGGGACAGTAACAGGATATTCCGATGGTGGATTCGATTTCGTGAATAATATCACTTCAGATAACGCTGGTGGAGTGGTGATGAATCCGGCAGCGATCCCGCCGGACTCCGCGACTGTTATCGCGAATCCACTCGATACGTTGCCCAAGGCGACTATTGTGTTTGTGCAGCACAGTATGGAAGTGTCGAGAGTTGAAGGCGACGCGAGGAAAGGTTGATGGCGAAGAAGAAACTTACAGAACTTCCCATTCCGTTAAAAAAAGCTATCGAACATTATGGTAGTTTCGAAAACATTCCTCCTGAACAGAAAATTGTATTATGGCATGGTACAACAGAAGGTTCCGCTAAAGGCATATTAAAAAAAGGATGGAATATAAGAGCCAAACAAAACTGGCCAGGTCTAAGCAAGGAAGGACGTGTTTATTTAACTTCAAGACAA
>Ga0315284_10007890_pt1 | contig 15191 bp, 12 predicted proteins | sample YL17G09_16_MG_FD_203696 | JGI IMG/M metagenome (GOLD analysis project Ga0315284, IMG submission 203696) | Sediment microbial communities from Yellowstone Lake, YNP, Wyoming, USA - YL17G09_16 | ecosystem: Environmental > Aquatic > Freshwater > Lake > Sediment | place: USA: Wyoming | collected... | reverse complement strand
TACATGGGCAGAGAGCTTGGCACGCCCTGCGTGACAAATACGTGGATTCCCGATGGGTACAAGGATGTCCCGGTGGACCGCAAGGGCCCGCGGGAGCGGCTCAGGAGATCGCTCGACGAGATCCACGCCCAGCCAATGAATCGCAGGCACCTGCTGGACGCCGTCGAGGGCAAACTGTTCGGCATCGGCTCGGAGAGCTACGTCGTCGGCTCGCATGAGTTTTACCTGGGCTACGCTATCGCGAACGAGACGTTGTTGTGCTTAGACATGGGCCACTTCCACCCGACGGAATCGGTCGCCGACAAGATTTCGGCCGTGATGACGTTCGTGGGTGAGATTCTGCTGCACGTCAGTCGCGGCGTGCGATGGGACAGCGACCACGTCGTGATACTCTCCGACGAGTTGCAGGCCCTGGCCCAGGAGCTCGTGCGGGGCGACTACCTCGACCGCGTGCATATCGGTCTGGACTTCTTCGACGCCAGCATCAACCGCATCGGCGCCTGGGCTATCGGCACGCGATGCATGATCAAAGCGCTGCTGCTGGCCCTGCTGGAGCCGGCCGACAAACTCCGGCGGATGGAAGCTAAAGGCGATCACACGTCCCGCTTGGCCATGCTCGAAGAGCTGAAAACGCTACCCTTCGGGGCCGTGTGGGATTACTATTGCCTGAAATCGAACGTGCCGGCCCGTGACACCTGGCTGGACGAAGTCAGGGCCTACGAGAAGAACGTACTCAGCACTCGCGTTTAGTTAGGGATAAGGAACGGGAGAATGGACAAAGAGCAGCAACCACAGCAGGAACAGAGTGGGAGTGAGTTCGAGCGGGAACCGGTTCCGCAGAGCAGACTGCTTGGCTTCAAGAGCTTCATCGGGATGTATGCCGGCGAGCATACGGCCGGGACCGAGCTGATGATCGGGCCGCTGTTCGTCGCCGCAGGCGTCAGCGCCATCGACGTCGTCGTCGGCCTGCTCGTGGGCAACCTGCTGGCGGTGCTGAGCTGGGTCTTCATGTGCGCCCCCATCGCCACGCGGGCGAGGCTGACGCTCTACTACCAACTCGAAAAGATCTGCGGGCGAAGGCTCGTGACGCTGTACGATCTGGCCAACGGCGTGATGTTCTGCTTCCTGGCCGGCGCTATGGTGACGGTATCGGCTACGGCCCTCGGCGTCTGGTTCCACTTCAAGATGCCGGGACTGAACGATCTCTATCCGAACAGCCTGGGCTGGGTCATCGCCGTGCTCGTGTCCGGCGCGATGATCGCCATCGTGGCGGCGTACGGCTATGAGGTTGTGGCCAAGATTGGAAATATCGCCTCTCCCTGGATGGTGCTCGTGTTCATCGCGTTCGGCCTGGTCGGCATGAGGCAATTCATCAATGCCACGGGGGCACAGATCGGTAGTCTGTCCGACGTGTGGACCCTGGCCAACACAAAGATATGGAAGGGAGGCGATCCGCTGCCGGGCCAGACGAAATTCACGTTCTGGCACGTGATGTTCTTCGCGTGGTTCTGCAACATGGCGATGCACATCGGCATGTCCGATCTGTCGGTGCTGAGGTTTGCGAAGAAATCGTGGTACGCCGTGGCGAGCGGGGCCGGCATGTTCCTCGGCCACTACCTGGCGTGGCTGGCGGCGGCGATCCTCTACGCATTCCAGTTGCACCAGAACCCCGCCAACACCGATGTGCTGCCTGGACCGCTTGCCTACCAGGCGGCGGGCCTGACGGGACTCATCTGCGTCATTATCGCCGGCTGGACGACGGCCAACCCCACCATCTACCGCGCCGGATTGGCCTTCCAGGCGGTCGTGCCAAAGGCTTCCCGGTTCACGGTGACGTTGATCACCGGCGGCATCGCCATGGTGGCGGGGATGTTCCCCGCGATCACCATGAAGCTGCTGGGATTCGTGGCCCTGTACGGCTTGCTGCTCATGCCGATGGGCGCGGTGATCTTCGTGGACTTCTGGCTGATTCGCAAGTTCGGCCTGCAGAGCTCCTACGCCGAACGCAGTGGAGCGACATTCAACTGGGCCGCCGGCGCCGCCTGGCTGGTGACGCTCGCCATCGCCTTTGTCCTGGTCAAGTACGCCGGCTTGCAGATCTTCTTCGTGTCGCTGCCCGGCTGGTTCATCGCCGCGACGCTCTACATCGGTTTGAGCGTGGTCTATCAACGGGTGGTCCGCCCAGGAGTGGCACAGGCTTAGGAGAGATCACATGCGTACCATGTTTATCGTCATTTCAGTGCTGTCATTAGTCGTCCTGATGGTGCCGTCGGTTCTCTTCCTGGCCGGGCGCATGGACCTCGACACGGTCAAATGGATCATGCTCGCCGCGACGGTCGTATGGTTCCTCACCGCCACGCCCTGGCTCTGGAAGGGAACCGGCTAAAAGCAGTGGGATCCGCTGCAACCACTTGACGGAACCGGCGCCAACCGAAATACTACATTGTCCATGAATGCTTGTGCCACATGGATGGAAGGCAGGATAAAGGAGAGAACCGTGCCGGATATCGACTCGACGAAAGAGCAAAAGCAGTTCTACGAGAAGATCCCTATGGAGACGCCCGGGTTCTTCTTGAAAGGAGCCGGCTCGTTGGACTGGGGAATGAAGAACCGCCTCGCCCGAATCTTCAGTCCCGGCAGCGGCAGGACCGTCATGCTGGCCATTGACCACGGGTACTTTCAGGGACCAACCACCGGGCTCGAGCGGATCGACTTGACGGTCGTGCCGTTGATGGTTCACGCCGATGCCGTCATGCTCACCCGGGGAATCCTGCGAACTACAGTGCCGGCGACCCTGAACAAGCCGATCGTCATGCGCTGCAGCGGCGGTCCGAGCATCCTCAAAGAACTCTCGAACGAGGAATTGGCCGTCGATATCGAAGACGCCATTCGCATGAACGTGGCGGCCGTGACCCTACAGGTGTTTATCGGCGGGGAGTTTGAGACCCGTTCAGTGCACAACATGACCCGACTCGTGGACATGGGCCTGCGGTACGGCATTCCCACGATGGCGGTAACGGCCGTGGGCAAGGACATGGTCCGCGACGCCAAGTACTTCCGTCTGGCGTGCCGGATCTGCGCGGAGCTCGGAGCGCAATTCGTCAAGACGTACTACGTGCCGGAGGACTTCGAGACGATAACGGCTTCCTGCCCCGTGCCGATTGTCATGGCCGGGGGAAAGAAGCTCCCGGAATCCGACGCCTTGACAATGGCCTACAACGCTGTCCAGGAGGGCGCCGCCGGCGTAGACATGGGACGCAATATCTTCCAGAGCGAGGCGCCCCAGGCGATGATGCAGGCGGTCCGCGAGGTCGTTCATGAGGGCATCAAGCCCGCGGAGGCCTACGAGTTGTACATGTCGCTGAAGAAGAAAGAGAAGAGAGGAATCGGCTCGCAGAATGCGGAGTAAGCCACTCTTTGATGAATTGCGGGAGGCCGCCCCGCTTTTGAGCGTGGGGATTCTCACGGCGGATTGGATGTCGTTGGGCATCGTGACAGGAAGCGCGATCTTCGACGGGAAGGACCCGCGGGGAAACGCCGCGTTCATGATCGACGCCGTTAACAAGGCGGCGAGAGAATCCCGGCGCAAGGGCCGGGGGCAGGAGGCTTGAGACAAGCCCAGTGAAAAAGAGCGAATCAAAGCGAGGGTCTTCAGGGCAACTGGCCCAGATCATACCGATAGTGCGCGGGCTTCTGGCGCATCCGACGGGTGACCCGGACATACCCTGGGAGCCGGTGGTTCTCAAGTCGATCACCGGCAAAGAGGCTCTTGAATTCGCTCGCGACGAGGCCAATGCCACGAGTTCGCATTACCCGAAGCCTTTGACGAAAGGCCCCAGGCCGCCGCTCTTTGTGACTGTCTCGGAGCAGGAGGCCGACCCCGACGCCCGGCGCAAGCAGGTGCAAGAGGGGATCGCCCGATATGGCGCAAGACACAATGGTAGACCTGATATCGTATGTCTGCGGGACCTGGGCATACTCTACATCGACCACGAGCAGGATGGTGCGGACCTGCCGCTTCGCAACAAGGTCGCCCTGGTCACCGGCGCCGCCGGGGCCATCGGGTATGGCATCTGCCGCGGGTTGCTGGAGAAGGGCTGTCACGTGGCCGCGACGGACCTGGCCGGCGAGAAACTAGATCGCTTCGTCGCGGACCTGAAGCCGATGGCCCCGGATCGTATGATCGGAGTGCCCCTCGATGTGACCGGCGAGGAATCTGTCGCCGCGGGTTTCGAGGCCGTCATCCGGACGTGGGGCGGGATAGACATCGTGGTCATCAACGCCGGGATTGCCATGGTCTCCTACCTCAAGGAAACGGATCTGGAAGCATTCCGCAAGCTGGAGAAGGTGAACGTCGAAGGGACGTTGCTGACGTTATCCGCAGCCGCCCATCACTTCATCCTGCAGGGAACAGGGGGCGACATCATCGTTGTCTCCACGAAGAACGTTCCGAGCCCCGGCGCGGGCTTTGGCGCGTACAGCGCGACGAAGGCGGCCTGTCACCAGCTCGGCCGTATTGCCAGCATCGAACTGGCCCCTCATGGGGTCCGTGTCAACATGGTGGCGCCGGACGCCGTGTTCTCGGAGGGCAATTTCAAATCCGGCCTGTGGGAAGAAGTGGGCCCCGACCGCATGCGAGCCAGGGGGCTCGATGAGCAGGGTCTGCAAGAGTATTATCGCAGCAGGAATCTCCTGAAGGCTCGGGTCACTGGGCGACACGTGGCCAATGCGGTGCTCTTTTTTGCCACACGGCAGACGCCGACGACGGGCGCTACGATTCCCGTCGATGGGGGACTGCCCGACGCTACCCCCCGATGAATGGAAACAAGGATATGCAGATGAAGACAGACGCAACGAAACGAGCGGATCGCCATAAAGACATCGCCGTGGACAAGGCGCTTGCCGATTTGATCAGAATGTCGAACACGGTGGGCAAGGACCCGGCCCTCGTCCAGGGGGGAGGCGGCAATACGTCGGTCAAGACCGAAGACGGCAAGCACATGTACATCAAGGCCAGCGGCACCGCTCTCAAAGACATGAACGAGACACGGGGCTGGCGGAGAGTGCGTCTCGATTCCGTTCTGGCCATCATCAAGGACAAGTCGATCACGAAGCTTCCAACGCAAACAAGGGAAGTCGAGGTGGTCAACCGCCTGCTGCATGCGTGTGACGACGGCATCACCAGCGACGCGAGACCGTCGGTGGAAGCACATCTGCACGGCCTTCTCAACAAGTGCGTCATTCATCTGCACCCGAGCGTGGTGGGCGCCTATCTGAATGCCAAGGAAGGGAAGGCGAAACTTGAAAGACTTTTTAAGGGCGAGAAGACAGCGCCTCTGTGGGTGCCCTACGTCAATCCCGGCCTTACGCTGGCCAGGAAAATCGGCGAGCTGGTCGAGGGTTACCGCAAGCATTTCAAGAAGATGCCACAGATTCTCTTCCTGGACAAGCATGGCCTGTTCGTCACCGCTCCTACGGCCGGTGCCACGCTGCGCCTCGTTCGCATGGTGATCGAACGCTGCGGCGCAACGCTTCGTCCGCCCCAAGCCGTCCGGAGGAGGCCCCCAACCCAGGCACAAATCCGCGAGGCCAAGTTCTGTGTGCGCAGAGCGTTCTTCGAGGCCACCGGAGCCTACTGCCCGGTGACCTGCACGGACGACGAGGGGATCGCCGGGTTTGAACGCCACGCGGAGGCGAAGAGACTGCTCTCCTCAGGGGCTTTGACGCCGGACGAGCTCGTGTACTCCAACGGGCCCGCGATGTGGGTGGACCGATGCAACCCGAAAACGCTCGCCAAACGTCTGATCTCGCAGATCGACGACGACCGGAAACCCTCGGTCGCGTTTCTCGTCAAGGGTGTCGGGCTGTTCATTGCCGGCGCAGACAAGATTGCCCAGACGGTCAGGGACATCGTGGCCTACTCGCTTTTCATCCGCACGAACGCCCATCGAATCGGTGGGATCCGCACGCTGACCAAAGCCGAGCAGAAGTTCATCAATGAATGGGAATCGGAAGCCTTTCGCATGAAGCTCGTCAGCGGCGAAAGCAAGGGCGACCTGAACAACCGCATCGCCGTGGTGACCGGCGCCGGCAGCGGCTTGGGCCGGAGCATCGCGATCGGCCTGGCGCGGGCCGGGGCGCTGGTGGCCCTGACCGACATCGATGAGAAAGCCGCACAGGAAACGGCCGGCATCATCTCCCGGGAGAGATCGAAGAACCAGGTCAAGGTCCTCGCCTGCGATGTCACCAGCGAGGCCGGCGTGTGCCATGCCTTCGAAGAGTTGCTGAGCTACTGGGGCGGCCTCGACATCCTCGTCAACGCCGCGGGGATCGCGCCGGCCTACGCTCTCGTGGATACGCCCGTGGACAAGTGGCGCATGGCGCTGGAGGTGAACCTCACCGGCTACCTCCTGATGGCCCGCGAGGCCGCGAAAATCATGATCGCGCAGGGCATGGGCGGCAGCATCGTCAACCTCAGCTCCAAGTCCGGCCTGGACGCGAGCAAAAACAACACGGCCTATAATGCGACAAAAGCGGGCGAGATTCACATGGCCCGCGGCTGGGCTCTCGAGCTCGGCGAGCACGGCATCCGCGTCAACAGCATCGCCCCGGGCAACGTATTCGAGGGCTCCAAGATCTGGAATCCGGAGTATATCAGGGTCTGCGCGAGGAAGTACGGGATCCGGCCCGAGGAGGTCATCCCCTACTACGTGAACAGGACGGCCCTGAGGCGGGAGATCAAGGGCCAGGACATCGCCGACGCCGTCGTGTTCCTGTGCTCCGACAAGGCCCGCACGATCACGGGACAGACCCTCGTCGCCGATGCGGGACAGGTGATGGTCCGATGACCCAAAGTCGCCTCCTGCACCGTCCGCGACAAAACTTTTTCGAAAACGGCATACTTTTCAGTTGACAATTCGAAAGGGACCGTTTATAAGGATGCACGATAAGTCACATGGTCCTCAGTAAGGAGGAGGCCACATCGGATCGTAGGCCCCGGACCATGTCACTCATGGAGGAGTGCCTCTTGCAGGATGCAGAGGCTTGACGACAGGAGAGTGTGTAGTGAAAAGGCTTTCACCACAGCTCGTGGTGAGTATTCGGCCGCCCGTGATGGAGAAAACGAGCCGCCGTCGCCGGGGACGCCCAGAAGCACAGATGGGCAGCCCTGAGGTCACCCCTTTGCACGCCGGTCCCACACCGGCAACCCTTCGCACCCACCCGCATGTAGAATGGATCTCCATCCGGCCTTCCCTGTTGTCCCCCGGCTCCCTCGCAACCACAAGCAAGCGAGATGGGATCAAATCCATTCCCTCAAAACAACTGGCCCGCGGCCGTGGAGATCGACGCTGTGCCGAGACATCGCGCGCGCCGCTCGTCTCCTCGGCAATCGGGCCCGTGATCCGTCACCGGCAAGGTCCGGCGGCCCGCACGCCGCATGAGACGCCGCACGGATTCCAGATCACTAACTCCAGTCCATACTTCTCTTCATCTCTCACTCTCAGTTTTCGGGGCGCGGTCTCTCCTGCTCGACATGTTCTGACAAGACCGCGCCCCCACCCATTTTCCCGACAACGGGGAGAGAGAACTTCCGGTCCCTTTCATGCAGGAGCGCCGTGGGGGCCGCAGAGGGCCGGGGATGCAGAGTGCGCAGTAGAAGTCTCGATGAATACGGGTACAAGGACGATCACGGAAGATGGCGGCTGTGACGCGAGATCGCGGCATGGCCGTCAACCGTGGACGCAGGCCTGCGGCGTTAACCCGCAGGACTCGACCACGTTTCCCATAGCCCCGCACCGTGGCAATCCAGAGGACGCGCCGGGATGCTCAGTTGCAGAGCAAAGGTCCCAAAGTCAACGGCCTTCGGGCCGCGGCTTCAGCGACCTCTGGATTGCCTGATTTTACTGCGCGGCGGGGTCTTGCGGCCGGCTCATGGAGGAGCCGGCCCCGCGAGGCCCGGTGCCTAGCAACCGCGAGCCGATAATCGGATCAAGATCGGCGCAAAATTCGCGGCAGATTGCCAGAAACTCACGCCTGTGGTCATCTGTCGTCAAGTAGCAGCGCCCAATCCTGCTCATCTGGTGCGACGAAGTCTCGCCCTTGCGAGCGATCGACTTGTGACCATTCACCCGTGCGTGGATTGAACCATCTCGCTTTCACGTGCTCACCCATGGCATCCGGCTTTATCGTCGCACGCCCACCGGCAGCAAAGTACAGGACAGCCAAGCCATTCTTCTGCGACCACAGGCCAACGACCGAAGGAATGGTCTCATCCCCGCCCGGGGAAGACAGCGAGGATTCGCCATTGGGCGAGGTCGTCGTCGTCCGCAGCCGGACCTCATACGCGCCGGCCTTCTGGCCCAGCGTGACATTCCGGCCGCTTGGATCCTTCGAAATAGTGGCGATCCGCGCGGGGCCCGCCTGCGTCACGTTGGCGCACTTGATCCAAGCCTCGACCGTGATCGCGTTCGATTGCCTCACGGCATTGATGAGCTTCGTCGGAGGCTCCGCGGAAGCGATCAGCGTGGCCTTGGCGACCTGCAGCCCGCCTCCGTCAAGCCACTTGACGGCCGACGCATCCTTGATCTTGAGGGCCGGTGACTCCGCTGCCCTACTTGCATCCTTGATCGTATCGCCCGCCCCCTCGCGGAAGTCGTAAAGCACCGCAGGATCAGCGGGCATTGCTCCGCGCCCGGCCTTGAAGGACCGCGAGACTTCCGCCCCGTCCAGGGCACGGGCATAGATCGCCACTCGATGCAACTCGCCCAGCCAGGGCCGATCCTCTGTCAGCTCATTGCATAGGGCCAGGCGGAAGGTCTGGTCCCAGTTGGAGAAATCGCCTCCAACTTCAGCGGTGGAAATGAGAGCGCCATCAGCATAGAGCGAGGCCTTACCCTTACTGTCCCGCGTGTACATCACATGCGACAGCCGCGTGTTGACGAAGGTCTTCTGTGACGTCTCGAAGAACTCGTTATCAGGGTTGAGCTGCCACCACGGAATCGATGTGAAGAAATCGACGATATGGCCATAACCCTTGAGCATGATCATAGAGTCATCGCCCCGGCCGTTGAGCCACCCGCCGCCGGTATCCGGTCCCCAGCTGGTGCCCGTGTCGGCGCGCTCCCCTGTGGTCTGATAGCCCCCAGCCATGTACATACCCCAGGCCAGCCGCCGGCGATTGTCCGCGCTGCGGGCAGGCGCTTTGCGATTGCCGCCCCAGCCACTGGGGTAATGGTCCTCGTACCCGTACTCCTCGTTGATCTGCGGGATAATCCGCCCCGTCTTTTGCTGTTGCAGGCGATTGTTGAGCATGAACCTGTAGCCGCCGGACTCGTCCCAGCTCTGGTACATTGCGAAATCCGCCCACTCGGACGTGCGGAACGGGAACTGACCATGCCCATGAACGGACATCACATGATCATAGGAGTCCCGCTCCCGGATCAGCGTGCCCATCTTGTTGGTCCACGCCTCGTCGCGGAACAGGTGGTACTCGTTCGTCACGTCCCACATGACGTTGGAAAAGGCGGCGAGGCGGGCCACCGCGTACCTGTAGTACCGCTGCTCGTCCTCCTGCCCCATGCGGGCCTTGCCGAATGGATCGACGCCCGGCCGGGCGCCATCGACGTAGAAGATGATCGAGATGGCCATATCCTTCTCGCGGGCGTACTGCAACATGCGCTCGATCTTCTGCCAGTGCGCCACATTGAAGCGGGTAACGTCGAAGCGGGGGTTCTCAACACTGTCCGGCCGCTGAGCCACCCAGGGGTTCATCAGGAACGAGAACTTCTCGGTTGGAAAGACGTTCTCATACCAGGCCCGACCGTCTTTGACTCGGCCGTTGATGGCCACCCGCAGGCGGTTGACCTTGAGCCGGGCCAGCCGGTCGATGTTGCGGCGGATCGTCTCGTCGTCCCAGCCCAGCAGCCAGTAGGTGGTCGTGCCGTTCCAGAAGTAATGCTCGTCTGTCCCCTCCCAGAGGAGGTGCCATGGATGCTCCTTGTCCACGCGGATCAGTCCCCGCCGTCCGGCATTTCTGGCCGTGAACCGGCCTGTGTGCGCAGCCTCATATGCCCCCTGCCGGTACGTGACCGAGTAACCGTAGTCGCCCGGGTGGGTCGGCATGAAGCGGATGCGAAAGACCCCGCCATCGGCGGAATCACAGAAACCGTGGACCATCACCGGCTGTCCGCCGGCTGGCGTGAAGTGACCCTCCACACCTGCCTCCGTGAACGGATTGGCCGCATCCGGCTTATCGATATTCACAGTGATTTCGACGAAGCCATAGCAGTCCACGCTTTCGGAGGATTGAAGGAACTTCACGCCCGCCGGTGCTGCGTAGAGTGTGACGGAAAGAATAGCCCAGACAATCATGGACAATGCCAGGAACCTATGCATGGCTTCATACCTCTCAGTTGTTGGTGGATGTTTGCAGGAGCAGTACCTAATCACTGTCGCCGGCGGAATTCTTGGCAGGCGACGAGAAGTTGTGGCGGCCTTCGTTCGCAAATGGCGAGCCATCAACTGCCGTGACGCGGCCGTCCGTCGGGTCGATCCAGGCCGCCTTCATCGGGCCGTTGAGCCGGCGCAAGTCAACGGAAATAGTTCGCGAGGTCGGGAGATAAACGACGGCAAATGAGCCATCGGCGTCACGTACCACCCGTGCGGCCTCGGCAACGACCTTTTGCTCCTCGTTGTCCAATTGGTCGAACAATCGCCGGCTGTGCAGATCGAACGAGCGTCGCGGCTGCTGATCCGGCGCGTTCCGTTGAGTCCCGTTGTGAAAACACCACCCGGCGGCGCCGCCCGCCACCGCTCCGCGCAAATCCGTCAGGAAATCGATGGCGACAGGCTCCCACTGCTCATAGCCTCGCCGGAACGGCTCCTGATGATGCACGGGCGCCATTCGGCCGATTTCCTTCGTCAAGGTCAGGCACTCGCGAGTCCTGGCCTGCGTCTCGCCGGGCGATTCGGCCATGCGGGGCCGATGCGGAGCCAGGAAATCGACGCCGATGGTCAGCAGGGATTCACGCACGTCCTCGACGCTGAGGTCGTGCCCCCCGAATGAGGCGGTCACAAGACGCTGCGGATCGAACTGCCGCACACGATCCCTCAACTGTTTCAACTCCTCGGCACTGACGTAGCGATCATCCCGCACGTCACGCTCGTTGGCGAGGTCAAGATACCAGTTGCGATGCGGCTTCAGGACCTTGACCAGGACCTCCACGGCACGCTGGTGGGCCTCGAAGTCCGGCAACTGTCCAACCCCTTTGCCGCGTGTGAGCGTCACGTCAACGACGAGTCCCCGGCGATCGCATTCCGCCACAAGCCATTTGAGCTTGCCCAGGAATGGCTCTCGCGGCCGGCCTTGCGCGTCCACGGCCGACACATCGTTGCCAAAGGAAGCCCATGTGGCCCAGACACGAAGCCAGTTGAAGCCATGCTTCTGAAAATCATTCAGATCGCTGCGAATGAATTCCTCGGACGCCCCCAAGCCTGCGTAATAGCTGATGCCCAGCAGGAACGTCGGCTTGCCGTCCAATGTGAACCGAGTCCCTTCTATGCCCAGCACGGTTGCCCCTTGCGCCCGCGCCTGCAGCAGCGATATCACACAAAGCAGTAGTACGATGAATCGTCGCATTCGCTATCCCCCTAACCCCCTGATCCATTCGTAGAGGGTGTGTGAGAAGCCAGCTTACCGTAGCATGGGCATCTTGCCCATGAGTCACAGGGCCATCTTGGCCCTGCACATTGTTGTCTTTTCATGGGCGAGACGCCCATGGGACACACGGGCAAGATGCCCGTGCTACTTTCCGGACACCCTCTCAGCGGGCGCCGGGTAGCCCTTGGATGCATCGTCGAGGACGAGGACCCAGTCAAGCATTTCGCCTTTGTCGGGCGGCAGGAACTCGTGCTCGCCCGTGTTGGGGAACTCGCCGATGGCGGCGGCCTGACCGTTGCGGGGGTTGTACCACCAGGCCTTGACCTTCGCGCCTTTCACCACATCCATGCGGACTTTGAAGGCCCGGCCGACCGGGGCATAGACCATTGCATAGGAACCGTCGGTGTCACGCGTGGCGACGAATCGGTATCGGCCCGCCCCCGGCACGCTGGTCGGCACGCGGTCGGTCACGATGATCGAATCGTCCGGCACGCGAGACAGGATGGGACGCGACTCGATGAGCCGGCGGCCATACTGCATCTGGCCCGCGCCGGGCTGGTCGATGGCCTCATACCACGGCATGAGCGGATTGTTGATGGGATTGCGGCCCGGCTGCCACATCTGCCACACGGAATGGTGGCCGTACGTGTGCCCACAGGCGCCGCTGAACAGATCCCAATAGAGCGGCCGGCGAACGTCGGACGAGATCGAATGCCCGAGCTTCTTTGCGTCAAATGAAACCGGGTGGTCCTCGTAGATCGGCTCGCCGTCGATAACGGGCTTGACCGGCGTGCGGTCGTAGTCCTCACGGGTCTTGTCATACCGCCCTGTGAACTCGGGGACGTGCCCGTTCTGGCGCATGTTGAAATCGAGCCAGTCGTCGTTGTGGAACCAGGTGGACGAGCTGTTGCCTCCCGGGGGATGCAGGGTCATCAGGTGCGCCCCGCCGTCGCCTCGGCGCAGGCCGCGGGCCATGGCGCGGATGATCTCCCTGTGCGTGTCATTCTCGACCGGCCGATCCCCGCCGAGAATCCAGATCAACGCCTTATCCTTGTAGCGCCGGCCCAGCCATTCGCCATAGACTTCGGCATTCTGAGGCGTGAAGAGCGGCTGGCCGTCCTTTATCTGGTCATGCCAGTAGCGGCCCCAGGTCGGCAGGAAACCGATGTACAGACCCAGCGAGTTGGCCTTGTTCAAGATGTAGTCCACGTGGTCCCAGTAGTCGTTGGCCGGACCATCCTGGACCGCCGGCCGGGCAGGATCAAGGTCCGTCAGCGGCAGGTGACCGTAGGGGTTCGGGTCCTTGTGCCCATCCAGTTCCGCGATGGCCACGGCCTGAATCACCGTGAAGCCCTTGGCCACCCGGTCGGCGAGGTATTTGTCGGCCTCCTCGCGGTTGAGCCGATGGAACAGCTCCCACGCCGTATCGCCGAGGTAAAAGAACGGCGTCCCATCCTCACGCACAAGAAACCGCTTGTTCTCCGAAACCTTCAGTAATCCATGCTTGAACGCCTCCGCTGGCTCGGCGGTCGATCTTGCGACCATAAGCAGCAATGACAACATGGCTACGCCAGATGTGCAGAATGCACTTCCGCGTACGTGATATGCCGATTCGTGTATGAGTCCTCTCAGCATCTGGATTTCTCCTTCCGGGGCACCTTTGTACAGGCTTGTTCACTTGTCATCACGCCTTAGCTGCGTGTGTTGCCAGTCGGCGCTACAACTCATCCTCTCCGCCTTTTCGACCGGGCCCGACGGGCCTTGGATCGCTTGGAAATCCTGCCCAAGTGGACCAGTCGTGAGACAATCGCGCCATCGGTCCGGCAATGACTGGTGGCAATTGCCTTTACACGTGTGCCACTCTCAAACGCCGCAGCCAGCAGTTGATCCTCTTCCTCACTCCAAGGTTTTCCAGCATTCTCGGGCAGGTTCCGCTCCTCTCCTTCTCCATCGTTTAGGGGTTGCAATGCCTTTATCGCGGCGAAGAGGGCACGAATGATCACCGGATGGTTGTAGGGGCTTGTCTCGGGAAAGACTCCCCCCGTCACTGGATTGACGCCGTTTGCGAGGGTCTCAATGACCTCTATGGTATCCAGGGTATCCAGAGATCTCATGCGATGGGGCTCGGCTTCAGAGGTCGACATAATGACCCTCCATGCCAACGACAAATCACTGACCTGTCATGTCTTAGCTGACACTGGCTCCATGCGACAGCCAACCGGCAGTATGCTTCCTAAGCTCTCCTCAGCGGAGCCAGATCAGCCCGTTTCAATGTCGGAAGACCAAGCTCGCGAAGCACCCGGTTGAACACTGTAAAGGTGAGTTTCTCGGGTGCCAGAATCTCAATCCCGATAGGCTTGCCGTCGCGTCGAAAGTCAATTACCAAGCCAAGCTCAACTCGCTTGGTGCGATGGCTTCTGTCTTCCGGTCGGCGTGGCAGGGAGTAGTACGCCGCCAACGCCCGTCCGCGTCGAAACGTTACTTCAAGATGCGACTCGTTCATCATGGCGACCGTCTGCGACACATCATGGCATCCCATCATACCACGTCCAACAGTCCCAGAGAACAACCCTTATCCGATCTTTCCGTCGTGGTCGATGTCCTCTCCACGCATTTCCTCGAGCTTGCGGACCAGGGCACACAGGGTGTTCTGCGTCGACCGAAGCTGGTTTTCGAGAGCTTGGACCCGATCCTCGATCGAATCGACGTTCCGCTTCTGGCCATACATCAGGCCGGTTTGCACGATTTCCCAAAGTGCGCCCATATTCATCTCCAGTTCGTGGGTGTCATTCTGCGCACCAGCCGCAGATCTTTTCGTTGGCGCTATACTATCCCGGCAGAAAAGCAGAAACAAGGCTTCCCCTCCCAAAAACAGGGAAATGGGCAAGGGGCTTGTTTGGAGGACGAAAACCTGCTACAGTACTGGTCTTTCAGCGCTCCCGGCGGGGCTGTTGGGTGTCCGTCAGACGGGGGCCACAGTATGATTCATTTGAGGAGTCCGTTGCATGAGTTTTTCTGTCGAGGATACACGCAAGAAAGCGACGCCGACGATCAAGGAACTCGTCACGGCCGGCGTGATCACACTCAATGACGTAAAGGATTGGCTCAGAACCATTTACGAGATTCGATACTTCGAGGAGAAGGTCTACGATCTGCTGGGGCAGAACGTCATCAAAGGGGCCTCGCACCTCTACGCGGGTCAGGAGGCCATAGCCACGGGGGCCATAGCGGCCATCGAGCGCGGCGACGTCATCGGCTCGACCCACCGCGGGCACGGCCATTGCGGCGCCATCGGCAACAAGTACGCCGACACGGAGCGGGCTCGGCAAGATCACTGGAACGCCATGATGGCCGAGCTGATGGGCAAAGAGACCGGCTACTGCAAGGGCCGCGGCGGTTCCATGCACATCGCGGAGGTGGAACACCAGAACAATCTCGGCTCCACCGGCATCGTCGGCGGCAATCAGCCTCCCGCCGTCGGAGCGGCCCTGGCGGAAAAATTCAAGAAGAGCGGAAAGGTCGTCCTGTCGTT
>Ga0315284_10007889_pt1 | contig 15194 bp, 12 predicted proteins | sample YL17G09_16_MG_FD_203696 | JGI IMG/M metagenome (GOLD analysis project Ga0315284, IMG submission 203696) | Sediment microbial communities from Yellowstone Lake, YNP, Wyoming, USA - YL17G09_16 | ecosystem: Environmental > Aquatic > Freshwater > Lake > Sediment | place: USA: Wyoming | collected... | reverse complement strand
CTTCTCGGCCACCCAGGGAATGTGAGCAGATATGGTCCCCGTTGTTGCCAAAGCCAAGGCCTACCTCAAGGTCCGCCACAAGGCGGTTCGTGATGCCATGAAAGAGCTGAAGCTCGATGGCATGCTCCTAACTCATGTTCCAGACCTCGGTTATATGACGAACTTCTCCGGCGATGACTCCATCGCGCTCGTGGCACAAGAGGAAATCTACCTCCTCACCGACTTCCGATACCATCAGCTTGCCGTCACCGAGGCAGGATGGTGCCGGGTCATCCTCTGCGAGGACAACATGGCCGATACGCTGGCCCAGACGTTCTCGCAGGCTGGTCTGACCCGCATCGGCTACGATGCCAATTACACGACCGTGGGGCAGGCCAAGGCGCTTGAGCTGGCTCTGGCGCAAAGGAAGCTCGACAAGTCCGTTGAGCTGGTGCCCTGTGAAGACGTCATGCGGAATCTGCGGAAGGTCAAAGACGACCACGAGATCGATCTGATGCGGAAATCGATCGGCGTGGCGGAGGAGGCCTTCGACGCCATCCGCGGCGAGATCAAGGCGGGGCTGACCGAGAACTACATTGCGGGCCTGCTGATCTTCGAGCTTCGTTCGCGCGGGGCGAGCGAAAACAGTTTTCCCGTGATGGTCGCATCCGGGCCGGCGACCGCGCTGCCGCACTATCGGCCTGGGGAATCGCTCGTGCTCCGCGACCAGCCGCTGCTCATTGACTGGGGCGCGGTCTACAAAGGATACTGCAGCGATCTGACCAGGACGCTGGTCGTGGGCCGAGTCAGCGATGCCATACGGAAGATCTACAAGGTCGTTCTCGAAGCGCAGACACAGGCGATCCGGTTTCTGCGTCCGGGCGTCACGACGATGCAGGCGGACCGCGTCGCCCGCGACATCATCGACAAGGCGGGTTTTGGGAAGCACTTCGGGCACGGTCTGGGCCATGGGGTGGGGCGTGAAGTCCACGAGCTGCCCGCCCTGCGGCAAACCGGGGGGGAAGAGGAGCTTCGGCCAGGTATGATTCTGACGGTTGAGCCGGCCATCTATCTCCCCGGCGAAGGCGGCGTTCGTATCGAGGACACTGTCCTGATCACCCACTCGGGCTGCGAGGTACTCTCGTGCGTGCCCCGGTCACTGGAGGATTGTCACATTGAGTAAGAAGGTACCCAATCCGAAGAAGCGGCCGACCGCGTCGCGCGGTTCGAGCGTGCCGAACCCGATGGACGTTGCGTTGCTTCAGCAGATCGTGAACCTGATGACGTCGAACGACCTGAGCATGGTGGACGTGCGTGATGGCGGCCGCCGCATTGTCCTCAGACGCGGGGCGGAGTCTGTTGTGATGCCCGCGGCGCCGGCCGCAACCGCCGCTGCAGCTTCTGTCTCCGGAAACCGGACGGCCCAACGAGAGTCAAGCCACGCCGGGGAGAAGGCCTCCCTGCGACCCATCCCCAGCCCGATGGTGGGCACCTTCTACTCGGCGCCGTCCCCGGATGCGAATCCCTTTGTCGCCGTGGGCGCCGTTGTGGATGAAGACACCGATGTCTGCATTATCGAAGCCATGAAGGTCTTCAACAACATCAAAGCGGAGTGCCGCGGCAAGATCGCCAGGATCCTGGTCGAGAACGGACAACCTGTCGAGTTCGGGCAGACGCTGTTCCTGGTCGAACCGGCCGAGTAGTCGCTTGTTGCCGGCGCCGAGCCCATCGGCGACTTCCGGCGCAGGGCGATTGGCGGAGCATGAACGACGAACATCGCATTGCGGACGACTGACCACTCACCACGAACGACGGGCAACGACCAAGCATGTTTTCCAAGATCCTCATCGCCAACCGCGGGGAAATCGCTCTTCGGATTATCCGGGCGTGCCGGGAACTCGGCGTGCAGACGGCGGTGGTTTTCTCGACCGCGGACCGCGAGGCCGCTTACCTGAAGCTGGCCGACCAGGCGATCTGCATCGGCGACGCGCCCCCCGCGGAAAGCTACCTGAACATCCCGCGGATCATCTCGGCCGCGGAGATCGCCGACGTGCAGGCGATTCATCCGGGATACGGGTTTCTCGCGGAGAACGCTCATTTCGCGGAGGTGTGCCGATCGTGCAAGATCGAGTTCATCGGCCCGCCCGCGGCGGCGATGGCGGCGGTGGGAGACAAGGTCGAATGCAAGAAGCTCGCCCGCAAGTCAAAGGTTCCGACCGTGCCCGGCTCCGAAGGCGCCGTGGAAGACGAGCGTGCGGCGTTAGGGATCGCCAATGAGATCGGGTACCCGGTGATCATCAAGGCGGCCGCGGGCGGCGGTGGCCGCGGCATGCGGCTGGCCCACAACGAAGTCTCCCTTCGCGCGGGGATCAAGGCCGCTCAGGCCGAAGCGGAAAACGCGTTCAAGAACTCCACCGTCTACCTCGAGAAGTACATCGAACGTTCCCGCCACGTCGAGGTCCAGGTGATTGCCGACTCCCACGGGAACACGCTCCACCTCTTCGAGCGCGATTGCTCCCTTCAGCGCCGCCATCAGAAGCTCGTCGAGGAATCGCCCTCCGCTATCCTTTCCGGCGCCACTCGCGTTGAGCTTTGTGCCGCCGCCCTACGCCTCATGAAGGCCGCCGAGTATGCCAGCGCCGGCACCGTCGAGTTCCTCGTCGATAAGAACAGGGACTTCTACCTCCTCGAGGTCAACGCCCGCATCCAGGTCGAGCATCCGGTCACCGAGATGGTCACGGGCATCGACCTCATTAAGGAGCAGATCCGCATTGCCGCCGGGTACCCGCTCTCCTTCAGGCAGAAAGACATCCGCCAGATCGGCCACGCCATCGAGTGCCGCATCAACGCCGAGGACCCCGCGCGCAACTTTGCTCCGTGTCCGGGGCTGATTGAGGAATTTCGTCCGCCGGGCGGGCCCGGCGTGCGACTGGATACTCACGCCTACGCCGGGTATCGCATTCCCCCCAACTACGACAGCCTCATCGGCAAACTGATCGTTCACCGCCCGACACGCGCCGAGGCCATCGCCACCATGCGTCGCGCTCTGGGCGAGTTCCACGTCGCGCCCATCAAGACCACCATCCCCCTCCACCTCCAGATCATGGACAACCAGGCCTTCATCAACGGGGACATCGACACGGGGTACGTCGAGCGAACGATGCTCGCGAAGTGAGCCATGCTCCGGTGGTTCTTCGCGCGGCCTGCCGCCAGCGCCATCGCGCTTGCTGCGCACTGGAATTCCCGCCGCGCATCCTATAGGCTCTGAACCGTATGAGTTGGCGACCGTTCGTATTGCTGTGTGCTCTACTCATACCGATCAGCGGCGCGGACCTGGGCCAGCCGTCGGCGGATGCGGGCGAGGAACGCCACGCCGCCCATGGCGGCATCCAGCAGGTCGCCTTCGCCCGCGGCATGTCCGTCGCGCGAAGCGCGATGCAGGCGCCCGCTCCGGCGCCCCGCCGAGATGCTGCCCGCCCTCGCCCTTCAGGGCCTGCTGCGGGGGAGCGGATCGACCACGCCAACTCCCCGCTTTCCTTGCACGTCCTGTTAATCACGTGAATCCCATCGCCCGCGCGTACGACGCCGCCGGCCCGCGACCGGGTGGCACAGCCCTCATGCCCGCCTTATCATATGCCCGACCCGCAGGCCATTGACCAACGCTTCATGCGTCTGCCAGCCGCCTGGCACCTGAGCACCGAGGAGCATGCCCATGCCTGAGTCGTTTGAGACAGAGAGCCTGCGTGGCCTGACGGAAGATGAGGCCGCCCGTCGCTTGCGCGATGAGGGGTACAACGAGCTGCCTTCCAGCCACAGCCGCGGAGTCTTGAGCATTGCCCTTGAGGTGGTCCGCGAGCCGATGTTCCTCCTGCTCGTGGCGTGCGGCGTGGTCTACCTCCTGCTCGGCGAGCCCAAGGAAGCTCTCATGCTCCTGGGCTTCGTCTTCGTCATCATGGGCATCACCATCGTCCAGGAGCGACGCACCGAGCGGGCCCTGGAGGCGCTCCGCGACTTATCGAGCCCCCGCGCGCTGGTCATCCGGGACGGCCAGCAGATCCGCATCGCGGGCCGCGAAGTGGCTCGCGGCGATCTGGTGATCCTCGCCGAAGGCGACCGCGTGCCCGCCGACTCCGTTCTGCGCCGCTCCCTGAACCTCTCGGCCGATGAATCGCTCCTCACGGGCGAGTCCGTCGCGGTGCGCAAGCTCGCCGTCCAGGACACCCCCCCGCCCACCAGGCCCGGCGGGGACGACCTGCCGTATGTCTACAGCGGGACGCTCATCACGCGAGGCCAGGGCGTGGCGGAAGTGACGGCCACAGGCCTTCGCAGCGAACTCGGCAAGATCGGCAAAGCTCTCCAGACCCTCGGCACCGAAGATACCCTCCTCCAGAAGGAAACCGGCCGCCTCGTCCGCAACCTCGCCGTCGTCGGACTCTCCCTCTGCGCGGTCGTCGTCGTCGTCTATGCCCTCACCCGCGGCAACAGCGTCCTCGACTGGAAGCGAGGCTTCCTGGCCGGCATCGCACTGGCGATGGCGGTCCTGCCCGAGGAGTTCCCGGTGGTCCTGACCATTTTCCTCGCTCTGGGCGCCTGGCGGATCTCGCGCAGCCGCGTGCTCACGCGACGGATCCCCGCCATCGAAACGCTCGGCGCCGCCACCGTGCTCTGCGTCGACAAGACCGGCACGCTCACCCAGAACCGCATGTCCGTCAGCAAGCTCTTCGCGAACGGCCAGACGTTCGACGCCGCCAGGGGCGACGGCCAGCCGCTGCCCGAGAATTTCCACCAGCTTCTTGAATTCAGCATCCTGGCCAGCAAGAAGGTCCCTTTTGACCCGATGGAGAAGGCTCTTCGGCAGCTCGGCGCGACGTTCCTGGCCGAGACGGAGCATCTGCACGACACCTGGACTCTGGTTCGTGAATACCCTCTCTCGGCGGGCCTGCTGGCGCTGTCGCACGTCTGGAAGTCCCCCGACCAGAACCAGCTCATGATTGCCGCCAAAGGCGCGCCCGAGGCCGTCGCCGATCTATGCCATTTCAGCGAGTCCCAGATCGCGGCCATCTCGCATCAGACCGCGACCATGGCCGCCGAGGGGCTCCGGGTGCTCGGCGTCGCCCGCGGCATCCCCCGCCTTGGCATGACCATCCCCGCGGAACAGCATGATTTTGATTTTGAGTTCATGGGGCTCCTCGCCCTGGCCGACCCCATCCGCCCCACCGTCCCCAAGGCGATCAAGGAATGCTACGCGGCCGGCATCCGCGTGGTCATGATCACCGGCGACTACCCCGCCACCGCCCAGAGCATCGCCCGGCAAGTGGGCCTCAGCGCCGAGGAGGAGATGATCACCGGGACGGAGCTGGATCAGATGACCGACGAGCAACTCCGCGATCGGATTCGCAAGGTCGCCATCGTCGCGCGCGCGGTCCCCGAACAGAAGCTCCGCATCGTCAGCGCGCTGAAGGCCAATGGGCAGGTTGTCGCCATGACCGGCGACGGGGTCAACGACGCGCCCGCGCTGAAGGCCGCCCACATCGGCATCGCCATGGGCGGGCGAGGCACCGACGTCGCACGCGAAGCCGCCAGCCTGGTCCTTCTGGACGACGATTTCTCATCGATCGTCCACGCCGTGCGCCTCGGGCGACGGATCTACGACAACATCAGGAAGGCCGTCTCCTACATCTTCGCCATTCACGTCCCCATCGCCGGGCTTTCGCTCATCCCCGTCTTCTTCCGTGATTGGCCGCTCATTCTGCTGCCGGTTCACATCGTGTTTCTCGAGCTGATCATCGATCCCTCCTGCACGATGATTTTCGAAGCGGAGGAGGCCGAGCCGGACGTGATGCGGCGGCCCCCGCGCGACCCGCGGCAGCGTCTGTTCAGCTTCGCCTCCGTCTTCGTCAGCGTGCTCCAGGGCCTCAGCGTGCTGCTCATCGTCCTGTCGGTCTACATCATCGCTCGCGTTCTGCGTCACGACGAGAACGCGGCCCGCGGGCTCACGTTCGTGTCGCTGGTGGTCGCCAACATCTCCCTGATCCTGACGAATCGATCGTGGTCGCGGACGATTCCGGCGATGATGAAGGAGCCGAACGCGGCCCTCTGGTGGGTCGTCGTCGGCGGCGCCGCGTTCCTGGCGCTGGTCATCACCGTGCCGCTCCTCCGCGGGCTTTTCCGCTTTGCGCCGCTCCACATGATGGACGTTGTGATCTGTCTGGCCGCCGGCGCCGTCAGCGTCGGCTGGTTCGAAGCACTCAAAGTGCTCCGTGCCCGCAAGGCCTGACGCCCGCGCCGGGTCCCGCCATCCGCGCTGACCGCGCCGCGGCAACGTGTTGTTTTCCGTTCATCACCCCTCGTGTGCGTCTGGGCAGCGGCGGCCGAGGGGGATGGTTGCGGCGAGGCGTCTTGCACGACAGCCGCACAGCGGCCGCAAAAAAACACTCTTAGCCCTTGACCGCATGACAGGGCCTGTGGTAGACTCCACGCGCATAGGATTTGGCTTGTTCGGCAAAGTGGTGAGCTTGACGGGTAGGCGGCGGGTACCGTGCGAGCAGGCGGGTTTGCCCGCGGGACTGGTTTGTTTGGTAAGAAACAGACGGGTGGCGGGAGCATGCGAAAGCATCTGTCGCTGATCGTGGTGGCGGTAGCGCTGGCGGCGTCGCTGGGGCTGAGCGCCTTGGCGTTGCTTGGCGGCAGCGCCGGCGCCCTGGTGGTGGATGCCAATGAGCATGACTTCGGAACTGTCAAGCCGGGGGAATTGAGTCACACGTTTAGGCTGACGAACAGGACGCGGCATTCCATTGAGTTTCGGGGGATCGTCAAGAGCTGCGGGTGTACGGAAGCGAGTCTTCCCGCGAGGCCGCTGGGGCCGAACGAATCGACGGCCGTCAGGTGCGTGGTGGACGCGCGGGGTCGGCGCGGCAAGTTCGTTTCGTTCCTGAGGATCATGTACCGGGAGGTTGGCGGCCAGGACGGAGAGCAACAGGCGGTGATGTGCATTCTGCGTGCGAAGGTGGACGCGGTGGTGAGCATCGAGCCGCCGGATGTGGAGTTCACCCTGGGCCGATCGGAGGCGAAGCGGTTTCAGGTGACCTCTTCGGAGCCGGGGGTGAAGGCCAAGGCCGTTCGGTGCGACCACGCCGCGTTGGAGGCGCAACTGAGCGGGGATGGCCTTTCATTCGACATTGCGTTCGACGCGTCGCGATGGAAGAACAACGAAGGGACGGTATCGGTGGAAGTGGAAACGAGTTGGGAACCGGAGAAGGTCATCCGAGTCCCTGTCCATATACTGGCAGAGCGCAATATGAAGTGAACGGGTGCCGGCACATCGAGGAGGCGGTCTCCGCGATCGCCGGACCCATACAATCAGATGAAGGAGGCATACCATGCCCCGTTCGAATCGACCGTATCGTCAGATGATGGCATGTGTTGTTCTGACAGCCGTGGTAGCGGTGTGGTTTGCGGGAGCCGCACGACTGTTTGGATCGGGGCTGTGCCCGAATACCACAAACAGTGATATCTGGTGTCCGCTCGCGAATTCGGCCCCCTGTCATGGTAGAAGCGAGAATGGCTGCAAAGCGAGTCTTGGAGTATACCTCAGGAAAGAAGCATTCGGCACAAAGTATTCAGAAGGCTTCGCAGCATATCTGACCGCCCTCCAGAGAAGGTGCTACGAAGAGTATGAGTGTGAATGGGGTTGGGCAGAGAGGTGCTACAAACCGGAGGGTGCTGACCCCTACTATTTCGCAGAGGCGCCTGTGTATTCATGGCTGAGTTGCGATTGGTAGCACCCCCGGCGGGCGATCGTGGTGGTGTGGGCGTGATTCCCGTCGGAGGCATGTGAACTCGGGTGATCCTGCGGGCGAAGAGGGAGGGGTTCCCGACGTCGGAGTCGAGGTTGGGGCTCAGTGCGACGCCGGAGCCCCAGCCCCGATGCCTTCATGGTTGTCGGTGGGCTGTGTACCCTTGATTGGGGCAATGCGCAGCGGAAGTGTACATGCTGCTGTCGTCGGAGTCCTGGTCAATGGGTGTGGCGAGCGAGGATGATTCCGTTCGGTGCCGCGCGCAGTGCGACACGAGGGTAGTCTTATGATCCTGACGATCAGACGCTGGTTGACCCGCATGGTGCTCGTTGCCTGTGTTGGCCTTGGGGTTGGCCCAGTTGGGGCCCAGGCACCCGGGATTCCGGGGCAGATCAAGGAGCTTGAGGAGGCCATCCTCTCGCATCGACGCGCCATCACGGCGGGGCATTTCCGTGTCAAAAAGATCTATGACGATTACACGCGAAGTCGGCACTCAGAGCCGGAGATCACGACGTACTACGACGGGTTGCTCGTTCGCGAGGATGCCAAGGTCCGCGATCGCGTTACCACGCAGTGCTTCGGGGAGCAGTACTACTACTGGTACTGCACGGGGAAACCGACCGCGCCCGGGAAATACGCGCTGGGGATGACGGACTTGAGCCATGCCAGTCGCAACGACGAATATCTGCACGAGCCTCTGAAGCTCATGTTTTATTGCTCAACCTATTCAGGCGCGGTGAACTTCACCCTGGACACCCTCATCGGCTCTCCGCAACGCAAGGACCTCGTCATCGAACCCGCTACATGGGAAGGTCAGAAGGCATGGAAGGTTTCCTTCACCTATACGCCTGTGGAGGCGGTGGTCACTTACTGGGCCGTACCGTCCTGGGGGTACAGCATCGTCCGGATGTTCGTACCGTGGAAAAGCGGGGATGGATCGGCCAACGAAGAGTCCGTCCAATGCTCAGTTCAGCAAACCCGCAACGGCATCTGGTTCCCGAAGACGGTCCGGTATCGACGACTGACGAACGGTATCGCGGCTCTCAGCGAGGACCTTGAGATTGAGGTTGTGTCGGTCAACGAGCCAATCGATCGCCGGATGTTCGGTCCGGAGACCATGAACGTGCCGCCGGACACGGTTGTCACCAGGAAGCCGGCGGTTCTAGGGACGGATATGAAATGGGACGGCAAGAAGCTCGTTGTCATGAGCGAGGACGAGAAGATACGCCTCATGTTCCCGGGACCCAGGAAGTCTGATGCGGGCCGCCGGATTGGCTTGCTGGTTGTGTCGGGCATCTTGGCCGCGATCGGCGGAGCGGTCATGTGGTGGCGGTACATCCGCAAGCCGTCCGATGCGAGGTGACATGGGCAAGATGGAGTTACAGAAGTCGTCGGATGTGCAAAGGCGCGATGCGCCCGCGATGTATCTGCGAGCGATGTGTTATGTGACCCTTGCGCTGCTGCCTTTTGGCGCGGCCAGTGTCGCGGCGGAGGCGCCCACGCCAATTGCCCTGCAGATCAAGGAGCTTGAGGAGGCCATCCTCTCGCATCGACGTGCCATCACGGCGGGGCATTTCCGTGTCAAACAGATCTATGACAGTTACTGGCGAGGGCGGCACTCAGAGGCGGAGATCACGACGTACTACGACGGGTTGCTCGTTCGCGAGGATGCCAAGGTCCGCGATCGCGTTACCACGCAGTGCTTCGGGGAGCAGTACTACTACTCGTACTGCACGGGGAAACCGACCGCGCCCGGGAAATACGCGCTGGGGATGAAGGACTTGAGCCATGCCAGTCGCAAGGACGAATATCTGCACGAGCCTCTGAAGCTCATGTTTTATTGCTCAACCTATACAGGCGCGGCGAACTACACCCTGGACACCCTCATCGGCTCTCCGCAACGCAAGGACCTCGTCATCGAACCCGCTACATGGGAAGGTCAGAAGGCATGGAAGGTTTCCTTCACCTATACGCCTGTGGAGGCGGTGGTCACTTATTGGGCCGTACCGTCCTGGGGGTACAGCATCGTCCGGATGTTCGTACCGTGGAAAAGCGAGAATGGATCGGCCAACGAGGACTCCATCCAATGCTCAGTTCAGCAAACCCGCAACGGTATCTGGTTCCCGAAGACGGTCCGGTATCGGCGACTGACGAACGGTACCGCGGCTCTCAGCGAGGACCTTGAGATTGAGGTTATGTCGGTCAACGAGCCAATCGATCGCCGGATGTTCGGCCCGGAGACTATGAACGTGCCGCCGGACACGGTTGTCACCATGATGCCGGCGGTTCTAGGGACGGATATGAAATGGGACGGCAAGAAGCTCGTTGTCATGAGCGAGGACGAGAAGATACGCCTCATGTTCCCGGGACCCAAGAAGTCTGATGCGGGCCGCCGGATTGGCTTGCTGGTTGTGTCGGGCATCTTGGCCGCCATCGGCGGAGCGGTCATGTGGTGGCGGTACATGCGTAAGCCGTCCGATGCGAGGTGACATGGCCAAGATGGAGTTGCGGCCGCGAACCGTCCGTCGCCGCTGCCGGTGTGCGTGCCAGCGATGGGGGAAGGCGAGGGAGGGGTATCGCCTGGGTCATCGCGCTGTTGATGCTGATTCACATTGTATTGCTGGGCTGGATGGCCTATCGCGACAGCCCGACCTGGGATGAGGTGGGGCACTTCGCGGCGGGGGTGAGCCACTGGCGGTCGGGCGCGTTCCATTTGTATGCCGTCAACCCGCCGCTGGTGCGATCGGTGGCCTGCGCCCCCGTTACGCTGCTGATGAATCCGGTCCTCGATTCTGGGCCATACGAGTACATCGCGGACTCCCAAATCAGGAGCGAGTTCATGGCGGGGGGGAAGTGTTACTGACATGCGTCAGAAGAATTCGGGTTTTGCCCTTGACAGCGACGATGGACTCATGTTAGAGTCCGCGCGGATAAGAGTGTGCGTGGCTGGCGAGATCGAGAGCCTTGCTGATGTGTCGGCGTGGCGCTTTCCAGATGCGGGGCGCTCGTGCAAGGCTGGGTACCAACGGGGTCCGTTTGTTTGGCATCAATAAAACGAATGATGGGGTATGCGTAAGCGTCTAACGATGATCGTGGTTGCTCTGGGGCTGGCGGGTTCGGTCTGTCTCAGTTGGCTGGCTCTGCGCGCCGAGGAGGGGGGCGTCCTGGTTGTGGATCGTAGCGAGCAGGATTTCGGGACCGTAAGGCCCGGCGCCCTGAAGCACACCTTCACGCTGATCAACGCGAGTGAACGTCCGATTGAGCTTGTGCGGATCATCAAGGGGTGCAGTTGCGACTCGGTCACCCTTCAGGCCAAGTCCCTCCAACCCCGCCAGTCAGCACCGATGAACTGTGAGTTTGACGTCACGGGCCGACGGGGGAGCTACCTGACCCACATCATTGTCGTGTACAGGGAGCTTGCCCCTAACCACCCACAGGAGCATACGATCCAGTGCACCGTACGTGCGAAGATCGATCCGATCGTACAGGTCATCCCGGCTGGACTGGCATTCCAGCTCGGTCGCTCTGAAACCAAGCGACTTCAGGTGGCGTCTTCCGAAGCGAGAGTTCAAGTCACGCGCGCCTCTTGTGATCATCCCGCGTTTGACGTCTCTGTGGCCGAGACCGGCCAATCCGTTGACGTTGCCTTCGACTCGTCTCGTTGGCGAGACCCTGAGGGGAACGTCGTGATCGATGTGCAGACTACGTGCGAGTCAGAAAGGAGGATTCGCGTTCCGGTTCGTATTGTGAGGAGTCTAGAGAACAGCGACTCGTAGGCGATTCAGCGACCGTTCTGCATTAACGGTCGCGCCCGTCATACTGTGAGGAGGTTCATCATGGTGCCTTGTCGAGCCAAGCGATTGCTTCTGTTATGTGCCTTGTTGGTCCTGCCCGGCGCAATGTGGTTTGGAGCAGCCCAGAGGGCTTTCTCCAGCAGCGAATGCAACCACCAGGAAGCGTATAAGGCCGAGTGCAACATCGGAGATTACAGCACATGTGAGCAAATCTCGAACGACGACTGCGTACTGCCAGAGACCCGAGGGAAGTACCCTTATAAGAATACCTATACGTGTATCGCTAGCGGTTCGTGGAGGATCTGCGTGGATGACCTGAATGTACCATGCTACGGCATATACAAATGCAAGGTGGTAGATGGGTTCTGTGAGCAAGTTCTCCCAGGGACTATCGTTAATCGGATGAAGAAGAAGAATCTAACTTGCCCTAATCATCCCCAGCCGCCTTCTTGATGCGGTCTTACGTAGGGCCACGCAGATCCGTTGGAACAGTGACTGGCGACTACCTCTGGGACCCGCGAAACACGCGGGCCGATCGCTTGAGCGCGCGTCTGAACCCTCATCACCGACACGGTAGATTGATGAGGGCTTGGATATCACCGCTCAGTGGACGGCATAGTCGGAGACCGACCGATGGGAGCCTACAATTTTCTTGTGTCCGGATACCTCGCGATGGCCGTCCAGTTCTGTGCGGCAGCCTCCCTTCCGGGGCAACCCGGGTCCCCAAGGCCCGCGGAGATCAAAGCGATTGAGGACCGCATTCTCGCGAGCCGCCGGGCCATCAGGGCAGGACACTTCCACATAAAGCGAACCTACGCCTCCTTTGACGAAGAAGGGGTCCGGATCGAGGACGAGTTCGACACCTATCTCAGCGAGTTCCTTGTGCGTGAGGATCTGCGGGAGGGAGGTACATACAGCACCCGGTCCTTCGGCACAGAGCACGTCTACACGTACAGCGACAAGGTAACTGGCGATGCCATGACTCAGCTTTGCATTGCCGATCTGTCCCGTACCAATCGCAAGGCGGAACACTTCTACGTCCATGAGCCGCTGCTGCTGATGTTTCATTCGGTGTGGTATCGGGCAGCGCGCAATTTCCACATGGAATCGTACGTTGGCAGCCCGCTGCGCGAAGCGTTCACCGTCGAAGAGGTGACCTGGCAGCAGCAGCCTGCCATCAAGGTCTCGTTTACGCGGACCATCAGCTCTCGTTCACGGGTATCCTACTGGGTTGTCCCATCTCTCGGATACAGCATCGTGCGTATGCAAGTCAATTTCAGCGCATCCCGGGGAAAGGCATACGAGGATACCGTGCAGGCTTCAGTGCGCCTCGTTGCGCCGGACATCTGGTTTCCGAAGACCGTTCAGTATGTGCGCAAGGTCGACGGGAGCCTTACGGATCAGGAGGATTTGGAGATTGACCTGAGCGATGTGAACAAGCCTATCGATCCGGCCTTCTTCGAACCCCAGGCCATGAACATACCGCCCGGGACCAGGGTTAATGCCCTTGAAGGAGATCCGCCCGGCGAACTGAAATGGGACGGTAAGAAAGTGGTTCAGATGACTATGGAGGAGCTTGGTGCGAGCACGCCCAGACCGCACAAGTCACGTGCCATTCGCACGATTCTCCTGCTGGCAAGTTCGGTGGTTCTTGCGGCCATGGTTGTTTTTCTGTTCTGGCGAAGCTACTTGCCTAAGTCGCCCGTTCGGCCCGGGTAGCAGGGAGGCGCCGTCCCCTGCATCATCAGGGGAGTTCCCTTACCTGATCCATATGCAGAGGATGGAGAATGCAGGGCGATTCAATGTCGCAAACGTCCCAGGAGCCTCACGCTGCTCCGATCGGCTGTATTCCCAATGCAACCGGCCACCCATCGCACTCGACGCGGTTGCGTCGTTGCTGGCCCAGCACAAGGGCGGGCACGCGTGTGGTCGCCTCGTTGATCCTGATCCACGTTGGTCTTTTGGCCTGGATGGGGTATCGAGATAGCCCGACCTGGGATGAGGTGGGGCATTTCGCAGCAGGGGTGAGCCACTGGCAGTCGGGTGTTTTCTGCCTCTATACCGTGAATCCCCCGTTGGTGCGGTTGGTTGCCTGCGCCCCGGTTGTACTATTGATGCATCCGGCCGTTGACCTCGGCCCTTATGCGTACCTTGCCGACTCCCAGATCCGTAGCGAGTTCCTGGCCGGCAGAAGACTTGCCCAGGCCAACGGCCGCCGGTACTTCTGGCTGATCACCGTCGCTCGCTGGGCCTGCATCCCCTTCAGCCTGCTCGGCGCATGGATCTGCTTCCTGTGGGCGCGCGAGCTCTATGGGCCATACGCCGGGCTTCTGGCCATGGCGCTGTGGGTCTTCTCGCCGAACATACTCGCCCATGGCCATCTCATCACGCCCGACGTCGGCGCCACGTCGCTGGGCGTCGCCGCGGCGTATGTGTTCTGGAGATGGCTCAGGCGGCCGACCTGGCCACACGCCCTAGCGGCGGGCCTGGTCCTCGGTCTGGCGGAACTGGCCAAGGCAACCTGGATCATCCTGTTTGTCTTGTGGCCCGTGATGTGGCTGCTCTACCGCTGGATGCAGCGGCCACCTGATCGCCCCCGCGGCTGGCGACGACAGACCCTTCAGATCGGCAGCATCCTCATCGTGGCCCTCTGGCTGCTGAACCTCGGCTACGGCTTCGAGGGAACCTTCACCAGGCTCGGCGACATCCGCTTCATCTCGCAGTCGCTCGGCGGCTCCTCCGACCTGCCGCGCAATGGCGCGCTCGTCCGCAATCGCTTCGCCAACTCCTGGCTGGGTGACGTCCCCATGCCGCTGCCGGAGAATTACCTTCGCGGGATCGATGTGCAGAGGGGCGACTTTGAGCGGACGACCTGGTCGTTCCTCCGAGGCCAGTGGCGGCAACACGGCTGGTGGTACTTCTATCTGTATGCGATCCTGGTCAAGGAGCCGGTTGGCACATGGGTGCTGATTGCGCTGGCCATCGTGCTTGTCCTGTTTTGCAAAGGCTATGCGGCAGCGGGGCGCGATGAGTTGTTCCTGCTGATCCCTCTGGCCGCGGTTCTGGTCCTGGTCAGCTCGCAGACGGGGTTCAACCATCACCTGAGATACGTGCTGCCGGTTTTCCCCTTCGCGTTCATCTGGATGAGCAAAGCGGCGCGATCGGTGGCGCTGGGCCATCGTGCGGTCGCGGGCATCGCGGGCGTGGCGTTGGCCGGTTCCATCGCCAGCAGCCTGTGGGTCTTTCCGCACAGCCTGTCGTACTTCAGCGAGCTTGTGGGCGGGCCCACGCGAGGGCGATATCACCTGGCCAGCAGTTGCGTGGACTGGGGGCAGGATCTCTTCTACCTGAAGGACTGGCTTGATGCCCATCCCGCCGCCAGGCCGCTGCACCTGGCCTATGAGCTTCCGCTGATCGACCCCCGTTGGGTTGGCATCGACTACGAGCCGGTTCCGGTGGGGCCGGCGTCGACGAACGCAGCCAAGTACAAGAAGGAGGAACTAGGGCCGCTGCCGGGCTGGCACGCGGTTGCCGTGAACAGGCTGCACAATGTCGAGCGGGACTGGGATTACCTGCTAAAGCTGAAGCCGGTTGCCATGGCGGGGTACACCATCTACATCTATCA
>Ga0315284_10007888_pt1 | contig 15195 bp, 16 predicted proteins | sample YL17G09_16_MG_FD_203696 | JGI IMG/M metagenome (GOLD analysis project Ga0315284, IMG submission 203696) | Sediment microbial communities from Yellowstone Lake, YNP, Wyoming, USA - YL17G09_16 | ecosystem: Environmental > Aquatic > Freshwater > Lake > Sediment | place: USA: Wyoming | collected... | reverse complement strand
AGTGGTCAGTCTAGAGGGTTCGGGTTTGTTGAGATGCCGGAGAAGGCTGAGGGACAGGCTGCGCTTGCTGGGCTCAAGAGCAAGGTATTGCAGGGCCGAACAATCGATGTCAGCGAGGCACGCCCCAAGACCGATGGTGGCAGCAGGGGTGGCGGCGGCGGTGGTAGGGGTGGTTTCGGTGGTGGTGGAGGCAGAGGAGGAGGAGGAGGAGGTGGTGGTGGCTTCGGTGGCGGTGGGGGAAGACGCAGGTCATTCTAACTCTCCCCTGTTCAGTAAACATGAAACCTCTGGAGGTTGGTTGTATGATGCAGCCAACCTCCGCTGTTTTTACCTCAGCGGGCACCAAGTTAACCGAATACCTCCACACGGTGGAAAGCCTCTGCTAGTTTGAAGCTCTCCCCCTGAGCCATAGCCACATGTTGCTGCCTCAGCACGTTCTCTAAATCAGGCGATGGCAGGTGCGCTACCTGGCTCTTGTGGCAGCGCAGTGCAGCTATCTTGAGGTCGAATGTGTCGCTGATATCGGAGCGGTAGTTTATCTCCTGAGAGTCCCAGAATAACAGAAAGCCCCAGAGTAGTATCTCTTTGACATTATGAGGCTGCAGCCCGTCCAGCATCAAATCGGGGTAGGAGAGGAAGTCCCTCGCGTAAGGGAAGACAGCGTCCAGCACAACCTGTCCGGCGATGCGGTGGTCGCGGTGCCAGATATAGCGGATATAAGGGTCGGTGGTCGCCACAATATCGGGGCGGTACATCCTTATCAGGCGCACAATCTGTTTCCTGAACTCGTAAGTATCCTCCAATCCCTGGTCGGGATGGCGCAGGAAAATGACCTCCCTTACGCCCAACACCTTGGCCGCATCCAGTTGCTCGTTCTCCCTGATTTTGGCCAGCGCCTCCGGCTTCATGTTGACGTCGCTGCTGCCTTTATCGCCGTTGGTGCACACCACGTAGATGACGTCCTTGCCCTCCTTGGCCCAGCGCGCCACCGTTCCGGCGATGCCGTATTCTGCATCGTCCGGGTGGGGTGTGACCACCATGGCGTAAGCTGGCTTGACCATCAGAAAGAATCTCCTCGACTAATTCGCCTGTTGATTGTACAACACTGACTATACAAGCACAATTGAGGTTTTTAAATATGTAGGGGCGAACCTATGTGTTCGCCCTCGAATCGTGGGCAGACACATGGGTCTGCCCCTACGGGTTATATTATGCTATCAACGCCTTGTATTCGGGGATTATCGCCTCGGCGATGTTCGACCAGCTAAATCTATCCACCGACGCACGAATCGAGTCGGCGGAGTTCATTCCCGACTCTTTTTGCGAAAGGAGCGCGGCTATGCTGTCTGCGATGAGAAGAGGGGCATTGTCTTCAACCATATATCCGTTCTGGCCCTGGCTGACAACGCTTTCGATGCCTCCTACCCTGGTAGCCACTATGGGCGTGCCGCAGGCCAGGGATTCCAGGGCCACCAGCCCGAAGCTCTCGTAATACGACGGGATAACGCAGACATCGGCAGCGCTGTAATAAAGGGGCAGCTCTTTTTGCTCTACGATGCCGGCGAAGGTGACTGAATCCTGGATATACAGGCTGCGGGACAGCCTTTGCAGCCTCTCCACTTCGGGTTGGCTATCCTTGTCGCCGCCGATCACCAAAAGCTTGAGGTTCTGCCCCGTATTCAGCTTGGGCAGAGCCGTCAGCAGCCTGTCTATACCCTTCAGAGGGTCTATGCGCCCCACGAACAGGATGATTCTGTGTCCATTCAACCCCAGGCTTCGCCGCGCCGTTTCTTTATCCAGATGTCGGAACAGCTCCAGGTTCACGCCGCAGGGGATCACGATGATTTTCTCCAGCGAAGCATCGTAATAGCTGACCAACTCCCCCTTTCCCTTCTCCGTGGCGGCGATGATGCGGTGGCAGTCCCTGACCAGCTCCCTCTCGGCCATGATGCGCAACGCAGGCTCGCTTTCTCCCACACCGATGGCGTTCTTAATAGCGCCCAGGGTATGGAACATTATGATGTGGGGCACATCCCACCAGCGCTGAATGCGTCTGCCCACCCAGCCCGATAGCCAGTAATGGCTGTGTATCACATCGTATCGCAGGCTATTGCTGGCCCTGAAGTCCTCCAGCGAGCAGGCGAAGTCCTCGAGATGGGAATATACCGCCAGCTTATCTATGGGCTCGATCTCACCCGCCTGCAGGTGGATGACCCGCGCCTTATCGCCGAGCCGCACAATCTGTTCCTCCCTGAGGTCATGGGCGCGGGTATAGATATCCACCAGGTGGCCCCGCTTCCCTAGCTCGCGGGCCAGCTCCCTGATATAGACGCTCATGCCGCCGGTGTCCTTGCTCCCCAGCTTGCCCACTGGACAGCTATGGACACTGAGCATGGCTATCTTCAATTGCTCTGCCATCGTTAGGTTTATCTTCCTATGCCGTTCGTGGTGAGCTTGTCGAACCATGAACGGCCTTTCTGTAATCTCAGGATACGCCCTTCGACAGGCTCAGGGCGAACGGATTAAACTTCTTCAACCCCCTGTGTCCCCCACTCTTGGGGGAATTTAAGGTTGGGGGATACCCCCAACCCCCCGGCAGGAGGTATCCTGCACCTCTCTTTAAATCCCCCCTTTTGTAAAGGGGGTAAGGGGGATTTCAAATAGCTTTCTGCAATAGAGACTTTCTCTTACCTCAGCACTATCCTGCAACTGGATATCGGTATTTCTTTGCCCCCGAGACGGTACTTATATTCTTCAGGCCCTTTCAGAAAATCGTAGCGTCTCCTGCCCCTCTCGATGCTATCCTTGATAGAGAGGAGCTTGGAGAGCAACCCCACGCTCAAATAGCCGTATTCGGGGTCGTAGCCGCTGTTGTAAAGGGACACCTTGTCATTGTAGTCGAAGCACATCACGGCGGCAACAGGTTTTCCTGAGATTTCCAGGATGCCGAATCTGAGAAGCTTAGCCTCCGCCATAGTTTCAGCCAGCGACCTGAAGAAGGACTCCATCGGCGCGGTCATAAAGGCAGCTTTGTCCTTCCTGCTCACCCGCATCAGTTTGAAGAAGATTTCTAGAACTTTAGGCTCTGCATCCTCGACGGAACGGTAGTTAATCTCGCCCTCCTCCTCCAATCTTCTGAACCTGCGACCTGTCTCGCGCCGCTGCTTCGGGGTCAGCGTCCTCAGATACTCCTCCCAGGTGGAGGGCAAATCCAGGTCCAGCGAAACATTCTCCTGGGTGAGGGTAACCTGGTGGCCCTTTCCTTTTGCCAGGTCAACCAGGCTGGTGAGCACCGTGGAGTCGGGTCTCAACGACTCCAGATATAGCTGGCCTATACCGTCTTGCCTCAGTTTGTCGAGCAGGGCGACGAAGAAAGCGCTCTCTTTGCCCGGTGCGACCACGAAGTCCATGTAATCGCAGACATCGGCGCTGCCGATGAAAGCAGCCTTGTCCTCTTTAACTTGAAGGGGCGCGATGCCGATGATATTTTTATCCTGTTTGACATCAAATAGATATGATTCGGAGCCCCCTCCGAATGCCTGCCACCATACCTTGAGCCATCTCGGCAGTAAGAAAGCAGAACTCCACTTAAGGCGGTGGCGCAGGTCATTCCATGATGATTCGAGGCTATCGAAACTCTGCGGGGCATAAGTGTAGCTCATATCTAAGGTTAGTGTATCAGCTTGCGTTGGGGGAATCAATTTCAGGGGCAGACTCTCTATTTGGTGACTATATTGTGGTTTTGGGAATGTCTGTTGGTTCATTGCGCCGTGGAACCAAAAAAGGTGCCGCAAAGCCCAATCCAGCGGCATCACACAGCAGTTCGAACAATTTTGCGATATCCTCAACGATTTGTGTACAATATTTTGCTTCGAGGACAAGCATGTCACCCTCTCGATATAAAGCATGCAGTTCCCTCTCAGAATAAATGTCACTTATCAGAATGCCCAATCCCTGTTTTGCGACTTCTCTTAAGTACTGTTCATCCTTAGAATTAGAACGACTGACTTTGCCTGATGCATGAATAATACAGTTTCTTACCTTAGTCAGAGTAGTTATAGGTTCCCACAATTCTTGCGAAACGGACACTCCAGCTTCACAGAGGAATTTCTTACGCTTTTCAATAATATTGCTCCTCGGGTTTGGCACCCGTTCGGTGATTTCCTTCAAATCCTGAACAGCACAGCAAAGTTCGCGTAAACTGCTTTCAACGAAGAGATTCACGAGCACAACAAACGAATAACGAAAGAAATTTCTGAACAGCATGTCATATTTAGCGGTGTGCTCATCCATAGCTATGTCCCACTCGGCCATTTTTTGTTCTTCATCCAGCACTAGATTCTTAATGTGGGAAGGGATTTTATTGCGGTCTTCGGTTTTCAGGGCCTCGAGTTGGGATTCCATTACTTGGTGGTATTCACCTAGAGCGTGAATAGCAGCCATTGTCAGATCGCGATAGAATGCCGTGTCTACTTTCACTTTCATTTCAGACCCTTCTATTCCTGTTTTTTATGTTTTCAAGTATGCATTTCAACAGTCGGACAATCAGGCTAGCGTAAGAAACCCATGTCTCATCATTATCTCTGGTGATTCATCTGTATCATCACCATATCTGCACCCTATTTTACCGCATTCTTCAATATCTATCACCACCATGCCTTCTTCTCTTGGAAGCCGCTGGCGAAACAGCTATAATTGCTATATGGCATTTTCCACCGGGGGAGGATACTGAATGAGGCTGATGGCTACGCTGGCGCTGGTTCTGGTATTAGTGGGGATGCTTGCTGCCGGTTGTGGATGGCTCGGGGAACGTCTACGTCGCCGGCAAGAGCGATGGCGTTAGTTCCTACGATTACGCCACTATAAAATATGTCTCAGGTAATTCAACCCCGTAAACACCTTCCTCAATAATCATTTCCTAACGGCTGTCGTTTGCGATATAATTTGGTAAGAGGGCTTCACGTGAGCGGAGGATAGGAGGTTGAGGAACCGCACGGTTATGCCACACGATCGATTATTCGCCCGGTTTGTGAACAGCAGTGACACTTTTCGGGTGTATCACCAAGGCAAGATTATCTTCAAGTCGAGGGGGGAACGGCTGAGCCCGCTGCTCGACTATATAGATAGATTTGTGCCTCAGGTGAAAGACGTGGTTATTTTCGACCGAATAGTAGGCAATGCGGCAGCCTTACTCTTCAAGAAGGCATATTGTCGGGAAGTATACTCGCCTTTGGGCAGCGAGTTTGCCGCCCGAACGCTGAGCGAGCAGGGCATAAAGTATCATTTCTCCAAGACCGTCCCTTATATCCTGAATCAGGCGGGGGATGACATCTGCCCCATGGAGAAACTATCTCTGGGCAAGAATCCGGAGGAGTTTTTCCAGCATATGTGCCAGTCGCCCGGCAAGCGGCAGGGGTAAACAGACGTTTCTCTCCCCTAGATCTGTTGGTCGAGCTCTATCAGTACTCCGTGCGTTGCCTTGGGGTGGATGAAGGCCATCCTGGCTCCCATCTCCTCGCCGATTTTGCCGTATTCTCCTGTGTCTACGATAGGGAACCCTTTCTTTTTGAGGCGCTTGATTTCCTCATCTAGGTTATCTACCCATAAACCTAGTCGGCAGACCCCTTCTCCGTACTTCTCCAGCCTCCGCGCCAGGTCGCCGCCTACAGGCGCATCCGTGCCCACGGTGGGCTGCAACAGCTCAACGGAGCAATCGCCGATGGGGAACATAAGTGCTTTGACCCCGGGCATCTCCACAATCCCCATGTCCCAGGGCTTGAGGCCGAGGAGCTTGGTGTAGACTCGCTGCGCTTCCTCGATGTCTTTGACCAGGATGCCCACAAAGCTGACCTTGCTGATCACCGCCGGCTCCTCAATCGAGAGTTCTCATTTAATAGCGTCTGGGCGAATGGTAATACTCTGCTCGATGGCTGTCAAACACCCCTGGGTACTCAAAGTGCCGTCCTTTTATCTCGCTTGCGAGGTTGATTTTGTGTTATAATCGCAAGGCCTAGAAGTGAATTGCTGGGCTAAGGCAATGCCCGAAAGGGGTCCCCGAGTGGCAGAGATCAAATTCAAATCAAAGGGCATTGGCGAAGGAATAGAGGGGGCGGCCTTCATCGTCGCTGCCCTTATAACCCCCTTCCTGCGCTGCTGGCGCGCCAGATGGGGCGCGACCGATGAGGAGGTTCGCCGCACTCTGCCCGGCGACGAGATGGTGCCTCACCCCAAGTGGGGCTGGACTCATGCGGTCAGTATCAGAGCTTCCGCCGCCGAGGTCTGGCCCTGGCTGGTGCAGATAGGGCAGGGCCGGGGCGGATTCTACAGCTACGAATATCTGGAGAATTTGATAGGCTGCGATATCCACAACGCAGACCGTGTCATCCCTGAGTTTCAGCATCTACAGGTTGGGGACAGCATACGCTTGCACCCCAGGATGCCTGCCTACCCGGTTGCCATCGTCGAGCCGGAACGCGCGCTAGTTCTGAATGCAAGGGCAGACACGCAAACTGGAAAGACATTCGAACTCACTGATAAGTTGCCGGAGAAGTATATTAACTCAAGCTGGATGTGGTTTCTGGACGATAATGAGTGGCCCACGCGTTTGATTTCCCGGGGCAGAGGTGACTACCGGGGTCTGGCAAACGCGCTGGGCTTCGGGCCTTGCTTGATGGAACCAATCAATTTCGCTATGGATCGCAAGATGCTCCTGTGCATCAAGCAGCGAGCAGAATCACTCGCACGAAAGAACTTAAAGAACTGAATTCATGCAGGGAGGAGCAAATATGAAGGTCATCGTAACTTATATGTCCCAGACGGGCAATACGAAGAAGGTCGCGGAAGCGATTTTCAAGGAGATTAAGGGCAAAAAGGAGATTAAACAGATGAGCGAGGTCAGCAGCCTCGATGACTATGACCTCGCTTTCATCGGCTTTCCTATTCAGGGATATGGGCCGGCCGGAGAAGGGAAGAGCTTCCTGGAACAGCACGTAAAGGGTAAGAATATTGCCCTCTTCGTAACCCATGCTGCACCTGAGGGCAACCCGGAAATCAAGAAAGGGCTGGATCTGTGTAAGGCAGCTGCCGCCGGGGCTAAAATCATGGGCGTGTTCGATTGTCGGGGTGAGCTAAGTCAGGCTGTTGCGGATTTCATGCTGAACAGCGGTGACCCGGGTCTGGTTGCGGATGCTAAGAAACGCTCCACTACCATAGGCCAGCCCGATGCCGCGAGGCTGAAGAAGGCGCGCACCTTTGCCAAGGAGATAATAAAAAAGTATCCTCGTGGCTAAGCTAAGCTGTGCCAAACATCACACTAGCAGTTGCCCGCCGTCTGCGGCGAATGCCGCCCCTGTGATAAAGGAAGCTTCGTCCGATGCCAGGAATAGAGCCACCTGGGCTATCTCCTCCGGCTGGGCAAACCTGCCCAGCGGCACTTCATTGCGTACCTTTTCTTTGAACACGGCTATCTTCTCGGGGTCTCCACCCGCCACCTTGGTGAAGAACGGCGTGTCTATGGGGCCGGGGAGGATACAGTTGGCCCTGATATTCTTTCTGGCGTACTCCAGCGCAGTTGTCCTAGTCAGTTGTATCACCCCTGCCTTGGCTGCAGCGTATGCCCCTGCATAGCGTCGGGGCGAAAGGGCAGCAACCGACGAGGTATTGATGATGACACCACCCCCGCCCTTCAGCATCTCAGGGATGGCGTACTTCGTGCCCAGGAATACCCCTGTGAGGTTGACTGCGAGGACTCGATTCCATTCCTCCTCGGTTATGTCGGCTATGAGCTTCCCCGGGCCGGGCGTGCCGGCGTTGTTGAACATGATATCGAGCTTGCCGTATTTGCCGATAGCGGCCTTGACGGCGTTTTGCAGGTCGGCTGCCCTGGTTACATCAACCTTCGTAAAGATGGCATCGCCGCCGTTATCTTTTATTGACTTTACGGTTTGCTCCCCGTCCTTGTCCCTGTTGGCAGCCACCACAATCTTGGCGCCCTCTCTGGCGAAGAGCAGGGCAGCGGCCTTTCCCAGCCCAGAGCCTGCGCCGGTTATGATAGCAACTTTATCTTTAAGTCTCATTTTCGGTGAATTATTCCTCTTTCCTGACCGCAATCGCCATGCCGCTGACAAAACCTACAATGGCGTAGGCTGCCATCACCGCTATCCCCACTCCAAAATGTGGCTTAAACGCTGTTAAATTAAATCCGTGTTCTCCCGGCCCAAACGGCAGGCTGCTTGAAACACCCAGTACATCTCTTGTCAAATTTGCTGAGTAAGTAACGATGAACCAGGGTTCCTGGTTCACACTCATCAGAACTGTAGCCACGATCGGAAGTATCATCAGGAGAAATAGAAAGCCGGCAATCGTGGAAGAAATGGAGCGCTTGAGAATAGCACTGAATAAAAACACTACGCTCACCGCGCTGGCGGAGTAGACCAAGGCTGTTAAGAAGGATTTCGCCAGTTCCGTCGGAATCTGTCCCCAACCATACAGTTGCGCAATCTGCAGCGTCATAACGAGGTAGTAGAGTATGACCACAAGGAAGGTAGCCAACAGTGCAGCTACATATTTCCCTGCGAAGATGGTGGAGCGTCTTTGCGGCGTTGGGAACAAGAGCAAGCTTGTTTTCTTCTCAAACTCACCGCACACGGCGTCCCCGGCAAACATAGCCGCTGAGATTATGATGAGTAGACTAATAAAGGAGAGGACAGTGGCAGCAAACACGCCTGCAGTATCTGGAACTTTCACATAGAAGATCAGAGGTGCGATAACAGCCAGTGCCGCAACTATAGGAAGCCGCCTGCGCTTCAGGTGTTTCACCAGTTCAAACTTGACCGACAGATAAGTATCAAAAATATCGTTATTTACACTCTCTCTACGTATTGCCATCTAATTGGCCCCTTTCTCTTCACTCATGACGGAGACATAGTAGTCTTCCAGTCCTGAGCCCTCTACATGGTAAGAAACCACATCGAGGTTCGAAGCCACAAGACGTTTTAGTATTTGAACGCTTGATTCCGGTTTTCCATCGTAGCCGAGTTGAGCGGTGTTGTCTTTCACATCCACGCTTCTTATAAGTTCGATTGCTCTCAATTTCTCAGTTTCTTCCTGCGACAGCGGCTTGAGAAACTTTACGTCCACGACCCCATGTTGCATGCCGCGACCGATGCTTTCTATGGAATCCGCTGAGACAATCCTGCCCTTGTTCAGAAAAACCACTGTATCGCATACTTCGGCGACCTCCCCCAATAGGTGGGAACTCAGGAAAACGGTCATGCCCTCGCTGCGGAATCGCCGTATCAGTTCTCTTACCTCTCTGATCCCTTGCGGGTCTAGCCCGAGGACCGGCTCGTCGAGGATCAAGTTGTCCGGTTCGTGCAGTATGGCTTTGGCGATAGTGAGCCTGCGCTGCATGCCGGTGCTGAAAGTACCTACCTTCTTGTGCTCCCAGTCCGACAATCTGACCATCTCCAGTGTCTCCTTGATTCTGCGATCTATCTCATGGCGGCTCATTCTGTAGACCATTCCGAAGTAGGTCAGCGTCTCGTGAGGGGTCAGATAATCGTACATCCCGGGCACTTCGATTAATGCTCCGATAGTCCGGAGAGCTTCTCTCGACCTTGCCGTTACGTCGATGTTGTTTACATAAGCATGTCCTGAGCTGGGCTTGAGTAGACCGGTCAATATCTTGATAGTGGTGGTCTTGCCGGCACCGTTGGGACCAACGTATCCCACGACTTCGCCTTTTTTTATCTGCAAGGAAACCCCATCTAAGGCAGTAAAACCGTTGCTGTATTTCTTGACAAGGTCTTGTGTTCGAATTGCGTATTCCACCGCTTTAGCTCCTTTGTCGAAATCGAGTCTTTTTGGATCTTAGACTCAATATGCAGCTTCAACCCGCTGTGTTCCTCGAGTGAGCGGTCAAATTAGAATTGGAATCTAGCCTGGGCTTGCCTCTAAGATGTCTACTCTGTCCTGGTGCGGAACATTAGAGTGCCGAAGACTGTCCCGACAACAAACCAGGCAGCGAGTACCACAAGGGAGAGCCACAGGTCGTGCCATACGTATCCAACTGAGATCAGGTCGCGGACGCTAACTACAGCGTAGTCCACAGGGTTGAACTGCCGCACCGTGTTGAGCCAGCCAGGCAGCAGGGCACCTGGCATCATCAGCGATGAGAGGAACATCAGTGGCATGGTGAGAAGGTTGGTAATTCCCATCATGGTTTCTTGCCGTTTCAGCAGAAGCGCCAGCCCGTTAGAGAAGGCAGCGAATCCCAACCCGAGCAGGGACAACAGCAAAAAGGCGAACAGCACCCCGGGCACGCCGGTTTTTAGGTCTACTCCCATAACTACTGAGATGATAATGATTAGCAGCGCTTGGACCAGCACCACTAGCGTGGAGGCCACGACACGTCCTATTATGACGGAGACACGGGTCACCGGCGTGGCAAGCATTTTGGACAATATGCCCATATCCATGTCCATCAGCATGCCAAAGCCGGCAAAGGCTGAGCCGAACAGCGCCATCATCACCAGTACACCCGGGGCAAAGAATTGCAGATAGCTGGAACCGACGGCGCCTCCGCCTATGCCGGGCATACCGCCTAAAGACTTGAATATCTGGGTGAACAGCACCAGCCACAGTATGGGCTGGAACAGGCTCATAAATATGAACACCGGCATCCGAATCCGGGCTTTGAGATCACGCAGGGTTATATACCAGGTATCAGTTAGGAGATTCATTTCTGCCTCCTGTTGCGCTTTCGTTGTATCTGAGCGAAGGTGGTACGCGTGCCCTCTTGGGCGCGTATGGTGCGGCCGGTGTACTTGAGGAAGACATCGTCCAGCGACGGCCTTGACATGGATATGGTCTTCACCTCGATGCCCTGGCTCGAAAGGAGCTGCATTATGCTGGGTATGGCTGACTCGCCCTCCTTTACATAAACAGCCAGCTCGCCATCCGTTGGCTTAGTCCCGGTCACGAACGGCTTGCCAGAGAGCACCGACTCGGTGCGCCTGATGAATTCCTTGCATTCATCGTCCTTGACCACACAGGGAGACACTGTAACTACGTCGCCGCCTATGGACTTCTTCAGCTCATCGGGGGTGCCCATGGCGATTATCTTGCCCAGGTCTATGATGGCGATTCTATTGGCCAGGCGGTCGGCTTCCTCCATGTAGTGGGTGGTCAGGAATATGGTCATACCCTTAGATTTGACTAGGTCGCGGATATATTCCCAGATGCTGGCCCTGGTCTGAGGGTCGAGCCCTGTTGTCGGCTCGTCCAGAAAGATTACCTCGGGCTGGTGGATTAGCCCCATGGCGAGGTCGAGCCGCTTGCGCATGCCTCCGGAGTAGGTGGAGACCATCCGGTCCTCGGAGCCGGTCAGACCGACCAGTTCGAAAATCTCCTTGACCCGCTGCTTGATGGTCTTGCCATCCAGCCTGTAAAAATGGCCGTAAAGTGTCAGGTTCTCCCGTCCCGTAGCGTGCTCATCCACCCCCACATCCTGCGCAGTATAGCCGATGCGCTTGCGCACCTCAGACGGGTTCTTTGTCACATCGAAGCCTGCCACAATTGCTGTTCCTGAGGTGGGTTGGATGAGGGTGTTCAGCATCTTGATGGTGGTGGTCTTGCCGGCGCCGTTCGGGCCCAGGAAGGCGAAGACCTCGCCGGTGTTGACCTCGAAATCGATGCCGTCAACCGCTCTGATGTCGCCGGGGAAGACCTTGGTCAGTTGGTGAGTTTCGATAATGCTCATACCGTTTACTCCTGTTCTGTTTGAGATTGGGTTTGCACTTGTTTTATGAACCTTTCCGCCCATTCCAGTTCCGCCTGCATCATTGTAAGGTTATAGTCGAATATAGCCTCAACGAAGTAAGGGTGCGGGTGCAAGCTCTCCCGATGAGCCTTCAGGATTTCCCTCCTGGCATTTAGGCACTGACTGTACTGGTGTAGCGCGGCAAGCGCCTCAGCTTGTGAGATGGTGGGGAGGTTGGCGAGTCCTAACAGCAGGTGCCGGTGCCTGGGTTGCGGCATAGAGAGGGCCTCGATAACAGCGGCATGAAACGCCTCCAGCCCCGATGGCGTAGCTCGGTACACCTTGCGTGCCGGGCCGCGCTCGGTTCTCTCTAATTGGCCTTCGATAAAGCCACCGCGCTCTAGTTTCTTGAGCAGGAAGTAGATGGAGGAGAAGCCGATATCCGTCCACCTCCGCATGCCTCGTTGCTCAATCATTTGCTCTATCTGATAGCCGTGGCGTGGTTGCTCGACGACAAGACCCAAGACAGCCAGTTCTGCGTTCGTCATAATATACTCTATAACTATAATACTATAGTACTATAATATCGCATTTGGGTTGTTTGTCAAGAGGGGGTTGCGGCACAATTACCGATTGGAGACTGGCTTCTTCCAGTTATGCCATCACCTTGCAGGCTTCTTGGTTCCTACGCTATGGCTCCTTGTTTTCGCAATCTGGCGATCTTCTTATCATCATAACCTAATAGCTCGTTCAGCACTTTTGCGGCGTCTTGTCCTAGCTCCGGGCATCCGGAAACAACTTTGAGCTCGGATTCGCTCATTTTAATCGGAAATCCACATGAATCGACAACTCCGTAAACTGGATGGGTCGCCCCGGCCAATATACCCCTCTGGCGAAGCTGCTGATCCTCAAACAATTCATCAAAGTCCTTCACTTTACCACAGGGTATTCGTGCGTCGGTCAATAGCCTTTCAACCTTATCAGTCGTTCTCTGCGAAATCCATGCAGAGACTATGGCTACCCCTTCATCTGCATTTCGCACCCGGGCCACCAGATTATTGAATCGCTCATCATCAATGAGCTCAGGTTTCCCAATGACCTCCATGAATCTATTCCACTGCTGATCTGTAAGGGCGACAATCACAATGTAGCCATCTCGGGCACGATACGAATTCCAAAAGGGAAGTGGATGATCCTGGTCAGTCAAGAACGAGGCTAAAGTTCGACCAAGACGGCTCGCCACCTCCTCTTTGTCAGGGCCATTCGCTCTATCTGCTAAGGCCCAGAAGTTGTGGAAATACATAACGTCTTGCATTGAAATATCTACGTGCTGACCTGTGCCTGTCTTTTCGCGCTGCCACAACGCCGAGATAGCTCCGATTGCAGCATAGGCTCCTGAGACGAGGTCGCCGAAGAAAACCCCGGGAGGGCGATCCGGATTCCCTTGCGCCCACATGATACCTGCAGTAGCTTGAGCAATAATATCGAAAGCAGTCCTTTCACAGAGAGGGCCTGTGTGCCCGAAGCCTGTTATTGAAACATAGATTAGCTTCGAATTCTCGCGGCTCAAATCGCTGTAGCCGAGTCCGGATTTCCCCAGAGTGCCTTTAGCAAAATTCTCGATAAATATGTCAGAGCGTTTTGAAAGCTCTCTAATTATCCGCGCACCTTCAGCTGTGTGCCAATTCACAACTATCGCCTCCTTATTCTGATGGATTGTCGACAGGGCACGCTCGGGCCCAAGCAAGCTCATCAGAAGGCATCCTGTGTGCCTATGGGATATTGGAGAATGGCAAGAAGGTGCTGTTGTATCTCGCCCTCGGCAGCCGTGAGTCTTACGATTCCTGGCTCAGCTTTCTCCGCGACGTGACAGCCAGAGGATTAGACGAACCTCTGCTTGTAGTCTCTGATAAACATAAGGGCCTTAAGAAGGCGGTGAGGGAGGTATTCCCTCACCGCCTTCAAGCAACCATGTCTGGCGCACAAGATGAGAAATATTCTTTGCAAAGTGCCCAGGAAGATGCAGAAGGAGATCAAGGGATTGGTGCAGGCGATATTCTATGCCTCGAACTATGAAGAGGGCCTTAGGCTGGGGAAAGAGCTTATTGCTCGCTTAACGGAGGCTATTACGTCAGGAGATTTTACAGGGGAAAAGGGACTTGCCCCTTCTTTTTCTTCTTAGGCATTCTTTGACGAGGTGAGAAGGTCGTATCTCTACATCTTAAACAATACCACTTTTGCTTATGGTCATATTTGCCAAATTTAATCAGTTCCCGACTGAAGCAATTAGGACATAAAGGCATACATATCCTCCGTTATTCTTTTATCAGAGAAATCAATCGGTGTCAATATTGTTTTGGGATTGTTGCCGAGGTGGGGCTGTGGGCGGGAAAGCAAATGACAAATACAGGCCGTGATGTCTTTGGCAAATTGAGCAAGAGTGTTTAAGCCTGGGACGTCCCATTGGGGTAGTTATTGTCTCCGGTCCCTGTCTTTTGCAGTTGCTTCAAAGCCTTCTTGATGTTCATCGCTGCTGCCGTCAACCAGAGCTGTATCTGCACTTCTCATCTACCCATGAATCGAGTCCGCCTGAACCCATGTAACTCCTTGGCCAAGGCAAAGATCTCTTCCGACCTGACCTTTCGCTGATTGAGTAGTTCCTGCCCTACAGGCTCGGACAACCTTTCCTTAGCTTCATCCACCAATTTTTGGTCAAAGAGGCGGCTTATGGTGCGATCCCCCCCCGAAGATGTACACTGCTCCCTGAATTGGCAGACTGCACAAGTTCCTCGTTCTATCCGGTAAGCGGTACGCTGTGTGGAGGCCCGACTGGTGAAGCGTTTCATCGGCATCCCCGATGGACAGAGGAATACATCCTCTTGTTGCAGGTAACGAAATCGATCTTTTCCCCAGACACCCTTGGGCCCGTGCATGCGTTGCCTGGGCGGAATGAAGGCCATGATTCCAGTTTGGTGCAACAAGACGTAGTTGGCTAAGGTGCCATACTTGGCATCGGCTACGACTTCTCTTACCGGCAATCAGAGAGTCTATTATGATGCCAGAGCATTTCACTTAAAAGATGTTCATCAGGTTTGGCCCCGGTGGTAGCCACCGCTGCTGCGATGACCTCTCCCCTCCTGCCAGCCACCGCCATGTGCGCCTTATAGAACAGGTGCAAGTCAAACCCACGCCGGGAAACCACTGTAGATACCCACGGGCAAAGCCCGTGGAACTCTGCCCTTCGGGTTTTTAGATCGAGTTCGGCAACAGCTCCTACTGGACTAGTACAGGGGCTGGATAAAGCATCGGGGTTGGCATATAATACTGACTTAGACATTAGTAACATCGACACCGCAAAGCTACAGTGTCCGAGTTTTGCTGACTACATACACTTGCTATCATGATATGCACGACAGCAGAAACCATGAACATCT
>Ga0315284_10007887_pt1 | contig 15196 bp, 15 predicted proteins | sample YL17G09_16_MG_FD_203696 | JGI IMG/M metagenome (GOLD analysis project Ga0315284, IMG submission 203696) | Sediment microbial communities from Yellowstone Lake, YNP, Wyoming, USA - YL17G09_16 | ecosystem: Environmental > Aquatic > Freshwater > Lake > Sediment | place: USA: Wyoming | collected... | reverse complement strand
GTCAGTGGCAGCCAAAGGGCCGCATGCAGCCAGAGCGGCGGCCGGTAGGCCATCTCCACCGCGAGCACGAGGCTGACCACGATGTGGCCGACAATGACGATGGTGAAATAGGCAGGTGCGTCGTCGGCGCGATGATGATGCAGCGCCTCGCCGCAATGCGGGCAGGCATCGGAGACTTTCAGATAGCGCCGGAACATAGCGCCCACGCCGCAGGCCGGGCATTTATGCGCGGCGCCTCTCAAGAGTGAGGTGAAGATCGGGCGTCCACCTTTCGAGCTGCCCTCATAGCGGTAGACCTGCGATGGTCCAGTCCTGTCCTGCATCACTCGATCCTCATCGCCCGCGTTTGCGGGAGCCGCCGCGACCTTGCCCGCTCGGCTTGCCCTTGTAGCTTTGCGGCCCTCTTTTGTCACGCGGGCCTCTGCCGCCTCGCGGTTTTGCTCCGATCGAGCGCCCCTCGCTCAACATCTCGAAACGCAGCGCGCCCGCGGTCGGGATCGCCTCGACCAGCCGCACCTCGACCGGATCCCCGAGGCGGTAGGCAAGACCTGTATCTTCGCCGACCAGCGCCTGCCGCACCTCGTCGTGAAAGAAATATTCGTGCCCGATCGAGGAGGCCGGCACGAAGCCGTCGGCGCCGGTCTCGATCAGCCTGACGAAGAGGCCGGTGCGGACGAGGCCCGAGACGCGCGCGTGGAACTTCGCGCCGATCCGGTCGGCAAGATAGGCCGCGATCAGCCGGTCGGCCGTCTCGCGCTCGGCCGCCATGGCCCGGCGCTCGGTGTCGGAGATCGCCTGGGCGATCTCGGCCAGTTCGCCGATCTCGGCATCGGTCAATCCGTCGGTGCCGGCGCCCAGCGCTCGCACGAGCGCACGATGGACGATGAGATCGGCATAGCGGCGGATAGGCGAGGTGAAATGCGCGTAGCGGCGCAGGTTCAATCCGAAATGGCCGTAATTGCCCGGGTTATATTCGGCTTGCGCCTGGCTCCTTAGAATGACCTCGCCCACGAGCTCGGCGGTGGGCGTGGCGCGGGTTTCGGCCAGGATGCGATTGAACTGGGCCGGCTTCAGCGTGCCCGATTTCGGCAGCTTGATCCCGATCGTGTTCAGGAAATCTCCCAGCGAAGCGAGCTTCTCCTTCGTCGGGGTGTCGTGGACGCGATAGATCAGCGGCGTACGCTTCGCCTCCAAGGCTTCGGCCGCGGCGACATTGGCGGCGATCATGAACTCCTCGATGAGGCGATGGGCGTCGAGCCGGGGAGGGCTCGCCACGCCCCTGACGCGCCCCTGATCGTCGAGCAGGATCTTCCGTTCCGGCAGATCGAGATCGAGCGGTCCCCGCTCGGTGCGCGCGAGCACGATGCTCGCATAGGCGCCCCATAAGGGCCTGAGCACGGGCTCGAGCAGGGGTCCCGTGACCTCGTCGAGACGCCCGTCGATTGCGCTTTGCGCCTGCTCATAGCTGAGGCTCGCGGCGGAGCGCATCAGGGCGCGGAAGAAGCGGTGGTCGAGCTTCGTCCCGTCTTTGTCGAAGATCATGCGGACGGCGAGGCAGGCGCGCGCCTCGTTCTCCTTGAGCGAGCAGAGGTCGTTGGAGATGCGCTCGGGCAGCATCGGCACCACGCGATCCGGGAAATAGACCGAGTTGCCGCGCTTGCGCGCCTCCTTGTCGAGCGTGCTGCCGGGACGAACATAAGAGGCGACGTCGGCGATGGCGACGATCACCACCCAGCCGCCGCGATTGGCGGGATTGGGGTCGGCTTCGGCCCAGACCGCGTCGTCGTGGTCGCGGGCGTCGGAGGGGTCGATGGTGACGAGGGGGAGGTGCCGCAGATCCTCCCTATGCTTCAGGTCTGGCTCCTTGGCGGCCTCGGCCTCGGCGAGCGCCGCTTCAGGGAAGGCATCGGGGATGCCGTGGGCATGGACCGCGATCAGGCTCGTCATCTGCTGGGCGCCCGGGTTGCCGAGCCGCTCGGTGACGCGCGCGGTCTGCACGCCAACGCGCGAGGACCGGGCAAGCTCGTAGCGGACCAGCTCGCCGTTTTGCGCCTCGCCTGTGCCGCCTCGCGCCACGGGCCATTCTTTCAGCTGCTTGCGGTCGATGGGATCGATGACCCCCGCGCCGCCCGGCAGCGCGCGGAAGATGCCGAGCAGGCTTCGCGTTGCCCGCGCCAGGCGCTTGATGGTCCGCGCCTGATAGGGATAGCCGGCATCGGGGCCGAGGGCGGTGATGCGCGCCAGCACGCGGTCGCCCACGCCCGCAACGGGACCCGCTTCGCGCTTGCTCTCGGCCATCAGGATGCGGGGCGGGGGGCCATGCTCCGCCTCGTCCCACGCGGCGGGCCTGGCGATGAACTCGCCGTCGGCGTCGCGGCTCACGATCTCGATCACCGTCACCGGCGGCAGGACGCCCGGCCGCGTCAGCTTGCGGCGCGAGCCGGCGATCAGCCCGTCATCGGCCATGTCGCGCAACAAAGCTTTCAGCGCGATGCGGTCGCTGCCCTTGATGTTAAAGGCGCGCGCGATCTCGCGCTTGCCGGCCTCGCCGGTCGCGGTTGCGAGAAAGTCGATAATTTCCTGCTTGGAGGGTAGCCTGCCGGAAGTCTTGTTGCGCGCAGCCCCCTTGGATTTTGCCACGGTCGCCGCTCAGCCTGCCGTCTCCTCGACGGCCTCTTTGTTGCTCTTTCCGCCTTTACGCGCAGGCTTCTTGGCGGGCTTCTTAGCCGGCTTCTTCGCGGCAGGGGCTTTGGCGCTCCTGGCGGCGATCAGCTCGACCGCCTCTTCCATCGTCACCTGCTCGGGCTCGCGATCCTTGGGCAGCGTGGCGTTGACCTTGCCATGCTTCACGTAAGGTCCGTACTTGCCGGTCAAGACCTGCACCTTGCCGCCAAGCCCGGGATGCTCGCCAAGCTCCTTGATCACACTCGCCCCACGCCGAGCACTCGAGGACGCGGCCTTTTCGGCGAGCAGGGTCACCGCGCGATTCAAGCCCACCTCGAACACCTCTTCGGGTCCGCCAAGGCTCGCATATTTGCCGTCGTGCTGAATATACGGACCGAAGCGGCCGAAGCCCGCCATGATCGGCTTGCCCGACTCCGGATGCAGACCCACCTCGCGCGGCAGCGAGAGCAGGGAGAGCGCGTGGCGGAGATCGAGGCTTTGCGGGTCGGTGCCCTTGGGGATCGACGCGCGCTTCGGCTTCTCTTTTCCGTTGGCCTCGCCAAGCTGGACGTAAGGACCGAAGCGGCCGCTGCGGACCGTCACGTCAAGGCCGGTCTCGGGATCGGTGCCGAGCACTTTCGCTTCGGCGCCGGCCGAGCCTTTGTCGCCGGTATCGGCGAGCTGGCGGGTAAAGCGGCAGTCGGGATAATTGGAGCAGCCGATGAAGGCGCCGAATTTGCCGACCTTGAGGCTGAGGCGCCCGATGCCGCAGGAGGGGCAGCCCCTGGGATCGGTGCCTTGACCCTGGTCGGGAAAGATATGCGGGCCCAACAGGTCGTTGAGCGCATCCAGCACCTGGGTAATCCGCAGATCGCCGATATCGTTCACGGCGGCGATGAAGTCGCGCCAGAAGTCGCGCAGCACGTCCTTCCATTCGAGCGTGCCCGCGGAGATGAGGTCGAGCTTCTCCTCCAGATCGGCGGTGAAGTCGTATTCGACGTAGCGGCTGAAGAAGCTCTCGAGGAAGGCGGTGACCAATCGGCCTTTGTCCTCGGGGTAGAGCCGCTTCTTGTCGAGGCGGACATATTCGCGTTCGCGGAGCACGTTGAGCGTCGAGGCGTAGGTGGACGGCCTGCCGATGCCGAGCTCCTCCATCTTCTTGATGAGGGTCGCCTCGCTGTAGCGGGGCGGCGGCTCGGTGAAATGCTGCTTCGCCTCGATCTTGCGGGGGTCGAGCGCGTCGCCCTTGGCAAGCGCGGGAAGGGCGCCGTCCTCGCCGACCGCGTCGTCGATCCCTTCCTCGTAGATCTTGAGAAAGCCGTCGAAGCGGATGACGGAGCCCGTGGCCCTGACGCCGTAAGGCTTGCCGTCCTTGCCGGTGACGTCGATCTCGGCTGTCGTGCGCTCGATCTCGGCGCTCGAGGCCTGGCTTGCCAGCGTCCGCTGCCAGATGAGCTTGTAGAGCTTGGCAGCGTCCGCTTCGAGATAGCGGGCCACCTTGTCGGGCTCCTTGGTGAAGTCGGTCGGCCTAATGGCCTCGTGGGCTTCCTGCGCGTTCTTGGCCTTGGCCTCGTATTGGCGCGGCGAGGCGGGCACGTAGCGATCGCCATAGAGCTTGGTGACGAGGCGGCGGACGGCCGCGACCGCTTCCGGCACGATCTGCACGCCGTCGGTCCGCATATAGGTGATGAGGCCTTCGGCCTCGCCACCCATCTCGACGCCCTCGTAAAGCCGCTGCGCGAGTTGCATGGTCTGGCGCGGCGAGAAGCCGAGCTTGCGCGATGCCTCCTGCTGGAGGGTCGAGGTGGTGAAGGGGGCCGCGGGGTGACGTCGCTGCGCCTTGCTTTCGATGCTGGAGACCTGGAAGCGTCCGCTTTCGAGCGCAGCCTTCAGGCGCTCGGCGGTCGCCTGATCGGCGACGTCGAACTTCTCGAGCTTCTTGCCGTCGGCCGCGACGAGCCTCGCCTGGAAGGTCTCGTTCTTGACCGTGGCAAGCTCGGCCAGGATCGACCAATATTCCTGCGTCTTGAATCGCTCGATCTCCAGCTCGCGGTCGCAGACGAGGCGGAGCGCGACCGACTGCACCCGGCCGGCCGAACGCGCGCCTGGCAGCTTCCGCCAGAGCACGGGGGACAGCGTGAAGCCCACGAGATAGTCGAGCGCCCGGCGGGCGAGATAGGCATTGACCAGGGGACCGTCGATGGCGCGGGGATGCCGCATGGCTTCGAGCACGGCCTCTTTGGTGACGGCATTGAAGACGACGCGCTCCACCGGGATGCCTACGAGCGCCTTCTTGCGGTCGAGCACCTGGAGGACATGCCAGGAGATGGCCTCGCCCTCGCGGTCGGGGTCGGTGGCAAGGATCAGCTTGCTCGCGCCCTTCATGGCTTTGACGATCTCGTCAAGCCGTTTGGCGGCCTTGGGCTCCACGTCCCAATGCATCTCGAAGTCCTTGTCCGGCTCGACCGAGCCGTTCTTGGAGGGCAGGTCGCGCACATGGCCGTAGGACGCCAGGACCTTGTATCCGGGCCCGAGATATTTGTTGACGGTCTTGGCCTTGGCTGGCGATTCGACGATGACGATGTTCATTGAGACGTTCCTAGCCGCGCAAATTGCGTCAGGCTGAGGGCGTGGGACCGGATGGACCCCGCCTTACGCGGCGGAAAATGGTGTGTTGACCCGCCTCTGTCAAATTTGGTTGAAGCCGATTGACAACTTCTAAGTGTGTATACTTAACTAAAACAACCTCAGGCTGTTAGGCCGGAAGGTGTCTTTGGAGGGCGTCCGCGGCCGAAAATCAACGTTTCGGCGCGGTGCTGGGGTCCAATCGGCGCGAAAACAAGGCATTACGAAATGGCAGGGACCCGCGCCCAGCCTCCAGCAGGCGGTGCCAGCCCATCGAGCCATGGGCCTGAGCTGACGCCCAAGGAGGCGGCTGGAATGTATCGCCTCGTTGCTCGAGGGGCTGAAACTGGTCGCCCAGAGCGCCCAGATGCCCTTTCTCGCCTATCTGATCACCGTCGCCCTCGAAGAAGCCAATAACGAAAAGTCGAGCGGCGGCTGACGGCTCGCCCGGTCACAGTCTCAGTGAGACAAGCTGCTGACCGTGGCGCTGTAGCCTTCCCGCTAGGTCGAGCTCGAGCAGCACGATATGCACCTTCCTGGTGGCAACCCCGGTCGCGCGGATCAGCTCGTCGATATCGACCGGGCTCGGCCCAAGGGCGCCCACGACCAGCTCGCGCTCGCTTTGACGGATGTCGGGCAGGGGCTCAGGCAATTTATGCTCGTCGGCCGCGGCAAGCTCGATCGGCGGCGGGGCAGGGGGACGGCCGAGGATCGGCGCGAGTACTTCCAGGATGTCGCGGACGCAGGTGACGAGGCCGGCGCCTTGCTTCAGCAGATTGTTGGTGCCAGCCGAGCGCGGATCGAGAGGGCTGCCGGGGACGGCGAACACTTCGCGTCCCTGCTCGCCGGCGAAGCGGGCCGTGATCAGCGAGCCTGAGCGCTCGGCGGCCTCGATCACGACGACGCCGAGCGAGATTCCCGAGATCAGCCGGTTGCGGCGGGGAAAATCCTTTCCCCGCGGAGAGAAGCCGGGAGAGCGCTCGCTGATGAGGAGACCCCGCTCGCCGATCGCCTGCTGCAAAGCTTCGTTCTCCGGCGGGTAGACGATATCGATGCCGCCCGCGAGCACGGCGATGGTGCCATGATCGAGCGCCGCAAGATGCGCTGCCGTATCGATGCCGCGGGCGAGGCCCGAGGCGATGACGAAACCTTCGAGCCCGAGTTCGGCCGCGATCTGACGGGTGAATTTCTGTCCGACCGCCGAGCCGTTGCGGGCGCCGACGATGGCGACGATGGGGATGTCGGCGAGATCGAGCCTGCCCTTGGCGTAGAGCAGCGGCGGCGGCGCATCGACCTCGGCGAGCGCCGGGGGATAGCCCGGCTCGCCGATGGCGACGAGGTTCGCACCGAGCCTTTCGGCCGCCTCGAGCTCGGCCTCGGCTTCGGCCTCGGTGCAGAGGCGGATGTCGTGGGCGCGTCCCCCGCGCCGCGACAAAAGCGGCAGCGCCTCGATGGCGGCCTCGGCGCCGCCGAACTCGTTGACCAGCGTGCGAAAGGTGGCGGGCCCCACATTCTCGCTTCGGATCAGCCTGAGCCAGCTCAGGCGCTGCTGATGGTTGAGCCGCGCAGCACTGCTTTGCTTGAGCGGGCCCTTAGACCTTCCTCTCGCCAATGCGCGCCTCCTCGCCTCTCGCCAGACGGCCGATATTGCCGGCGTGGCGAATATAGAGAAGGACGGTGAGCAGCAGGAACAGCGCCGCGAGCGGCCATTGGCTGGTGGCTGCGAGAACTGCCACACTCGCGCCGCTCGCCACGAGCGCGGCGAGGGAGGAATAGCGCGTGGCGAAGGCTAGGATCAGCCAGACTGCGCCGAATGCCGCCGCGGCGGGCCAATAGAGGCCGAGCAGGACGCCGATATAGGTCGCCACCCCTTTGCCGCCGCGAAAGCCGAGCCAGACCGGAAATACATGCCCGAGAAAGGCGCCAAGGCCCGCCAGCATGGCGGCGGTCTCGCCCCAATGGGCGGCAAGCAGCACGGCCGCGGTGCCCTTGGCCGCGTCGAGAAGCAGGGTCAGCGCGGCAAGCAATTTGCTGCCTGCGCGCAAGACATTGGTCGCCCCGATATTGCCGGAGCCGATCTGACGCAGATCGCCGAGGCCGGCGAGCTTGGCCAGGAGCAGGCCGAAGGGGATCGAGCCGAGGAGATAGCCGCCGGCAAAAGCGGCAAGATAGATAAGCGCCCCACTCCAATCGGGAGGAGACATCGATCACCCTTCCATTGAGGACGCCGTTACGGGCCCGGACTGTCAGCGTAGTTGTAGACGGGGCGACCGGCAACGACGGTCAGCAGCGCGCGGCCCTGAAGCCTCGCCGCGTCGAAGGGCGTGTTCTTGGATTTGGAGCGCAACTGCTCGGGCTCGACCACCCAGGGCCGCTCGAGATCGATCACCACGAGATCGGCGGGCGCGCCCTTGACGAGGCGTCCGCTGCCAAGCCCGAGCAATCGCGCCGGATTTGCCGTGAGCGCTTGTAGGAGCTGGGCAAGCTCGACATCGCCATTGTGGTAGAGCCGAAGCGCCGCGCCGAGCAGGGTCTCCAGCCCCACGGCGCCGTCGGCGGCCTCGGCGAAGGGGCGGCGCTTGCCTTCGGCGCCTCGCGGGTCGTGGGCCGAGACGATCACGTCGATATCGCCGCTTGCCACGCCCTCGACCATGGCGCGGCGGTCGTCCTCCGAGCGGAGCGGCGGCCGCATCTTGAAGAAGGTGCGGTAGGGGCCGATGTCGTTCTCGTTGAGCGTGAGATGGTTGATGCAGACCCCGCAGGTGACCGGAAGCCGCATGAGCTTTGCCGTGCGGATGATGTCGAGCGAGGCCCGGCAGGAGATCTGGCCGGCGTGATAGCGCCCGCCGGCGAGCTCGACGAGGCGGATGTCGCGCTCGAGAATGATGGTCTCGGCGGCGGAAGGGATGCCGCGCAGGCCGAGCCGCGTCGCCACCTCGCCCTCGTTCATCACGCCGTCCTTGGCGAGCGCGTGGTCTTCCAAATGATGCACGATCAGCGCGCCGAAATCCTTGGCGTAAGCGAGCACGTTGCGCATGACCTTGGCGTTGGCGAGGCTCGCTTTGCCGTTGGCAAAGGCGATGGCGCCTGCATCGCGCAAGAGACCGATCTCGGTCATCTCCTCGCCGAGCAGGCCCTTGGTCATGGCCGCCATGGGATGAACGTTGACGAGCGCGGTGTCGCGCGCGCGCCGCAAAATGAAATCGACCAGCGCCACGTCGTCGATCACGGGGTCGGTATTGGGCATGCAGACGATGGTGGTGACGCCGCCCGCGGCGGCGGCCCGGCTCGCCGTGGCAAGGGTCTCGCGATGCTCGTGGCCCGGCTCGCCGGTGAAGACCATCATGTCGATGAGGCCGGGAGCGAGCACGTGGCCGCCGCAATCGACGAGCTCGGCGTCGCCGGTGGCGCCAGCCATGATATGCGGCCCGAGATCGGCGATGAGGCCGTCCCGGATCATAAGGCCCGAAGGCCGGTCGAGCCGCGAGGCCGGATCGATCAGCCGCGCGTTGACGAACGCCACGGGGCGGGAGGAAGCGCGTTGCTCGGGAGGATGAGGTTGCATCGCCGTCACTGGTTGGGCAGATGGCGGGCGAGCGCCTGAAGCACCGCCATGCGCACCGCCACGCCCATCTCCACCTGCTCACGGATCACGCTGCGCGGGTCGTCGGCGACATTGGAGTCGATCTCGACGCCTCGGTTCATCGGGCCCGGATGCATGATGAGCGCGTCCGGCTTGGCGCGGGCGAGCTTGTCGTAGTCGAGGCCGAAGAAGTGGAAATATTCGCGCTGGCTCGGGATCAGGCTCGAGGTCATGCGCTCGCGCTGGAGCCGCAGCATCATGACGATGTCGGCGTCCTCCAAGCCTTGCCACATCGAGGTGTAGACTTCGACGCCCAGCCGCTCGATGCCCGCCGCCAGCAACGTCGAAGGCGCCACGACGCGGACCCGGGCGCCGAGCGCGTTGAGCAGCAGGATGTTGGATCGCGCGACCCGGGAATGCAGGATATCGCCGCAGATCGCTACGATGAGGCCCTCGATGCGGCCCTTGTGGCGGCGGATGGTGAGCGCATCGAGGAGCGCCTGCGTCGGGTGCTCGTGGCTTCCGTCGCCGGCATTGATCACCGAGCAATCGACCTTTTGCGACAGGAGTTCGACCGCGCCCGCCGCATGATGGCGCACCACGAGGATGTCGGGGCGCATGGCGTTCAGCGTCACCGCCGTGTCGATCAGGGTTTCGCCCTTCTGGACGGAGGAGGTCCCCACCGCCATGTTCATCACGTCGGCGCCGAGCCGCTTGCCGGCAAGCTCGAAGGAGCTCTGGGTCCTGGTCGAGGCCTCGAAGAAAAGATTGATCAGCGTGCGGCCGCGGAGATCGTCGCGCTTCTTGGCGATTTGCCGGCTGAGCTTTGCGGCCTCTTCGGAAAGGTCGAGCAGCGCCGTGATCTCGGCGCGCGAAAGGCCTTCGATTCCAAGAAGATGGCGGTGAGGAAAAGGAACGTTCGAGGCTTCGGCGGCTAATGTCATCAAAGGGAACTGTATAAGCCTCGACGCGCGACGCGGCAAGCGGGGCACGCAACTAAGGTAAGCTCGGCGTAACGCGCCTTTGGGAGCTTGCCGCCCATGACCGATCGTCGCCGGCTCAAGACGACGAGGTCGCCTCCAGGGGCAGGGCGCAGGCGCGGAAGGCCGCGCTTCTTGCTTGCCAGCGCGCCCGGAATATCAATAACTTACCGGTTTACGGCTTGCGGCGAATCAACGAGACTCGCGCGACCGGCGAGACGGAAGCCGGCATGGGTCGGTCAGGCGGAGGCTGCGCCATGATGAGCTTACCTTTTCTCCTGTTTGCCTGCGGGCTTGGCGCGGCTTGGCTCCGGCAGCGCGGGGTGGCGATGGGCTTTTGGGTCGCAGGTCTCGTGGTGCTGCTCGTGCTATTCCGCATCCATATGAACGACGTTCTGAACATCGCGCTCTGAGTTAGGGGGAAGCGTGCCAGGCGACCTGTCGAGGCTCCTCAATGCCTTGGGGCTGATTGCCGTCGACACGGTGCTCGCGCTCGCCTTTATCGATCAGCTCTGGTTTCGCGACCTGCCATGCCCCGTGTGCATCCTGCAACGGGCGGCCTTCACCGCCGCCGGATTCGGGCTTGCGCTCAATCTCCTGTTCGGCCCGAGGCCGAGCGGTTATGGACTGACGATCGTGGGCGCGGCCGTCGGCGCGGCAATCTCGATGCGCCAAATCCTCACCCACATCGTCCCTGGCAGCGGCTCTTACGGCAACGAGATTTTCGGGATGCATCTCTATAGCTGGGCCTTCATCGCCTTTGCGCTCATGATTGTCGGCTGCGGCCTGCTCCTGCTCGACGACCGGCAATTCGCCCGCTCCGAGCCGCGGTCCAATCGCTTGAGCGTGCTGCCGCTCGCGGCGTTCGTCCTGTTCGTCGTGCTCGCGGTCGGCAACGTCATCTCGACGCTTCTGATCTGCGGCGCGGGCTTCTGCCCCGAGGCGCCGGCGGGCTATCTGATCTTCAACGACAATCTCAGCCTAACCGAGCTCGCTCAGACGCTTTAGCCGGTCGAGCGCGCCTTGCAGGATGTAGGCCGCCGCCATGCGGTCGATCACTTGAGCGCGCCGCTTGCGCGAGGCGTCGGCCTCGATGAGATGCCGTTCGACCGCGGCGGTCGAAAGCCGCTCGTCCCAGAAGAGGATGGGCACCTCGATGCAGGCGGCAAGGTTGCGCGCGAAGGCCCGCGTCGATTGGGCGCGCGGCCCCTCCGAGCCGTCCAGATTAATGGGGAGCCCGATCACGACCGCACCGACATCGTGCTCCTCGATCGCCGCCGCTATGACTTTGGCGTCTTCTGTGAACTTGGTCCGCCGGATCGTATGGTAGGGCGTGGCGATCGCGCGCGTCACGTCCGACAACGCCATGCCGACGGTCTTGGTGCCGACGTCGAGGCCGAGCAGGCGCGCCTCGCGGGCAAGCAGCGGCGGCAGGTCTTCGATCGGAACGAGCGGTGCTACAGTCACGATAGGCGCATCAAGAGGTTAGACGCATGAAGATTACGTGGTTCGGCCATTCCTGCTTTCGCATCGATACAGACTCAAGCAGCATCCTGATCGATCCTTTCCTCACCGGCAACGCGACCTTCGAGGATGCCGGCATCCCCTTGCATAGAGCGGTCAAGGGCGTGACCCATGTGGCGCTGACCCATGGCCACGAGGACCACCTTGGCGACACCGTGCGCGTCTGCAAGGAGACCGACGCCCAGCTGATCGCCGTGCACGAGCTTGCCACCTATCTGGCCGGCCGTGGGGTTGAGAAGATCGATCCCGGCAATACCGGCGGCACGCTGCATCATGGCGATTTCGACCTGACCTTCGTTCCCGCCTGGCATTCGGCTTCCAACATCGTGGATGGGCGTCCGGTCTATCTCGGCGCCTGCTGTGGGCTCGTCATCGCGCCGGCCGGGGGCAAGACCGTCTACCACATGGGCGATACCGCGATCTTCTCCGACATGGAGCTGATCAACGACATCTACCGGCCGGAGATCGGCTTCGTGCCGATCGGCGACCGCTATACCATGGGCGCCAAGACCGCGGCTCTGGCCTGCAAGCGCTTCTTCCAGTTCGAACTGATCGTGCCCTGCCATTATGGGACCTTCCCCGTGCTCGATCAGACCGCCGACAAATTCATCGCCGAGATGGGCGGCGACGTTGTCGCGGTGCCGGAGGTGGGGGTGCCCTTCGAGGTTTGAGCAAAGTTGCCGCTGGCGCGGCGCGGTGCTAGACGAGCCCCTAAGGAACTAGAAAATCCAGGCTATTCCGCTGAAATGTCCGTCGATCGCGCCACGGTCCGCCGCATCGCCCGCCTTGCCCGCCTCGCCATCACCGAGGAGGAGGCAGGCCGGCTCGAGCATGAGCTGTCGGGCATCCTCGATTGGGTGGCCCAGCTCGACGAGATCGACACCAGCGCCGTCGAGCCTATGACGCGGGTGGCCGCCATGACCATGAAGCAGCGCAAGGATGAGGTCACCGACGGCTTCTGCGCCGCCGACATCCTCAAGAACGCGCCGGAGGTCGATGACGGTTATTTCGTCGTGCCCAAGATCGTCGAATAGGAGAGCGTCATGCACCGCGCCGCTCTGCTTGCATTTGGGGCCTGGCTTGCATCTTCGGGCTTCGCGCTTGCCCAAGGCCTGCCCGAGGGGGTTTTCGCCTCCTCCAAGGAGGGTTGCGCCAAGCTCAAGGAGAAGACCGTGGCCGAGCTTGGCCAGGACCTCGATTTCACCGTGCTGAGCAAGACGGGCGTCACCGCCAATGCGCAGCGATGCGACTTCGTCGGCGTCACGCCGCGCAACGCGACAAGCTGGCTGGCGACCGCGTTTTGCGAGGAGCCGGGTTATGCCTTTCCCGATCTGTTCGCGATCGTGCAGAACAAGACGGGCGATCTCAGCGTCACGCGCATGACCGTGCAACAGGATTCCTACGACGAGACCGACGAGGACTCCTCGGCGCTTGCCGACGATCTCGACCCGTCTGAGGTAGGCCGGCACGAGGGTTCCGGGAGCGCCGGAAGCTCAACCGCCGACGAGGGCGCTGCCTCCGAGGCGCCGGCCGCCGATGATGCGTTGAACGCCTATTTCCGCTGCGAGAGCGGGAAGCAGTAGACAAGTGACCAAGCTCACCGACCTCACCATCGCCGAAGCGCGCGACGGCCTGCGCGGCAAGTCGTTCTCGGCGCGTGAGCTTACGCAAGCTCATCTCGACGCGATCGATGCCGCCAACGATGCGCTCAACGCCTTCATCCTCAAGACGCCGGAGCGCGCGCTGGAGATGGCTGCCGCGAGTGACACGCGGCTCAAGAAGGGCGAGGGGGGCGCACTCGAAGGCATCCCGCTCGGCATCAAGGATCTCTTCTGCACCAAGGGGGTACGCACCACCGCCTGCTCGCACATTCTCGACGGCTTCACGCCGCCTTACGAGTCGACGGTGACGGCCAATCTCTGGGGCGCCGGCGCGGTCATGCTCGGCAAGCTCAACAATGACGAGTTTGCCATGGGCTCGTCCAACGAGACGAGCTTCTATGGTCCCGTGGTCAATCCCTGGCAGCGCACAGGGTCCAACGCCAAGCTTGTGCCCGGCGGCTCGTCGGGCGGTTCCTCGGCGGCGGTGGCGGCAAGGCTCTGCATGGGAGCGACGGCGACCGACACGGGAGGCTCGATCCGCCAGCCTGCTGCCGTGACCGGCACGGTCGGCATCAAGCCCACTTACGGCCGCTGCTCGCGCTGGGGCATCGTGGCGTTTGCCTCATCGCTCGACCAGGCGGGGCCGATCGCCCGCACCGTGCAAGACGCGGCGATCCTGCTCAAGGTGATGGCGAGCCACGATCCAAAGGACACGACGAGCGTCGATATGACGGTGCCGGACTTCGAGGCGGCCGTGGGCAAAGGCGTGCAGGGGCTCACCATCGGCATCCCCAAGGAATATCGCGTGCCCGGCATGGCGCCCGAGATCGAGGCGCTGTGGCAGAAGGGCGTGGAGTGGCTGAAGGCGGCCGGCGCCAAGATCAAAGATGTAAGCCTGCCGCATACCAAATATGCGCTGCCTTCTTATTATATTGTCGCGCCGGCGGAGGCCTCCTCCAACCTCGCCCGCTATGACGGTGTGCGCTACGGCCTGCGCGAGAAAGGCTCCGACGTGATCTCCATGTATGAGAACACGCGGGCCGCGGGCTTCGGCGCCGAGGTGAAGCGCCGTATCCTGATCGGGACCTACGTGCTGTCGGCGGGCTATTACGACGCGTATTATCTCAAGGCGCAGAAGGTGCGGACCCTGATCAAGCGCGACTTCGATGTCGCGTTCGAGACGGTCGACGCGATCCTGACGCCGACCACGCCGGGCCCTGCCTTCGCGATTGGCGAGAAATCGGGAGACCCCGTGGAGATGTATCTCAACGACATCTTCACGGTGACGGTGAACATGGCGGGGCTGCCTGGACTTTCGGTTCCCGCCGGACTGTCGTCGGAAGGGACGCCGCTTGGGCTTCAGCTCATCGGCAGGCCGTTCGACGAGGAGACGCTGTTCCGTACGGGCCGCGTGATCGAGGCGGCGGCGGGCCCGCTTTCCAAGCCTCACGATTGGTGGAGCAAGGCTGCATGACCGACAGTGTGACGAAGCGCATTTTGGTATCCTCGGGGAGCCCCTACGAGCCGGTCATCGGCTTCTCGCGCGCGGTGCGCGTGGGCAATATCGTCGCCGTCGGCGGGACTACTGCCGGCTCCGGCGGCAAGCCCGTGGCGATCGGCGACCCGGCGGCGCAGACCCGCGCCATTCTCGAGATCATCGCCAAGTCGTTGCAAGATGCGGGCGCAAGCCTCAAGGACGTGATCCGCACCAGGACCTATCTGGTGGACATCGCCCATTGGGAGGCGGTCGGGCGCGTGCATGGCGAGTTCTTCGCCGACATTCGTCCGGCGTCGAGCATGCTGCAGGTGACGGGCTTCATCAGTCCGGATTGGCTGGTCGAGATCGAGGCCGATGCCGTCGTTACCGGCGCATCGGGTTAGAGGATTTTCACGCCATGGCGCCACGCAAGGCCAAGGACTGTAGCAATATGGAGGAGGTGAGGGCCGAGATTGACCGCATCGATCGGGAGCTGGTCGATCTGATCGGCGAGCGCTTCGCCTATGTCGATCGCGCCTGGCAGCTCAAGCAGTCGCCGGCCGAGGCGCGCGTGCCCTGGCGCATCCAGCAGGTGATCGACAGGGTTCGGGCGCGGGCAGCCGAGAAGGGCCTGCCGCCAGAGCTCGCCGAGGCGCTATGGCGGCAGATGATCGGCTGGTTCATCCAATATGAGGAGGAGAAGCTCCGCCAGCAGGTTGAGGACAAGGAGTAGCGATTGGTT
>Ga0315284_10007886_pt1 | contig 15197 bp, 12 predicted proteins | sample YL17G09_16_MG_FD_203696 | JGI IMG/M metagenome (GOLD analysis project Ga0315284, IMG submission 203696) | Sediment microbial communities from Yellowstone Lake, YNP, Wyoming, USA - YL17G09_16 | ecosystem: Environmental > Aquatic > Freshwater > Lake > Sediment | place: USA: Wyoming | collected... | reverse complement strand
AAATCTATTTTCACTCCAATCACACTCTAAAAAAATAGTGTCTTATTGGAATTATTTTGTATTTTCATGCATTTTTATTCCAATTTTACACAAAAATCTATTTTCAAAATATTTCTTTGAAAATTATTTATTATTTTTTTGTCTATTTTCAAAATTATTCATTGGTAAATAATCATATTCTAATATAATTATATATTTCATATCCTTCTTTTTTGCTATTCTCACACATTTCTTAAAACTTAAAAAACATCTAATTTTTCCATTATAATTTCTAAAACCTTCTATAAAATTTAATTGAATTTCTTTATATTGTTCAAAATCTTTTATAATTTGATTATTTTTATTTTTACATTCAAGTAGATTTATTAGATAATCGTATCCATAATAACCCAATTGCCCATAATCCACCCACTATATATATAATCATTTAATATATAAAAATATTATTATTTATGAATATATGAGTGACCAAAAAATGAAATTATATCAATTCCTTGAAAATAATAATCTATCTCAAAATTTTAGTGAATTAGAAATAAAAATAAATATTTTTTTTAAAGAGATTGATAAAATCAGAATAACTGATGAAAAATATATTTTTCAAACATTAGACCATTCTTCTTTTATTCTTCCTGAAACTAAGGAAATAAGAATGCAAAATTTATCTAATTATGAAAAAATTTTAGAAATTACCAAATTATCAACAAAAAAAATTCATTTTAATGATTATTTTATGATGTTATATCTTTATTCTAATTCATATTTAAGTGCTTTCTCAATTGGCAAATGGTCAATATTCTCTCTTAACCAAGTTATTAGCCATTTTAATCATTTATTAAGTCTTGATCCGAATATTGAATGGTGTTGCATTGGTTATCATCCATTTGGAATTGGTCATTATTATTCATTACGAATGAATATTAAAAATGGTAAGTTATTTATTCAACGTGATGGTGGCTCCAATTATAATGAAAAACAAGAATATTGGGAAAAATATAAAAATCAAGATTTACTATCGATTGATTATATTGATTATAAAATTCTTCTATATTTTTTATCTTCTAAAATATATGATTCATATTAATTCAGAAATGATTAATGGGTTTTCTAAAAAATTTAATGAAAATAATATAAATTTATTGGCTAAGAATTCCATTTCCAGTAATCCCCTCGCAAATGTTCTTTTGAATCAAGATATTCTACAAAAAAGAAGAAAAATATTCACCAAAAAAATAGAAATTGAAAGTAAAGTTTCTAACCAAGAAAGCAGCGGTAGATGCTGGCTATTTGCATTTCTTAATGTAATTCGTCTAAAAATGATTAAAAAATACAAGCTTCCAGCTGAATTTGAATTTAGCCAAAATTATATCTTTTTCTGGGATAAATTTGAAAAAGCCAACTTCTTCTTACATAATATGATTGAACTTAAAAAAGAGCCCCAAGAATCTCGCATTATTAGCTATTTTTTAACAAATCCAATCTCTGATGGTGGACAATATAATATGATTATTAGTCTTGTTAATAAATATGGTATTATTCCAAAAGTTTGCATGGCTGAAACATACCATAGTAGTAATTCATCTGAACTTGATGATGTTATTAGTAATAAATTAAGAGATTATGCCGAAAAAATAAGAAATTCCAACAATTTTGATATTAAGCATGCTCTTGAAGAGGTCTACAGATTGCTAGTAATATTTCTTGGAGAACCTCCAAAAGATATTGTCTGGGAATTTTACAATAATAAAAAATACAAAAAAATAGAAAGTACGCCACTCCAATTCTACAAAAAATATGTTCCATTTCGTGTTGATGACATGATTACTCTTATAAATGCCCCTGTTAAAAACCGACCTTTTTACAATCTTTATGATATAAAATATTTTGGAAATATAGTTGATGGCGAAAAAACAAACTATATAAACTGTCCAATTGAAGACATTATTAATATTGCTAAAAAATCAATAGATGGAGGAGATGCCTTATTTTTTGGGTCCGATGTTAATATGAATATTAATACTAAAATTGGTCTAATGAATAATGATTTATATAATTTCGATAAATTCTTTCAGTTTAATATTGATATGGATAAGGGCAAAAGATTGGAATATGGAATTTCCAGAATTAATCATGCTATGATACTTCGGGGATATAATCAAGAAAATCGAAAAATAAATCGCTGGCTAGTTGAAAATTCATGGGGAAATTCCGGTGAATTTGAAGGAGATATTGTTATGAATCATAACTGGTTTATTGAAAATGTTTTCGAAATTGTCATCCATAAAAAATACATCCCCAAAAATATTCGGGATGTTCTGAAAAAGAAGCCCATTTTATTGGAACCTTGGGATTGCTTTGGAGAATTGATGATGAAAAATAATTATAAAATATAAATTCAAAATTATTTAGTATTTTCACCCAACAAATCTAGATAAACATTATTATAATAAATAAATATCTGTTTTAAATAATCTAAATCAGGTGTTTGCTCATATTTTAATATTTTTGCTAAACTAAAATCTATAAATCTAATATGAATATTTTTTGGCATAAAAAGAGGAGGTAATATAGGATTACTATTTCTTGAGGTATTTATTTTATCTTCTTTCCCGACTAATACAGTATCACAATCTAAATTATTATGTACAACTCCCAATGAATGTAAAATAAATAGTTTTTCAAGTAATTTTTTTAATATTAAACCAAATAATTGAGTACTATTATAGCGTATTTTAAATAATTCTTTTAATGAATAACCACCATCTCTTAAATATAATATATCACCAGAACATTTACTAAAACAAGTGAAATCATTTATAAATTTTTGTGATTTTATTTTTAAATATTCATATATTGTGCATTCATGTAATAATGCTTTTTTATTTTTATCTACTTTATACACTTGATTATTACCAAGTTTAATAAATTTTGGAGGTTTAACTATTTCATTTTCTATATTAATAAGTATATTTGGTAGACGCACTTGTTTAGTAGAATTATACGATAAATAATCATTAATATTTACAATCGATAAATCTACATTTGGTAGACTCAATTGTTTTTTAGTAGGATAATCATTAATATTTACAATCGATAAATTCCCATTATTATTATCAATAGATGGAATACTTATTTTTCTATTTTTATTTAAGTTTCCAGTAGAATTTTTTAATATATTATCATAAGAACTAATCTGTAATTTGGGTAAAAATTTACCAAATTTTTGATATTTAAGTGGTTTTTTATTTTTCTCTGAACCAGCACTTTGATTTAATTTACTTTTTTTCAATATATCTCCATTTTGAAATAATTTAAAAAATGAGATAATACAAGTTCGATAATCATTTTCACATCTTTTGTTAAATTCTTCTAAATCTATTTGAATAGAACCATTATTCATATAATTTATACATATATTTTTTATTTAACTTTTTCTAACCGAAAAGAAATTCATATCAAAAAAAATAAGGTAAAATAAAAAGCATATTTATTAAAGTTATTTTATTTTATTATAATACATATGGATAATAGTAATCAAAACTTAGACTTAGATAGCTTTGAAGTAAAATGTATAAATGATTATGTGCATTTTATTCTTTCATTTTATTTTAGTGCATTAGATGAAAATGGATATGAAGAAATAAGAGATTTTTTATTAAACTATTTCATGGAAGGAAATTTTGATGAGTTTTTAAATGTAACTAATCAAGAAAATCTACAAAGTAAATTAAAGAAAATAAATAAGATGGAAGAATTATTAAGAAGTAGAAAAAGTCCAAGACAAAGGAAAAATTCTTTGTCAACATTAGAAATGGGACCAAAAAATGGTGTAGCTTCTTTACAATTCAAAAACCATCAATTAAATTTTGATGCTAATAGTGGTTTTGAAAATACTTCTTTCGCAGCTACAAGGAAAAAAAAAGGAAAAAACATGGGTTTGCAACTATTTCATTTTAATGGAAATTCAGCCGCGGAAAATCGGGAAAATAATATATTCTCTTCTTCACAAACAACATCATTCCAAGGTAGTAGTGGAAATTTTAATAGAAATCTTTTTGTTAATTTTGAAGAATTAAATTTTGATTCAACATCAAAATTTCCAAAATTTAATAAACTTTCTGAATTTAAACCACTAAAAACTTCTGGTCAACAATCAAATATGATGGTGTCTAATAATGGAACAAGATTTTTTAAAAAACCGAAGCGAAATAATAAAAAACAATTTGAAAATGAATGCAGAATATATAGGTATTTAGGAACAATAGAGCCTCCTAAATTTTTAAAAAATTGCACTTGTTTTGTAGAATGTTTCTCGGATGGAATTTTATTAAGTAATGGGGGACTTTCATTACAACATATATTAAAAAATAGGGAACCACTTCAGCGAGGAAACTTTGACCAACTTTTTGATAAAGTATTGGAATTACATTGTTGTGCAGTTACTCATAATGATTTACATTGTGGTAATGTTGTTGGATTTGATATGGATGATGTACGTTTCATAGATTTTGGTTTAGCAAAAATTAGTAAAGATAAAATTAGAATAGAATTTTTAAAGAGGATAAATAGAATTTTTCGTGGATTATTTTTTAGTTTATCAGCAAGATTCAACTTATTTCAGTAGTAGGTAAAAATATCTTATAAAATATATAATAATAAGTAAATGAGTTGTGTAGACCCTTATAAATTACTTGGTGTAACAGTGAAACATAATAGAGAAGATGTAAGAAGTGCATTTAAGAATTTATCATTATTATGCCATCCAGATAAAGGAGGAAGAAGAGAGGATATGGAGGTTTTATATGTGGCATATCGTTATATATTAGAGCAAATAGAATATGGCGAACATGGTCGGACAATGGAAGAAGAAGAAATAAAATTCAAGAATTTTTTGGAATCTCAAAAATCAAAGATACCAAGTTTGTATGAAATTATGACAGATGAGAAAAATAAAAATTTCAATGAAATGTTTGAAAAAAGGCAAGAATATGATGAAGAATATGGAATGTGTTATAAAAGCAATTATGAAGAAAAGATAAAATTGGAACCGGAAATCTTTACAAGAGAAATAATTGAATATAAAGAACCAAAGACCTATAAAGAAATGAATTTTACATCAGTCTATGATTTTACAGTGCATCCAGTGCACGATTTTAGTTGTGGTGGTTGTGTAGATTATGTGGTCGCATTTTCACCTCCTGAGGAATTAAAAGTTTTTGAAGAGAAGAATGTTGAAGAAGAATTTGAGAAATTAAAGCAATCTCGTCTAGGCGGTTCAAATAGATAAAAAACTCTTCAGATTAAAATTTATAAAGGTATTTATTATTATATTATTATTTTAAGTTATAATATTATATTTATAATATTATAATTATAATGGAAACTGAAGATATTACTATTGATTACTTTGGAACAAAATTAAATATGCGAATTTATAACTATAATTATTATAAAGAAAGAAATCTAGAAAATGATGGTTTAGATATTATATCTTGGTGTTTAAAAACTTCTGATAATTGTTGGGAACCATATCAAACTGAATTAACAAAAGAAATATTAAAAGATGGAAACAATATTTTTGTAGATATTGGCTCTCATTTAGGTTGGTATTCTTTATTAGCAGCATCTTTAAATAACAATGTTTATTGCATTGATGTTAATGAAAATACTTCAAATATATTTTTACATAATGTTAAAATAAATAATTTTGAGGACAAAATTACATTTTTTAAACAATTTGTTGATGAAAATTTTAATTTTAATAATATTATATCAAAAGATAAGCACATAAAACTAATTAAATGCGACTTAGAAGGTTATGAGATAGAATTTACTGATAAAATCTTAGATAGATTACAAGATAAAATGATTGATTATCTAATATTAGAAATTACCCCCAAATTTAGAGATAACTATCCTGAAACAGTAATTAAAATAAAAAATTTAGGATATGATATTTATAATATAGGACTTAGTCATCAGAGAATATTAGATAATTCAACAAACTTAATGTCTTTAAAAGATAAATTAGTAGAAATCAATAATTTAGAAGAAATGCGAGAATATGTAAAAAATATTGAATATGGACAAACTAATTTTTTATTTACACACTTAAAAATATAAAATATTTAATAATATCTTTAAGTTTTTTTACAATAATTACTCATAATTTTTATATTTTTTTGATTAACCCTTACAGTGTTATGCAACCTCCGGGAGGGTTCCTATAATTACCTAAAAATCACACATTTATAAATATTATCTTATTTATAGCTTGTAAATAAGATAATATTTGATTTTTATACAAAAAACAATAAATATGTCTGACGCTGTAAGGGTTAAGCAAAAAATATTTCTTTAAAAACTATATTTATTCTATGTAAAAAAATATAATTCTGAATTATCTTGATTAATTATTGCTAAACCTACATCTTTAAAAAGAATATTTTATCCATAAACATTTATGAGTAATTAACATTTGATTTGCACATTTACATCAAATAAGATAAAATTTTTAAGAAGCCACTATTATTTTTAAATTACTCTTTTTCTTTTCAGCATCATAGCCCATACAAATATCGTAAAATATACTCCATCCCAATATCCAATTTCCACCTTTTTTTCATTCATGCCAGCATAAAATGCTAATAGACCTGTATAAATATGCCAAATATTATGGAACACAGTATATCCACAATTTTTATATTTTGATTTCCAAGTTGTAACACTTAAGAAAAAGATTACGTATCCAATTACATCACTCAAAAATAAATAATACATAATTTTCTCCCATTCCAGCCAAAATATATAATTCGTAAATAAATGCAATTTGAAGAAAAAGGAACAAGTAAAATCTTCCCAAAAATATTTTAATTCACCATAATAATGATACAAACAACTATATACTCCTAATGATACACTATAAAATGTAAATAATGCATCACCTCTCTCCAATCCACATACTAATCCTAAAAATCCATAAAAAAAAGCAGCCGTTATTAAAAAAGAAGTCTTTTGTTTTTCCACTTGCATACACATCGTATAATATTTATTATATACCAATTTTTAAGTCAAATCAATGATTTGAACATGCCGGAAATTTACATATTTCTCTTATCCAATTATGATATGAAAGAACCTTTGTATAAACACCTGGAAATTTTGCCTCTACACAACTACTTCCCCAACTTACTATTCCCACTAAAACCCAATTATCCCGTATTTTTTTCATACAAGGACCTCCACTATCCCCAGTACAAGAATCCAATATAACCCCATCTTTTTCATCTCCAGCCAAAAATACATCTGAACATATTAAACTACTACTATATTTTGTATCATTAAGCATCTTTATTTTCAAATCAACTTCTTTCAAATCTTCAACATATTCCTTATTTCCTTTTTTATCTTCTTTTCCATATCCTATTACTTTTACAGTAGACCCAATTATATAACAAATACTTACTAAATGATTGCATGGAAGTCTTATTGGTGGATATTTTATAGAATCTGGTTCAACAGTTGTTTCTATTATTGCTATGTCATTTTTCAAATTTTGACGGTTAAACTTTTGATGAATATATATCTTTTTAATTCTAAAAATATCAGGCAAATTATTTAAATTATTGCTACCCATACGAATAATTGTCATTTTTGGGTCCCTCTGCTTCAAACAATGTGCCGCAGTTATAAAAAAATTCTTCCCAATATAACTTGCCCCACATTTGAATGAAAATTCCTCTCCATCCAAATACCAAATTGTCGCCATAAATGGATATTTTAATTCATCACCGATAATCAAATTTCCTCCAATAATTCTCTTACAATAATTAATAATTGTATCCATATATGATATATTTATAAAACTAAAAAATTGATTTTAAAAAACGATACTAGTAATATACTCAAAAAATGTTCCAATTTCACGCAAAATATAAAAACAAAACATTCGAAGAAATTTCCGAATTAGTGAAAAATGACAAAAAAATTATGCAAACTTTTATAAGAACTCTAAATCATCCAAACACTAGCCAAGATAAAAAGAATGAAATTCAGCAATTTATTGATTATTATAACCAGCCAATTGCTCATGATTTTATTAATCCTGAAGAGAACGGAATTACTATGACAGAATTATCCATTGATATTCCTAAAATTGAAAGAATTTTCCATATTTCTGATATTCATATTCGTCTTTATAATCGGCAAAAAGAATATCAAGATGTTTTCCAAAAATTATATGATTATATCAAAGATAACTCCCATAATACTGAAATTATCATCATTACCGGTGACTTACTTCACTCTAAAAATAATCTATCTCCTGAATCTATCCTTATCACCCAAAATTTCCTTATACGGCTCTCCCAATTATGCCCCACTTTTCTCATCGCCGGAAATCATGACGCAATGCTAACTAATCAGCAACGTGAAGACTCCATAACCGCTATTGTTCAAAATATTCGCATCCCCAATTTCTTTTATCTCAAAAATAGTGGAGTTTATCTTGTCACCAATATAGCCATTGCTGTTTGCTCCATTCTCGATAATCAATGGATTCACGCCAATTCTTTTCAGCAACCCCCAAAAATAAAGCACAAAATTGCGCTATATCATGGTGGTGTCGGTATTGTTGATACTGGCGTAGGTCATCGACTTAGGGGCGAAAAATTGGTCAGCGATTTCGATGGCTATGATTTTACACTTCTTGGTGATATTCATAAATACCAATGGCTCATTCCCAAACGTATGGCGTATGCATCCTCTCTTATCGCCCAGAATTTCTCCGAATTCCAGGACCCACACGGTGTTCTTGTCTGGAATCTTGAAACATTGGAACATATTTATCACCCCATTGAGAACCCATGTGGATTCTTTGTTCTGAATATGACTAATAACCAATTATTCGTCAATGAGGCACAAATAGCCAAAGATGATATCCCCAATTATTTACAAAATATTACGTCTTCTCTGCAAATCAAACTTAATATCCAGAATTGTACGCACGATTTTATCACCGAAATTAAACAAAAAATTCAAAATGTTTCCAATGATGCTAAAATCATCCCCAACTATCTCGCCACAAATCCGAGTTCTAGGCAACAAGAAGACCCAATTGCTTATGATGATTCAAGCCTTCAGGTATTACTTGTGCAACATATTCAGAAGAGCCGTCCCAATATTGCCGCTGATGAACTCCAGTTTATAACACAAAAATACCAGGAATACGCCAGTAATGCCGCCATTATGAATGAACGGAATATGGCGAGATGGGAACTCATTGACCTCAAATTCTCCAATCTCTTCGGTTATGGTCCCAATAATTTCATCGATTTCCAAAGATTTTCTGAGAAATCTACGATTGGAATTATTGCCCCCAATTCTTACGGGAAATCCTCTCTTATTGACATTATCCTCTTTGCCCTTTTCTCCAAATTCTCTAGAACCAGGGGGACATCGGTCTCAAAGGATATCATCAATATTCAAGCCAATAATTTCAGCGTTAAACTCCGATTCAAAATCGGTGGCGATATTTATACAATCCAGAAAGAGGGCAAAAGGGAACAATCAGATAAAATAAAAATCACCCAGAATCAATTACTCAAACAATCAGTTGAATCAGTAGAGGTCATCAACATGACGGATGAAAACCGGCTGAAAACTGATAAAATTATTGGTGAACTAATCGGCAGCTATGATGATATGACTTTCACCAATATTCAACTCCAGAATCGTAATCAATCTTTCAAAGATATGACAGATAAGGACCGCAAAGATTATCTTTATAAAATCCTCAAATTGGATGTTTGGAATCATATGGTCGACGCAATCAAAAATGACATGAAACCCATGAAGGCTCATATTACTTATCTGGAGAAAACCATTGAGAATATTAATATTGAACAAGCCCGCGAAAATATGGCGGCTTTTAGACTAAAAATGCAGGACCACCAGGATTTATATGAACAACAACTCTATGAAAAAGAACTCAATTTGGAGAAAATTGGAGGAAATATTATTCACTTTTCTTCTACTGAAATAGCCCAATCAAAAGCCCAATTTGCGGCAATTGGACGGAAATTAGCGAATTTAAATCTCATTCCTAATTCAGTGGGAATAAAAAAATTGTTTGCGGATAATAATGCCTGGTTTCTGGAAAACTTGGAGAAATTGGAAGAGGAAAAGAACAGCTACAAACTAATCGGATTCTTCTCTCCCGGAGCAAAACTACGCCCAGTAGATTCAATAAAACCGGAATTAGATGCCGCAAAACTAGACCTCAAGGTTGCACAAATGAAATATAAATTTGTGTCCAATGATGCTCCAATTCTGACCGCTGAAATGATGAAAAAGAATGACCGTATTATAGAAGTCATCCGCGAGAAGATTGTGACAATGGAGACGGACCTGAATAAATACAATGAATCAAATATCAAAAAATTCCTACAAAATGAGCAGCATTATCGCAAACTATTTATTCAAAAGAATATTCGTGAATCCATTGTCACTATTATCGCCAATTTGGGCTCGCATGAATACGACCCCAAATGCAAATTTTGTGTTGCGAACCCAATTGTCCAACAGAAGGCGAAGAAGGAGATGGAATTAGCTAATATTGACGCCAAGATTGCTGAAATTGAGAAGCTTATTACTTTTCAAATAGAAGAGCATGAAGTCGAAATATATGCAAAACAAAATGAAGAACTCAGTAGTCTTCGGGAAACTCTCCAAATCAAGCGCGATAAATTGGAGAAAATGGAAAACGAAAAAGAGAACTCTTATGGGAGGAGCATTATTCATCGCCTGGAAAGCCAAATAAACGACCTTCAAATGGAATACATCCATTCCGAACAGAACTTCCAGATTAATGAGAAAAATAAGGAAATTCAGGCAGAAATTGACCGCATTACGGCGGAAATTAGGGAATTAAGACTTATAAAAGATAAAAGTTTATGGGTTAAAGAATACCACGAACTAGTAGCCCAAGAAAAAATATACGGAGACCTCCAGCCACAATATGAAAACCTAGAGTCAACTATCATCAATTATGAGAAAACCCGGGGCGTTCGCGAGAAAATAGAGCGGAATGACCGGATTATCGCGGAAACAACGATTCAAATGGGCAAAATACAGCAACAAATTGTTCAAGCCCAGGATGAAATACAGAAATTTGAGCGGATAAGCGGCGAATTATTGGAGAAAATGAAGGAATATGGAATGATGAAGACTTTGGAAGAGAGTCTGAATAAAGATGGATTACCACTGCAAATTTTGAAAAACTACTTAGTGCCAATTACTGAGGAAATCAATGGAATTATTCGCCCATTTATTTCGCGGAAAATTTGCTTACGAGTGGAAGATGATGAATTAATTTTGGATTCATTCCCGAATGAAGGAGCAGATAAATCGGTATTTATGCACGGTGGAATGGAGAGCTTTATATTGGACATTGCATTCAAAATAACTCTGTCAAATTTTGCCAAATTACCGAAGTGTAATATCCTCTTCTTGGACGAAGGAATTAGCGCATTTGACGGAGAACGATTGGCAAATATTGACATATTATTCTCATTCATCCAGAATTATTTTCCGAAGACGGTGCTAATTACGCATCTTGATTCCGTAAAAGAGAACATTCAGGAAAAAATAATGATAACAAAAGTGGATGGATTAAGTAGAATTGAATGTTTTTATCTTTGATAATATATGAAGAAGAATGTTAAGAAAATTGCGTACATTCAAAATAAAGGTTTATTAACAAATGAACAAATCAAAAAATATATGGGAGGTATAAAATATTTAAGTGAAGATGATGCAAACTTAATCTATAAATTTATTGTATGTTGTAATAAATGCTATAAAATTACTAATTTTTGTTTGAATATATTTTCTGAAACTTTACAGAACTTAAATATTCTTATCAAAAAAAATAGGAATTTAGATAATTGTAATTTTTTTGCTACAGCTTCAAATGCAAATTCTGTACGAAAGGAAACTGCAAAAAATATTTATTATACACTTTCATGTTTAAGTGTTGTCCTTAGAGGATTTGAAAATATTGCCCCTGGCATTGTAATGACAATTGTATCAGATGGAAATACACCTTATAATAACCAAATATATATTACAGGACCAAAACCTGCATATCGAATATCAGAATTAACTGTTGAAAAAGTAAATGAGTTTGTTGAAAATGGTGCTGCATTAGATATGCTTATTTCTTTAAATGAGTTGCCTGTAAATGAATTTGAAATACTTAATAAAATATTATTAAACCCAGCTTGTAAATATAAAAATTTTGCAACATTTATTGAGTTAGATTCCTCTAATTTACCATTTGTTGATAAATTAAATAAAAAATTAGCTAGAATAAACACTATATCATCAAATGTATCACTTGTTGGATTAACTAGTGCTTATCCAGACCTTGGTTCAATACTATTATATGCAAATTCGGCGGTTCAATTTGTTAATTTTTATAAAGAATGGGATAAATTTATTGAGCGTGCTATAGCATTTAATCGTTTTACTACAATTTATAAAATGCAAGATGACGAAGGAGCGATTCATTCAAAAGAAACTGGTCTTTCAAGTGGTGAATACGGAATCATTACTTCAGTTGTTAATGGACCCGATTCTTAAAGTTAAAGATGAGAAGATACTATTATTAAATATAAAAATTTTATATTTAATAATATATGAAGAAGAATGTTAAGAATATTGCGTATATTCAAAATAAAGGAATATTATCCAATGAACAAATCAAAAAATATATGGGAGATATAAAATATTTAACTTCTGATGACTCAAATATAATATATAAATTTATTGTATGTTGTAATAAATGCTATAAAATTACTAAATTTTGTTTGATGATAAATTCTGAAATTTTAAAGGACTTAAATTTACTTATCCAAAAAAACAGGAAATTAGATAAATGCATATTTTTTGCGACATATTCAAGTGCAAATTCTGTTCGAGATGTAATTGCAAAAAATATTTATTTTTCACTTTCATCTTTAAGTGTTATTCTTAATGGATTTACAAATATTGCCACTGGCAATGTAATGACAATTGTATCAGATGCAAATACACCTTATTATAACCAAATTTATAATACAGGACCAAAACCTGCATATCGAATATCACAATTAACTGTTGAAAAAGTAAATGAGTTTGTTGATTCTGGAAATGCAATAGATATGCTTATTGCTTTAGATGATTTTGCAATACTTACTAAAATATTGCTAGACCCAACATGTAAATATAAAAACTTTGCAACATTTATTGATTTAGCTTCCTTTAATAATCCATTTATTGAAAAATTAAGTAAAAAATTAGCTAGAATAAATACTATATCATCAAATGTATCACTTGTTGGATTAACTAATGCTTATCCAGACCTTAGTTCAACACTATTATATACAAATTCTGCCATTCAATTTGTTAATTTTTATAAACAATGGGATAAATTTATTGAGCGTGCTATAGTATTTAATCGTTTCACTAAAATTTATAAAAATAATAAATTGGCTACAAAAGCAGCAGAAATAATAAACAGTAGGAATAGGGAATACTCAGCTAATATAAGTAGTATTAGTGCTTATAATCCAGTTACTTCAGGTGAGTTTTATGCAGTAGCTTTAACTGATTCTTACGGAATTGCTGGGACCGGTAGTCTTAGTAGTGCGTATCAAAATGGTTTGTTTTATAGCTTAAATGATTCTCCTTATTATACTTTAGGATATAATTGGACACAAAGCGATACTAGTAATACTACAGTATCTACTGGTTCTGGTGAGTTTAGTGCAATAGCTTTATCTAGTTCAAATGGAATTTTATATGGAATTGCGGCTCCTAATTTTTATAATTATTTTACTAACACTGGAGGAGGAATATGGTATACTACAAATTCCGGGGAAACTTGGCAACAAAGTAGTGATAATAATAATAATTATTTTATTTCTGTAGCTTTATCTGGTTCAAATGGAATTGCTGGGAGTGGTGAAACTAGTTTGGGAATATGGTATACTACAAATTCCGGGGAAACTTGGCAACAAAGTTATTATGATAACAGTGGAGATAATCTCACTGGTAATTTTAGTTCAATTGCAATGGCTTTAAATTATAATAATATTGGAATTGCTGGGAGTAATGAAGATTATGGAATATGGTATACTAATACTATAGGTACTTCTAATTATTGGTCACAAAGCAATATTACTACTGGTAGTTTCAATAATATAGGTTCTTTATCTTTAGATCCAACTGGTCAATATGGGGCTGCATGTAGTAGTGCTAGTAATATTGGAATATTATATACTCAAGATTTCGGGCAAAATTGGTATTCAAGCAATATTAGTACTAATTATTTCCAAACTGTCGTTTTATCTTCATCTAGTGCATTTGGAATTGCAGGTAACAATACTGGTAATGGTACTGGATTATATTATACTCCTGATTATACTAATGCGAATGGTACAGGTTCAGGTGTTATTTGGTTTCAAAGCAATATTACAACAGGTAATTTCTTTTCTGTAGCTTTATCTGGTACAAATGGAATTGCTGGGAGTTTTGCAGTATATCCAGCTGATCCAGATGTTCCTGCAGCTACTGGATTATATTATAGTCAAGATTCCGGGGTAACTTGGTATCAAAGCAATATTAACACTGGCTGTTTCTATTGCGTAGCTTTATCTGGTTCAAATGGAATTGCTGGCGGTTGTTCAAGTAATGGATTATATTATACAACTGATGGAGGTGTAAATTGGTATCAAAGCATTTAAATTTAAATTAACATTCATTTGTATCATTTTAATTCTTTAGAGGTGTAAAAATATCCAAGATAAAATAGTAAACTTTACTTCATATTTTATCTTTTATAATATATGAAGAAGAATGTTAAGAATATTGCGTATATTCAAAATAAAGGAATATTATCCAATGAACAAATCAAAAAATATATGGGAGATATAAAATATTTAAGTGAAGATGATACAACCCTAATATATAAATTTATTGTATGTTGTAATAAATGCTATAAAATTACTAAATTTTGTTTGATGATAAATTCTGATAATTTACAGGAATTAAATATACTTATTAAAAATAATAGGAATTTAGATAATTGTAATTTTTTTGCTACAGCTTCAAATGCAAATTCAGTACGAGAGGAAACTGCAAAAAATATTTATTAT
>Ga0315284_10007885_pt1 | contig 15198 bp, 8 predicted proteins | sample YL17G09_16_MG_FD_203696 | JGI IMG/M metagenome (GOLD analysis project Ga0315284, IMG submission 203696) | Sediment microbial communities from Yellowstone Lake, YNP, Wyoming, USA - YL17G09_16 | ecosystem: Environmental > Aquatic > Freshwater > Lake > Sediment | place: USA: Wyoming | collected... | reverse complement strand
AGAAGAACCCGAACTTCCCGAACTTTCACTACTTAAGGATTGGGAACTTCCGCTACTACCACTTGATTCTGAACTACCACTTGATTCCGAACTTAAAGATTGTGAACTACCAGAAGATCCACTACTTCCAGATGATTCAGAAGAAAGACTTTGACTACTACCCGAACTTCCAGACGATTCAGAACTACCACTACTTCCGCTTGATTCAGAACTTATAGATTGAGAACTTAAACTACTTCCAGAACTACCACTACTACCAGATGACCCAGAAGAAGGACTACTTTCACTACTTATAGATTGGCTACTTCCAGAACTTCCACTGGATTCACTGCTTAAACTTTGGCTACTTAAAGAACTACCAGAAGATCCAGAACTACCAGAACTTACGGAAGAAGGAGTTGATTCAGAACTTAAGGATTGACTACTACCACTGGATCCACTACTTCCAGAAGATTCAGAACTTATACTCTGGCTACTTAAACTTGAACCAGAAGAACCAGAAGAAGGACTGCTTTCTGAACTTAAAGACTGACTTGAACCAGAACTTCCAGAACTACCACTACTACCAGAACTTCCAGAAGATTCAGAACTAATAGATTGAGAACTTCCAGAACTACCACTGGATTCCGAACTATAAGAACTTACATCAGAATTTGAACTTATGCTTTGACTTGAACCAGAACTTCCAGATGATTCAGAAGAAATACTTATGCTACTTCCAGAAGATCCACTAGACTCAGAACTAGGTGAACTTTCAGAAGAAGGAGTTGATTCCGAACTTAAGGATTGTGAAGTTAAACTACTAGGAGTTGATTCAGAACTTAAACTTTGAGAAGAAGAACTATATTCTAAAGAACTTCCAGAAGAAGGACTACTACCAGATGATTCCGAAGAACTACTACTCCAATTTATAACATAAGAAGAACTAGAAGAACGTATGTCGTTACAATCAAATTGTAATACCAACCTTCTAATACCCATCCCATAATTAAGTAAGGGAGCATAACTATCTGCAATTCTAAGAACATAATATTGGTAAGAAGTAGAATTTACTAGATTAATATATTTAGGATCGGGTTGATTTAGCGCTACGTGTTCATCAAAAGTTCCTGACCATATTTGAGTTAAATCAGTGGTATCAGAATATGTTATATTAGCAAAGGCAGTAGCAGAATTAGTTCCATAAAATATAACGTTTTTAACACCCGTAGTGGTTCCAGCACCGGAAGTATGACTATTTTCGTAATAAATTCTTTTAATTATATATCCGGAACCAAGATCTATATTAAATTTTTGATTAATTCTTCCGGATCCAATATTAGATAGCCACTGTCTACCATTCCAACTACCTATTAAAGAATTTGCAGTATCACACGTTTCATAACCAGCAAAGTCCCTCCACGGATCTCCTTCTGTACTGGTTACTTTAACGTGGTCCATATCTAAAACAGGTATAGCATCACACCACTCAAAGTTAGAAGAAGAACTTGATTCAGAATATCCTTGACTTGAAATAGACGAAGGACTAGATTCACTAGAAGGAGTTGATTGACTACTTGGATTACTTACAGAAGATAAACTCGACTCAGAATATCCTTGAGAACTTATAGAACTTAAAGATTGTGAAGAAGGAGTAGAAGAACTAGATTCACTATATCCTTGAGAACTTATAGAAGAAACACTCTTAGAACTACTTGATGAACTTAAGGATTGACTTGAAGGAGTAGAAGAACTGCTATCGTCTGGTATTACACTTTCAGAACTAGAAGAATTAGATTTAGAAGAACTGGAATTAGAACTACTTGTAGATACATCTGGCGCTACACTTTCGGAAGAAGAAGTTGATGCATCTACGAACCACTTATTATATAGATAATTTTCTACGTCGTTTCTATCTGCGTCTGATAACGTAGTAGTATAAATAATAACTTCTGCTACTTTCTGACCACCTGTATAAAAGTTTCTATCGTTACATATAGTATTACTTGACGCATCGCCTGAGCATATAATAGAAACTAACTGAAAATCTGTAGCAGACAAATTATAAGTTGTTATGGCTCTTGCAGTTTTATTTACCCTACAACCAGCGGCTTTAACGTTAGCAGAAGCATATAAACTATTAACTATTATTGCGTTATCGTTTGATATTGTGTCTCCACGATGGAACTGATAATTTGCTGTGCTTGTAAATAAGTGATTTTTACCAAACATGACTATAAAATAACTTCTACCAGCAGTAATAGCAGAAGTATAGCTCATAGACATCTTAGTTCCATCGTTAGATCCGAAAGCACCAAAGTCTACTATTGGTAAATTATTCCAACCGTTAACTGTATAGGTTGGTTGTTTTGAATCAGTAGTTTGGTTAAGATGGTTAGAATTTCCGCTTTTATCCCTCCACTGCGTAACTGCTGTTCCAATATCAAAAGTAAAGGTTGAGTAATCGGCAGCATCCCACCATGCTGCCATCCCATAAGGTAAACCGCTTGAACTAGAACTGCTCATATTAAATCGGTCTCCAAATTCCGCTAAGATTTGAACAGCACTTTATACCCGGATCACCCGTATAAATATGTAACCAATAAGTTGACCCGTTTATTGTCATGCTCAAATATCCATCTTCTACTAAATTACCGGGCAAAGGATATATGTCGCCCCAAAAATCCCTGTCACTTGCTGGATGTCCTACGGTTGTGTGATCATATAACGGTAGCCAGTGAGTTTTCGTATTAGATCCGTTAATTTCACAGCAAAGATATCCTATTAGATTATACACCGGTTCACTGGATTCTGAAGAATTACTTAAAGAACTTCCGGTACTTTCACTGGACAAACTTTGGGAACTACCAGTACTTAAACTACTTTCAGAACTTCCAGTACTTTGAGAACTTAAGGATTGAGAACTAATACTCTGAGAACTACCACTGCTCTTACTGCTCTCACTACTTTCTGTGCTTTGAGAAGGTAAAGATAAACTACTTTCAGAACTTCCACTGGATTCACTACTTAAGGATTGACTAGAATCACTACTTCTAGAACTTTCACTACTCTTACTGCTCTCACTACTTTCTGTGCTTTGAGAAGGTAAAGATAAACTACTTTCAGAACTTCCACTGGATTCACTACTTAAGGATTGAGAACTAATACTCTGAGAACTACCACTGCTCTTACTGCTCTCACTACTTTCTGTGCTTTGAGAAGGTAAAGATAAACTACTTTCAGAACTGGAAGAACTTATTGATTGAGATGATTCATCGGACAATCCGTTAATAGAAAACATAGCGGATATAAAAATTCCAGATCCAGATGGAGTTATATTTCCTGTTCCAGTAGCTGCATCTGAAGGTCTACAACCATAGGCAAAAGCAACACTTCCCCAATTAGTTCCGTTTAAATCATAGGCTTCTGTCCAATCAGGATTATCAGTGTTAATTACATATCCGCTAAAATTCCTATACTTACTCCAGTGTCCTGCCGCCAAACAAATCCATGTGTTTGGTTTGTCAGGAGTAATAGTTGCTAAAGTTAAAGGATTATTACTTCCTTGATAAATTGTAACTGGACCTAAAGGATCACTTTGGTCAACTCCATAAATTGCAGATATAACTATATATAAGGTTGCAGGAATATTTGGTGTAAATATAAAATCAGCAGCAGTAACATCTCCTGCGTCTGCTATTTTATGACCCATCGATTGTCTACCATCATAACCAGCACTATAAATTGAATATATATCCCATCCAGCCGGCGCATAAACTTCTCCTCCAGTACTCGAAAAAAGTTGACAAATCATCAAATCGCCAACTTGTAATCCGGCCGGTTTAGTGCAGTGGAAGTGATCGGCTGTTGTTGCTCCAGAATCCGTTATAGCATAAGATCTAAATACAATTCCACATACTTCACCGGATTCACTTGATTCACTGAAACTTAGAGAACTAGGAGTAGATTCAGAACTAGAAGTTGATTGAGAACTTAAACTTTGAGAACTAGGAGTAGATTCAGAACTTAAACTTAAACTACTAGGAGTGCTTTCAGAACTTATACTTAAGGAACTAGGAGTAGATTCAGAACTTAAAGAACTAGCGCTAGATCCTATAGATTGGCTTGAATTATCAGAAATACTACTTTCGGAACTATTAGAAGAAGAACTGCTAGATACAATAGATTCACTTGATATACTTGATTCACTAGAAAAATCAGAGACGCTAGAATAACTAGAAGAACTACTTTGATTTTTCCATATACTTGAACTACTTGAACTACTGGAACTTGAAGAACTTACCGGACTTCCACCCCAATTTTCAGGTATAGAATCATAATTACTTAAATTTACATCGTTAAGGAAGCAGTCAGTTCCAGTTGGAGCAGGAGATCTTAACCATAAAGTAGGGGCCAATCCAGTTAAAGCAGTGTCACCCCAGAAAGCACCAGCAAAAGTAGTAACGGCTGTGCAATTGTCAAATAAACCACTAGGTATAGCAGTTAAGTGTGTGCAAGAATAAAAAGCGTTAACGAAAGTAGTTACCAAAGGACAATAATCAAAAAGTCCACTAGGAATTGTCGTTAAATTACTGGCACACGAAATAAACAAATAACTGAAATCTGTAACCTTAATATTATATTTAAACAAATCGCTTGGAATTGTAGTCATCTTTGTATTACTATGGAAGCAAGCGAAGAAGGTAGTTGCTTTAGTATTATAATCAAATAGATGTGCTGGTATAGAAAGTATATTAGAACATGCCCTGAAGCAATTACCGAAATCAGTTACTTTAGTATTGTTATCAAATATATTAGCGGTTATTCCAGTTAATCCAGTGCAACCATAGAACGTATTATTGAAAACAGTTACTTCTGTATTATAAGCAAATAATCCAGCAGGTATTGAAGTTAAACCTGCGCAGACATAGAAAGTATTTAAGAAAGTAGTTACGTTTACGTTATATTTGAATAAATTACTAGGTAAACCAGCTGCAGTTAAACCAGAACACTGTTGAAAACAATAACCGAAAGTAGTAACGGCTGTATTGTATTTAAATAAGTTTTCAGGAAGTGTTGTTAAACCAGTACAAACTTGGAAGGCAGCAAAGAAAGTATTGGCGGCAGTATTATCTTTAAATAGATCTTCCGGTAATCCTGCCGATGTTAAAAGTGTGCACTCACGGAAAGAATAACTAAAATTGGTAGCAGTAGTATTACCTTTAAACGTTCCTACTGGTATTGATGTTAATTTAGAACAACCAAAGCAGAAATTATAGAACGTAGTTACTGTTGTTAATCTACTTGCTTCATCGGGATCACTAGGTAAAGAAGTTAAATTACTACAACCATAAAAGTTAATAGTATTAAAGGCACAATTACGTCCCCAAGAAACAACGGTCTTTAGTTTTGTCTTGTCTCCTGCGTTATTAAAAGCAAAACCACCGCAAGGACCTTCTATTCTAATAGTATAGGTAGCAGCAATAGCATAACTATGAACCTTATCTGCATCGTTCCATGCCGTTATAGTAGATGGAGCAGAACCGTCACCCCAATCTACTATGCAATTAAAAGATCCTGCGTTAACTAAAGGTAAAGTAAAATTCTGTGGAGAAGCAGTGGTGGTTATAGTAAATATAAAACCGGCCGAACCAGAAGAACTTGAACTAGAAGAAGAACTCCAGTTTTCAACATAAGAAGAAGAACTTGAAGAACTAGATTGTGTTGCTCCAGTAGGTTGAATAGAAAGTAAAACCGCTATATTTGTTCCACTAGTACTTATAGTAACTGTTCCAGATCCTGTTGCCGTAGATTCTGGTCTAAGCCCACACGCCATACCTATTGTTTGAGCACGTTGAACAAAATCATATCTTTCTGTAAAAGATGGCGGAGATGTGGCAATTGTCCAGTCGTTATTAAAAGTTTTTGGAGCGTTAACACCACCACAATAAACAATCATGCAATTTATATCTGGAGTAATTGTATTAGCGGTGCATATGTTTGAAGAACCGTTAATTTTAATACTGCTGGTTCCAATAGGATTTTCTGCGTCAAATCCACTAAAAGTAGATATAGCTCCACTATGATCTAGTGTATTTTCGCATGTAAATTCAAAACTAGTTGCATCAACATCTGCTTGAACTGCAATTTTCCAGAATACTCCAACACTTATACTACTTGAATAACCTCTTTGTATTAGTGTCCATCCGGCTGGTGGAGTAACATAGTGAGAATCGTTGTTAAAATTGATGTGTGCAATCATCAAGTTTCCAACAGCCAAATTAGTAGGACGAGTTACTACGCTAGTATAACCCGCTATATCTGAAGCATATTCTATATAAGCAACACTCATATTACCTCTATATAATTATTATAGTAGAATTGAAATCTGCGATAGTATTCGGACAATCATCCCAGCTTGAACTACTACTGCTAGATTTACTTGAACTACTTTCACTACTTAGGCTGCTTTCAGAACTTTCAGATTGACTCGATCCAGATGAAGCACTACTTTCACTGGATTCTGAAGATTCACTTTGACTACTTCCACTACTTCCACTTGACTCACTGCTTTCCGAAGATTCACTACTAAGCGACATACTTGAAGCCGAAGAAGCACTACTTTCCGAACTAGATTCCGAAGATTCGCTACTATAAGAACTAGAACTATATCCAAACGAACTGCTGGACGAACTAGAACTACTCTTGGAACTACTGCTACTTTCAAAGAAGGCGCTTGAACTACTGCTAGAACCACTACTTAATTCACTGCTTTCAGATGAAGAACTACTATAATTAATCCAATAAGAACTGCTAGAACTGCTACTAAGGCTGCTAGAACTGCTCCAATCAACCTCCACTGCATCTTTTTCACATACAAATATATAATCCTGTGTTCCAAGCCAATATTTATCCTCATCCATCCATCTTATGCGTTCTTGGTTCTTAAGCCAATATTTATCCTCATCCATCCATCTTATGCGTTCTTGGTTCTTATAGGATAATACTAACTTTCTACCCGACTCAGTGTGTTGGAATTGAAGATTTGTTCTATGAAATAAACGTTCTACTTGCTTTAATACGTTAACGACCCTGTTTTTATTGTCGTTATTATCAAAGCAACTGAATTGAATACGTATATAATCGTAGTTTTTCTGAAAAGACCAGTCGGAATAAGAACCTACGGGCGTGTATGTGAGGAACGGGTACCCTAATTCGGATGGGGCCACGGCAAGAAAGTGTCCGGATATCACTGTAATCTTGTCGCACTCCGAACGTATCAACTTTAAAACTTCTGTTGTTAATAGCATCTATTCCCGTTCCACTAGTTTTTTTTTACGATTCATATTAAATATCTCTTTGGCACTCAAAATCATAATCCGTTACCGTTAACCAATATTTAGGATCATCAATAATATTCACAGAATCGTTTACTTTATAAGAACAAATCAAATACTTACCTTCCGTTGGATCTAAAAAAGAATTCTTTACCCTGTTAAATAATCCTTCTATTTCTTCAGCAATATCTATAGCATCCATCGGATTATCTCTTGCTCCATATATATTAAATCTAACTCTTAGTTTTTCATAGTCTTTTTCAAACGCCCAATCAGGAACTAGATCTAAATTAGTAATTTCATATAAAACAAAGGGTGGTATAGGATGCGTTTCATCTGGAACATGATCACTATAAGCAGTAATATTATTATTAAATAATTCCTGCCTTACAATCATATAAACTTGTTCTGCTAATATCACTTAAACTCCTATGATGGACTTGCTGTAGGTTTTCCTGTCCATACTCCAAATCCAGGAACATAATTACCATATACACTGACTGCGGTTCTAATCCACTCATCGTGTGTATAACCTTTACCTAAAGTTATAACCCAAATATTAGTTCCTAACGACCATATATAATAAGATCCATCTGATCTTCTATAAGAACTTTCACTATTATAAATTCCATCATAATAATAATTTCCTGTTCCATCTGGATTAAGAGTCCCCGTAAGAACTATGTCTGGAATAACACTGGAACTAGAAGAACTTTTTACGTAAGTAGAAGAACTACTCCAATTTTCTATATACGAAGAACTAGAACTACTGGAAGAACTTTTAATTTCGGTAGAAGAAGAACTTCTAATTTCGGTAGAAGAAGAACTTTCTGAGCTTCCCGATGAACCCGATGATAAAGAACTGCTGGAAGAACTCATATATTCAGTAGAAGAAGATGTTTGTATCTCAGTAGAATCAGAACTATTAGATTCCGAAGAAGATTCACTACTTTCTGTGCTTTGAGAACTTAAACTTTGAGAACTACCAGAACTTCCAGTACTACCAGAACTTCCACTACTAGGACTGCTGATACTACTTTCGGAACTGGATTCTGAACTATCTGAACTTTCTGTGCTTTGAGAACTTAAACTTTGAGTACTGTCAGAACTTGCACTACTAGGACTACTTGCACTACTTTCGCTACTAGATTCACTACTATCGCTGCTTAAAGAACTTGCAGAACTCATAGAACTTAAACTATGGCTGGAAGAACTATTAGAACTATTAGAACTACTGGTAGAAGAACTACTCCACTTGCGCACATAGGTAGAAGAACTTGATGAACTTGAATAACTTGAAGAACTACTACTCCAGTTTTCTATATAAGAGCTGCTCGTAGAACTACTCCATCTGCGAATATAACTGGATGAACTACTGGAAGAATTAGAAGGAGTTGAGGCAGAACTGTTCGTTATCATACTGGAACTTTCAGAAGAACTACTACTATTCTTCCTAACATAACTAGAAGACGATGAACTGCTATTAGAATTACCAGAAGATTCGCTATTAGAACTCAAACTGCTAACCGTGCTGGACGATCTACTGGAACCCGAATTACTGCTTGGTGTGCTTTCAGAAGATTTAATTATTATAGAACTTTCAGACAAAGATGAAGAACTAGACAAGGATGATTCGCTTATAGAACTACTATTTCCTTCAGAACTGCTACTCCAAAGTTCTTTATACGAACTACTGGAAGAACTACTCCATCTGCGAATATAACTGGACGAACTACTGGACGAATTACTTATACTGCTTTCACTACCTGATTTACTACTTGAAGAACTATTAGAAGGAGTAGAAGCAGAACTTTCACTATGAGAATAACTTGAAGAACTACTCCACTTCTGCACATAGGAAGACGAACTACTACTGGAATTAGAAGGCGTTGATGCACTACTATTCGTAATTATACTTGAAGAATCAGAAGAACTGCTGCTATTCTTTCTAATATAACTGGAACTAGAAGAACTGCTGTTGGAACTGGATGAAGAATTACTATTACTGGATGCACTACTTAAACTACGAGAACTACTAGACCAAGGAGATATAGAAGATGAAGAAGTGGATACGTTACCTATGCTTTCGCTTGAACTTTCAGAACTACTGCTTTCTGGATTAAATACCTGAGGAGATTCTACTGATTTCATCAATATTTCTAGATGATGTGATTTATTTTTCCAGTAAGGTGCAGGATTAATATAAAGAACGTCATACCAAACGTTATCAATCAATATTAAATCAGTGGATTTTACTTGACTTAGGTTATCACAAAATAAACGGTGAGTGGCAGGTATGTTATTTTTGCCATATACGACCATCTCTTCGCCACTGAGATAGGTATAATAACACTTTTTAGTAAATTTATAGGTAGCAACACGAGTTATGCCACCAATCGAGTCTGGAACCGTCGTTGTTAAGGCGTCATCATAAAATTTAGCATCGAACCAATATAGATCCTGTATAGCCATGACGTTCCTGTTTAGAAGTTTTATTCTATGTTAGAAAAACATCCCCTATATTACTCGTTTTCTAAATACTTCCAAATCACCATAATACTTGGTTATCTCCTGTCCAACATAAGCCGTAACGTTAGCACCAAGTTTATAAGAATAATTAGTTATGGTTTCTGATTCATATAATCCAGTAATACCAGCACTTTGTATATTCATAACGTCTTTTACAATATTGCACATAACCATCTGTAACATCTTAGGCATGGTTGTTGAACTATAACCAGCCGTATAAGCAATAAAAACGTTAACATCCGTAGTATAATCTGTTGCTACCCAGAACTGAAACGCACTATCCATCATGATTTCCAACGTTCTATTCTCGTCTTCAATCAATTTAGTCTGACAATCGTTTCTTTTAGCACCCATAATAGACGTACCAGTGCCCGGTCTTATCAATTTATAGCTTAGCAAATTATATCCTGACGTTATTGTGAGAGTTACTAAAGGATAAGCCAACTCAAACGCAGTCTTAATATCGGTTAAGTTTGATATTGCACCACCAAAAGTAATTGTAGTCGTAGATAAATTACCATCTGTTACTTTTAGTGTAGTTGATGTAAATTCGTAGGTATAATCAGTAGAATTGCTAAAAACACCTACTTCGTCTAATTCACCAAGGTATTTAATTGCTGTAACTGGATATTGTCGTAGAACTATATATTTAGAATATTTAAACCACTCTAAATAATCAGCACTATCAAAATATCTGTCACAGTAACGCTCTATCTCGTCTTGAACTACCGGGATTAGAGCGTTAACGTAGACAGTTTGAGCAGGAGTTAACGTTTGGTTGGTTAACGTTGCGTAATCTGCTGCTGTTATAATTCCCATAATTAACCTCCGCTAGACTAATTATTGGAATTAATTATAGGCTAGCGTTATAGTACCGTTCTCAGATACCCAACTGTCACCATCCGGGCAAGCAGCAATAGTATCAATAGAACTTATCCACTGATTCTGAGGATCGCCACGAGTTCCAGACATAGCCCAATATCCGCTTACAGAATCGATCCAGAGATAATAGGTTCCGTTATAATAACTTGCCTTAGTAGCATAAACACCAGCATAGTTATATATACCGTTAGCTAGAGCAGTAGCAAAGTCTGCCGCTAAATAACCACCACCACATCCTTCATGACTTGAAGACGATGTGCTTACGTTACCTTCAGATTCAGAACTTAACGATTCTGATTCTGTAGATTGAGAACTTAACGACATACTCGATCCAGAAGTTCCAGTAGACTCAGAACTGTCAGAAACGCTAGATAAACTCATACTAGAAGGAGTACTTTCTGAATCGCTAGACTGACTCCGACTAGAAGGAGTACTTTCTGAATCGCTAGACTGACTCTGACTAGAAGCAGTACTCAACGATTGACTAGAATTACTCTTACTAGAAGGAGTTGATTCTGAGTCGCTAGAAGGAGTGCTCAACGAAGAACTTGAACTATGATCCCTCTTTTCCGATGAAGCAGAACTCATGGAACTATTCGTTATAATAGAACTTTCAGAACTGCTGCTTTCAGACATACTAGATTGTTCAGAAGAACTAGACTCTTCAAAGCCAGCAGCCATAACGAACGGATGGACAATACTTCCATCTGCTAAAGTTATGGGACCAGCCTTCCAAAGTCCATCTCCGTTGATTCTTAATACAAATCTAAATCCCTGCTCATCTTCTAACCAACGTATAGACTGATTAACAGCCGAAGTCATAGGCTTCTGAATAATTACATACTGCGTTAAGTCAGCAAGCAATATTTCGTTATCCAACATCGTATCAGCAATAACAATAGGTAAACCAAATAAATAATATACTCCAGCAGTAACCGTCAATATTAGAGAACCACCACCAGTACCCGCAGTAACAACCGGTTCAAACAAATCAAGGATCTGTGTGAACCTTACCTTAGTCATATACCACTTACCAGCCTTACCACCATAATATAAATCATAGAAATCGTGTAGTTCTGCCAAAGTCAAAGGATCGGTTAGAGCAGAAAAACCAGTGGAAGGATGACCAGCAATACTATGCATCAAACCGTTACCATGAATAATTGAATCATCGGTAAGTGCCATAATCGCTTCTTCGGCACTCTTATTCATATAACTGGCAAGCGCTTCTGAGTCTTGTAGAATTTCATCAGTAGCCCATATAACTACTGCTTCTTTATTTAAAGTTAAATCGAGTGTTAAGAATTTACCAGAACAATTAGATTTAGTAGCACCTTCACCAACTACATAAGCACGATAACCACCTTTTACCGTTGTTTTGCTTCTATTGGTTTCTGATGTTACTGGAATTTTTAAACCGTTCTTATTGTCACCAACGTTTATAATAGTGCAATCAGCATATAAACTACCTTCTGCGAAATTAGGACTTAAAATATCCGGATAGATACCTTGATTAACTAACGCTCCACCGTCTGCAAATACCGCTTCGTTCTGACCCGTGGATTTATGAACTAAATCTTGAAGTTTCTTACCTAACTCTTTTCTCTTTTCTTCTTTCATCTGCGTCTCCTGTTTAGCCGTTATTTAGGCTGGATTTAAAGTAAGGTAGGTGAGGGATTGACCTCACCTACCTTACTACTTTTTACTTAGTCTCTGGTTACTAGCGATGATACAACCGAACCATCAGGCAACGTAATAGTAGAAGCCATAAGAGGGGCTCCTCCGAACCTCGTGGTCCAACGAAAAGCTGTCTCATCCTCGAGAAACTTTACGTGAATAGAAACGGCTTCCTGAATTCCACCCTTACCAATTACCAAGTAGTCGGTAAGATCTAGGAACATGAACGCACTTTCATCAGTCTCTACGCCAGCTTGTTCAATAATATTAATCGGTCTTCCAAGCAACGTTCCAGCAGGTGCCGTAGTAAACGAAGGTTGGAATAGTGGGAACGTGCCAGTCGTAGCCAACGCAATTAGATGTGAATACTGATGGGTTGACATATACCACTCAGCCCTTGCCCTGTTAAGGTTTGCTGTATACATCTGAGCGATTTCAGCAGCAGTAGGATTAGCACCAGCAAACGTAACTTCAGCCGTAGCAGCGTTATTAACAATAGCCGTAGCAGCAGTTAGAGTTCCGTTGATGATTTCGTTATCCTTAGTCCACGCAAACGCCTTACCTACGTTCATCCTAATAAAACCTTCCAACGCCGTATTGTCCTGCAAGAGTTCGTCAGTTACATAATTGACGGCGCAAAGTTTCTTAAGTTGAATATCTTTCTGGTAATAGGCTTGTTTGAACGGAGTCTTAGCAATACCTTCAGCAACGCAATATACTCTTACGCCACCAAACAAGGTAGTAATAGAGCGAGTCGTTTCGTTCAACTGTGGAATCTTTATGCCTGTATAATTAGGACCAATTTCCATATGCGAACACTTTGGCTCAATAACAGCAGCCGCTTGTGCTTGCTGTGTTATAAACTTAGCCAAATCTGTTCCAACGGTATAACCACCATCTGCCGGCGTGGTTTCGTTCTGACCCGTGCTTTTAATCAAACGTTTGTCAATTTCGTGTTCTCGGCCAGCCTTAACAACAGCACCCAAGAACTCGCCCATACTCTTCCAAGTAGGCTCTTCCGAAATAACCTTGATGTCAGCCTTTTCCTCTACTTTAATTTCTGTAGTCATCTTTTCTAACTCCTTATTAATTTCTTGTTTCTCAACTTCCTCAACATATACGATGGCTTCTTTCTTTTCAATCATCTCTGCTCCAGTCTTCTCATCTACTTCCAATATTGAATCTTTGATTAATTTTACTGCGCCATCTTCTTTATCTTTTAGCAATTTAACTTTCATACTTTCTCCTGTTTCACCTATTTTCCTTTTGGATATACACTAAAGTATTTCCTAGTAGCCTATAAGTATTCACTTATTATTATAGTAACTCTAAACCACTTTACCTTTTATAGCCAACTTTCTTAATTCGACTAGCTTTTTAATATCATAACCACCCGAACGAATAACCTTTATGCTTCTCTTTGGCTCTTCTATTTTAATTTCTTTGGCTTTTTCAACCAATTCTTTAAATTCCTTGCTTTTTTCTTCGCATGGCTTGTCACACATAGAATAAGCCATAGCAATAGCCTGTTCTTTATCAACTCCTTCACCTATAATTTCAGGTATCTTACGTGCAACACAGTCTTCTTTTGTTTCATCTTTTTGTCTACAAGCAGGTGATTTTATAATTTCTTCAGGCAAATCTATTACTATTTCTTCAACAATATCCTTCTTCTCAACCACTATAACTTTAGGTAAATCTAATTCTTTCAAGGTTTTTTCAGAAAGATTTATGCTCTTTTCACTTACGGCTACCATCAACGCTTCAGGATTACAAGGAATAGGAACAATAGAACTTTCAAGCAATTCAAACTTACTGATAATCCTGTCTACTGTATCCTTTACCTTTATTTTATTTTCTTTAACGTAAGTATTAAATTCTTCTGTGCCTCTATGAAATCTTTCTTTTATAATAAATCCAATACTATTAGCGTTTAAGAATCCACCCTTAATCAAACTCCACACATCGTTGGCTTCTTCGGTTTCTGCAAATTTCATCTTAGCCGTTATACCTTCTTCGTTAACACTTAGAGCAACAGCCTTAGCAACAGGTTTACCACTATAATTGTGAGCATACATAATCACAGGATTTTTAGTAAAACGCTTAAGATCTGCGCCCGTTGGAATAATAACATCACCTTCTGCATCTTCATCGGTAGTCGTTATATTCGCTACACATGTCCTGTCTTCTGATGGATCTATGGTTATCCTAGAAGAAAAGCGCTTACGAACTACTTCTAATCCTACGTCCAATCCTTCTATGTCCATATAAGGTTTTAACGAACTTACCAATACTTTGTCTTTACTCATAATTTACTCCTCTTCTACTACTTCTGGTTTAACATCTTCTATAGGCGCTTCTTCTTCTACCGGTTCATATCCTAAAGCACTTCTAGCCTCGTTCTTGTCAATAATACCTGCACTATAAGCACTAATCGTATTCGTAACTTTTTCTACAGGATTCTCTAGATACTGCTCTTCAAACCATATAAATAAGTTCGGATCGTATAGTGGAACTAATACTTCGTTAATCTTACCGCAATATTTAACCATCATAGGATAAATAGTGTTTCTTAAATAGTGGTTCATGCTTTCTACGGCGTTGGCTCTATTAACATCTTGCACTGTTACCAAGGCTTCCGGTATTCCAAACGCTCCTGCAATTTCTTTAAGACTCCACTGCCTCCCTACTTGATATTGAAGTTCTCTTGGAGCAAATCCTAAGTTCTTTACATCCATGTCCCCGGCAACTATAATAGGCTTACCACTATTCTGAACACTACCGAAGCGCTTAT
>Ga0315284_10007882_pt1 | contig 15200 bp, 17 predicted proteins | sample YL17G09_16_MG_FD_203696 | JGI IMG/M metagenome (GOLD analysis project Ga0315284, IMG submission 203696) | Sediment microbial communities from Yellowstone Lake, YNP, Wyoming, USA - YL17G09_16 | ecosystem: Environmental > Aquatic > Freshwater > Lake > Sediment | place: USA: Wyoming | collected... | reverse complement strand
CGTAGGGGTTGATACACTGTAGACGTTCAGCTACGGTGTTGAACATCCCAGGCCCAGAGGTCAATCTGTGACGCATATCCTCAGTTAGAGTCCGAGTGATGAAGTCATGCTCGTCGTAGATCTTCCGTCTAAGAGTCCCCTCTTCGGGCATAAACTTGAGTTGCTCCACACGAAGATCATCAAGTTCATCCTGAGTGATGCCCCCAGGGGTCAGGACTTTTTCGAGAACGATGCTCATACTAGTGCTCCTTCCCTCTTTATCTCAACAGCTCCCCAGCCTTCACCCCAGAGCCCGTAGAGATCATCAAACCACCGTTGATACTCGTGGCGCACATTGTCCATCGCGTAGCGCATCCCTCGGTCCCTACACGCCTGTGGATCTATCTTGTCTATATCCAATACGGCATTGACGAAGTCTTGCATCGTATTACACTGGTAGCCTGTAACCCCATCTATGTTGATCTCTCCTAACCCCCCCCACGTTGTAGTTATTATAGGAGTACCTGACATGAGAGCTTCCACAGCTACCATCCCAAAAGGTTCTACATATAGAGAAGGAACAAAACAGCCTCTTGCTCCAGCAAATAGTTCTCTACGTTCCTTCGCTCCGATATGACGATTACGTACTTCCCCGTACTCGATGGGAGTAGGACCTTGTCCCGCGGCGATAAACTTGTTACCCGTAAGTTTGCAGGCACGAGCGCCTACATTAGGACCCTTGTCATGTTTCAACTTACCTAGATAGAGGAAGTAATCATCCTTCTCTGTACGGAACTCAAAATCTGCTGGATCGAAGTAATGAGGAATCCATCTATCATATGCTCTACCTCGCCACCCCTCGGGGGGTTGCATTCCATAGACAACGTGTTGCCAGTTGCTGCTACCATAGGCGTGCCACGAATTGGGGGATACACCTCCGTATCCTATAGCATACTCAGCAGCTATCATCCTATTCCTCATCACAGCAATTAGGGGTTCAAAGAGTACACCCCCACCGATGAGACAAAGAAAATCCTTCTGTTGTGCCCTCGGTTCCATCGCCTGGATAAGACGACCATTCCAGAACGGCCACCACGGTGCATCCATATCGTAGGTGTGTTCCGCGAACGGGTACTTCAATATGTCTGCTGGATCTTTTATCCCCATCATATCGAACTGCTCTTGCTTAGTGATACAGGAAACGTGTTCATCGCATGGTGCATCATTATCTTCGCCCGAGTAGACGATAACCTCATGACCGAGGGACTTCATCATGGAACAGAATTTCCTCGTCAAAGTAGCAAAGGCGCAGTTATTGTAGGCGATAGTAGTTTGAGTATGTGGAAGAGATACTACGTGGAATCGGTAGGTCATAGATTCCACCCTACCATTCTATCTTCCAGAAGTTTCTTTATATCTGCAGCCCGATAGTCTTTCATCTCTCCATCTACCTCTTTTACAGCAACTCCCTCAGGATCATCCCAATCTATAGCTTCTCCACCAAGATTTCGTTCTGAACCGGAGTCTAGTGGTATGGTATCGGATACAGCAGTTGCTACTGTAAGAAATACCGAGAAATCTACCCGATACTTGAATGAAGCAAGAGCAGCATACATACTAGGATACTTCCTGAGTTTCTTCTCCATCTTAGCATCTAGTCTTGGATACTCGGGACGAGACCCATCGGGAAGTGTATCGCTGTTGTTCATGTTCCAGATACTGGGTTCAGTATCATGTACCACAATGATACCAGCACCTGCCTTCTTCGCTTCCATAGCGGCTGGAATCCTGTACCAGGCAGTCTGGTCAACAAGTACTAGACCACCTTTGACGTCTGTGGGCATCTCATATTTCCCGATCTGGAAGTGATGCCACGGACGTTCGTAAGCTCTGCGAACAGCTTCGTACTCATCTATCCAATGAGAAGGAGATCCAGGATATACTACCGGGTCATCTACGGTCCACAGTTCCCTACCAGTTGCTGCTGCATAGCCATGAAGAATCGGCGTAGAAAACCATCCACCTCCCATCTCTACGATGGGTCCTACCGTTTGAGGTAGTGCCCATGTGAGGGCCTCCATGTGGGTTCCCCAACCCCCTTCTGGAGACTGCCTCGTATTAGTCCAGTAACTCATCGTCCCTCCATTCCCATAGGTGTTCTCTACTGTGGAATAGCTCCTTATCGGCATCGAACCGACTCAGCCCCAACTCGTATATATTATCGTATTCGTTCTTATTGATAGCCCAATGGAGATGTTCGACATAGGCGTCTCCAGCATTGATGAAAACCCCACGCCTAAGGGCAACTTTTCGGAGCTCATTATCACAGAAGAAATGACCATAGGGTCCAAAGACAACACCAGGAATATCCATGCAACCCGACTGTTGTTCGATATAGCTACGTCGGATCAGGAAGTTAGTACCGAAGAAATTGAGACCATCCCAAGGACTTATCACATCATAAGTTCGATAGTTTTCACAGATGGAAAACCAATCAGGATGAAAGAGGATATCATCTGATCCAGTAAATATCCACGGTGAAGCTGTTAGATTGAAGAGTTTATTGATACGAGTAGCATAGCTCATATCCCCTTCATCAGTCCAGAAGATTTCACCTCGTTTATGAAGAATCTTGATAGTAGCCTTATCGTCCTTCGGACACATGAAGTAAACTCTGTGTAGTTCAGGTGTAGTCTCATTGATATTGTCAATTAGGGCTTCGAGTTTATGACTACGATACAACGTAGGGATAAGGATATCTACGCTGGTTTCCATCTATACCCACACTACTGTTGTAGAAGGCCAGACCTGATTGAAATCTCGTCGGTTAGGCCAATCTGAAAGGGCCTCTTCCATGTCTGGATGATTATGAACTGATTCTGGTTCAGTATCATGACAGATAAGGTACTGACAGTTGTTCCTCATCGCACGGATGTATCTAGCCCTGTATGGTTCTCCACCATCTATAAAAGCTAAAGCTATCTTCATAGGAGCTAGATCTTCATAGGATATACCCACATAGAACTTATGCCACTCTTCAGGATACAAACTAGCTATACCTATAAGCCATGATTCATTCTGTTCTATTGTGGTCATAGATCTACTTGTCGCCTCACAGAATCCATGTAACCAGGGAGTAGACCACCATCCAGCGCCAATCTCTATAACCTCTCCTGGCCCGATCTGAGCAGCTGCCCATGCTACTGCTTGAAGATGTGTACCGAAAGGGTCTCTACCACGTTCCCAACCAATTTCTGGATCAAAATCTCCTAATTGCATCGGTGTCTCCCGCCTCAGGGGTAAAGTATACCTTCGCCCTGGAATGTATTACCATCGTGAAGATGTATTACCCACGTTGGTTCTGGTGGGTTAGCATAATAGAACTTAGCCCCTCCTTTCACTAATCGTTGTAAGAAACCCCAGTCTTCAGGCATCTCTGGAATCTGGGGAGGAAATCCCCCAACTGCTCTAGCCAAACTGGTCCGTACCATATAACCTGTGGGAATGAAGTTGTTTACTAGAAGTTCTTCTGGAGTGCAATCGAAACCAAAGATTCGTTCTCTACCATCTTCTGCTCGCACAATCGCAGAGGAATGGATTACATCGGCTTCAGAAGTAAACTGTCCATCAAGTAAAGTTTGTATATGGTTGGGTAACATCTCATCATCATCATCTAGGAACACAGTCCATCTAGTATCAACAGCACCGAATCCAAGATTTCTTGCATCCGATTTGTCTCGTCCAATAATCACACGAACCTCTGGTGATCCGGAAGTTTGACCCTTTACAGAGGCCAAAGCGCGGATTAGAAGATTACTTCGCTCCCACAGAGAAGGGATAACTACGGTGACTTCGGTCACAGTCCGACACTTCCTACACCCCAGGTAGATCCTGCAGCAGCACCAGCAGCCGGGAAGATAACAACCATTGTTGCAATCCAATCAGTGCTGGAAGATATTGTGTATGAGGCAGGGGCCTCTGCAACTGTGTCGTAAAGACGATGCGAGATACCACAGGTCACCTTCGTAGTGCCTGAACCGCTTCCACCACTCGCCTGGGTGAGCTGGCCCAGACTATAGTTGGTTGGATATGTAGAAGTAGTCAGACTTCCTGTGGCGCCATATACGTCGCACCATATCTTCTCTGACGAGGGGGACCAGGACTGGTCAGGTGGGTCAGGATTAGCATTAGTACCTTGTCTCGATGAAGCGTTTCCGGGAGCAGAAGAATCTGGATCAGCCGCCGTATAAGCAACAGCGATAGCGGCACCTTTGGTAGATGAGGAGATCGTAACTTGGGTAGACCCCCCACCCTCAGTCCCGTCTGCTTTCTTGTAGAAGATGTCCATGTATATCCCAGTGCCAGCCCAAGGTGTTGGCCCAAGCCTCGTAAACCCGCTGGGTAGAGTACAACCAGAAACAGCGTGATGAGCGAAGTACAGGACTAAGGTGTCTCCACTAGACACAGTATCCGGATGACTTATATAGACAGTGGTATTAGCAGTAGCCAACGCTGTGCCGACAGGTGAACCATTGATAGAACTAGCCACCTTCTACTCCTTACGTCTTGTGTGCAAAGACCATAACCACAAGATCCTTTGCTCCAGTAGCGATAGAGTCAATGTCCATCGTTAGATAGGAATTGGCCGCCATCGAAGTTGTTGATAATGTACCGCTGTTACGGTTATCTGCATCATTGTCAGCAACTGTCGGCTTCGAGGAGAAGATGGTAGCACCCGCATCGCCTTCAGTCTCAGTGGTGTGGTAGTGGACATCTACTACCGTATTGGTAGTTCCAGAAGTGGATCCTGAAGTTCCTACTGAACATCGGACCTCGTCAATAGTTGTAGTTTCCTTCGCGTAGATCCTGGGCTGGTTTGCGTCTGTGTCGGTTGCAAGATCCCCAGTCTTCGACCAGATACCAAGAACGTATATAAGACTAGTTGCAGCACCACATAAACCAAGCGCACCACATAATCCTGTAGCACCGCAGAATCCGGTTCCGCCGCCAGCTGCGCCACAGAATCCAGTTGCACCTGAGAACCCGGTAGTACCCGAGAATCCAGTGACACCTGAAAATCCAGTTACACCTGAGAAACCGATGGCGCCGCAGAACCCTATCGCCCCACAGAACCCCTTGTTACCGCATAGTCCATCAACGCCACATAGTCCAGTTGCCCCGCAAAGTCCCTTGGCGCCACAGAATCCAAGTGCCCCATCAACACCACATAGACCTCTAGCACCACATAGTCCCAATGCACCAGAAGGTCCGCAGAACCCTAGAGCACCGCAGAATCCCAATGCCCCACACAATCCTGTGGTACCTGAAGCTCCGCTTACACCTGAGAATCCAGTGGGTCCACAGAACCCGATAGCACCACAGAATCCTAGTGCCCCAGTTACTCCCGAGAACCCAGCCGCACCACAGAATCCTGTCGCTCCACAGAATCCAGTACCTCCTCCAGCTAGACCACAGAAACCAGTTGAACCAGAGAAACCAGTGGTACCGGAGAACCCAGTTACACCGGAGAATCCAGCTGTACCAGAGAATCCAGTAGTACCTGAGAACCCTGTTGCTCCGCAGAACCCTAAAGCTCCGCAGAATCCTGTGCCGCCTAGACCACAGAAACCAGGTGCCCCGCACATTCCATTGACACCACATAGACCAGTCACACCCGAGAATCCAGTAGTACCTGAGAATCCTGTGGTCCCACAGAATCCTACAGCCCCACAGAAACCCTTGTTACCACATAGTCCGTCTACCCCGCATAGACCAGTAACACCTGAGAATCCAGTTGCTCCACAGAATCCTCTAGCGCCACAGAATCCCAATGCTCCATCTACACCACAGAGGCCAGTTGCTCCACAGAATCCCTTATTACCGCATAACCCATCAACTCCGCATAGACCCTTGGCCCCACATAATCCGAGAGCTCCACAGAAGCCAGTTCCCCCTAGACCGCAGAAACCAACTGCGCCGCAGAATCCAGTTGTTCCCGATGATCCAGTTACTCCTGAGAACCCTGTAACTCCTGAGAATCCAGTTGCTCCGCAAAATCCGAGAGCTCCACACATTCCATTGACGCCACATAGTCCGATAACGCCTGAAGCTCCAGCTACACCGTTCGCACCGCATAATCCGGTAACCCCGCTGAATCCGGTAGTTCCACAGAATCCGGTAGCACCACAGAACCCTATGGCCCCTGTAACACCTGAGTATCCGGTGACACCTGAGGATCCTGCGACTCCGCATAATCCTGTGTTGCCGCAGAAACCCTTGTTACCACATAGACCATCAACACCACAGAATCCAAGAGCCCCACAGAATCCAAGAGCCCCGTTCACACCACATAGTCCCGTAACTCCAGATGCTCCGGTAACACCTGAGAATCCAGTTACGCCACAGAAGCCCAAAGCCCCGCAGAATCCTGTACCTCCTAGACCGCAGAATCCAACAGCACCGCATAGACCGGTTGAACCTGAGAACCCTGTGGTACCTGAAAATCCAGTATCGCCCTTAGACCCACAAAGTCCTGTTGCACCGCAGAAGCCCGTTCCACCTAATCCGCAGAATCCTACAGCACCGCAGAGTCCAGTTGTTCCTGAAGATCCAGTTACACCTGAGAAGCCAGTTGTTCCAGAGAAACCAGTTGAACCACATAGTCCAGTAGCTCCACAGAACCCGACGTTGCCTGCCCCACCAACACCGCAGAATCCGGTAGCTCCCGAGAAACCAAGTCCACCACATAAACCAAGTGCCCCGCAGAAACCAGTACCACCTAGACCGCAGAATCCTGTACTTCCCGAGAATCCTGTTACACCTGAGAATCCAGTTACACCTGAGAACCCTGTTGAACCACAGAATCCTCTAGCTCCACATAGTCCATCTACACCACATAGACCAGTAACTCCTGAGAAACCTATTCCCCCACAAAAGCCCTTATTGCCACATAACCCATCTACACCACATAGACCCTTGGCGCCACATAGTCCCAAAGCGCCACAGAATCCAAGGGCGCCGCTGAAACCAGTTGTTCCCGATGCTCCAGCAACTCCAGATGATCCGGCAACACCGCATAGACCATCTACACCACACAAGCCCTTAGCACCGCACAATCCTAGTGCACCGCAGAACCCTGTTCCACCTAAACCACAGAAACCAACAGCACCACAAAGACCCGTTGAACCCGAGAACCCGGTAGTTCCACTAGCACCAGTAACACCGGATGATCCTGTTACACCTGAGAATCCTGTTGGCCCGCAGAATCCAGTAGCACCACAGAAACCTACATTACCAGCACCACCTACACCACAGAAGCCAGTAGCACCTGAGAATCCTAGTGTACCGGAGAACCCTGTGGTTCCGCAGAAACCAGAAGCACCACAGAAACCAGTTCCGCCTTGACCACAAAAACCCACAGCTCCACATAGACCCTTAGCACCGCATAAACCTAATGCTCCGCAAAAACCAGTTCCCCCTAAGCCGCAAAAACCTTCAGCACCGCATAGCCCTTTAGAACCAGAAGCTCCAGTAACTCCTGAGAAGCCAGTTATACCTGAGAACCCAGTTACACCTGAGAACCCTGTAGTACCGGAAAACCCCATTGTACCGCAGAATCCAGTTGCTCCACAGAAACCAGTGTCCCCTAGACCACAGAATCCAACAGCACCACACAAGCCTTTCGCGCCGCATAGACCAAGTGCCCCACAGAATCCTGTCCCCCCTAACCCACAGAATCCTACAGCACCGCAGAATCCTTTATCACCTGAAAACCCAGTAGTTCCTGAAGCGCCGGTTATACCTGAAGCTCCAGTAACTCCGCAGAAGCCGGTAGCCCCACAGAAGCCTGTACTACCCACACCGCAGAATCCAGTATTACCACAGAAACCTAAGGCACCACAAAGACCCTTGGCACCACAGAATCCAGATCCACCTAAACCGCAGAAACCCTCTGAACCGGAAGGCCCGGTAGCTCCACAGAAACCAGTTGAACCAGATGGGCCTTGAACCCCACAAAATCCTGTAACTCCTGAGTAACCAGGTGTACCAGCTCCACAGAACCCGGCTATACCACTAGGACCCTGAGCACCGCAGAAACCAACTCCACCCGTGAACTCTTCACCCACTTGAATCGTTACAAGTTTGGGGGCATATCCGGGTCGAGTGATGTAAAGGTCTACTAGTCTAGGATCATCCAGATAGAACTGTATGATACCGTCACTATCAGTGAAAGGGTTTGCTAGTACATCAGTACTTGGCTCATCAGCTGCCCAGATCGTTTCAGCGATAGGAGCATGAGTCCAATGATCTTTCAGTAGTATTGTAGCATTGGTTATAAGTTTTCGGCCATCTGTGATGGTGTCGGAAAACCCGACCCGAGTCACGCGAAGTCACCTTCGGTGTTTATTGCAGTCTCGTCTTCTACGGACATTAGAACCGAGGTGATTCTACCGGCAGATCGTTGGTCGTAATCCCTAGCCATCATCCTACAATGGTCAAAGACTTGATTACGAGAAAGTCCAGTTCCGTCGGCACTAGCCTGATACCAGTCAGCCACATTTCCCGCTTTGATATACCAACCCGCAGAAGTTGCAGCATTGATATCTCCATCGTGAAGATTTAGAAGGTCAGTAAGTTGAGCGTCTGTAAAGACGTCTCCTTCACCGTTCAGATCATCGTCAGGATCTGCTAAGTTCAACCTCAACAGAGTTATTTCCGATGTGGTCATTTTCTTCTCCAACTGAGCACAGTTTCGTTGCGACTATCGTATCATCAACCCTACCCGTGAGTGAACAAGTATAAACCTTATAGCCCCTCTGCTCAAGGTCGTCAGGCGTCAGTAACGAGACGTGTGCCATCTGGTGTGGGAGACCCTCTTTATCGTGTTCGCCTACCTCAAGTTTGTTGGGGGTAACTATTACTACACCACAGTTCTTGGCTTCGATCTTATCCAGCAGTTTTTCCCATTCAAGGACGTGTTCTATAACCTGTTCTGCGACTATGAAGTTGAATCCGTCAGGAATCTCGTAGTCTTCAAGATTAGTACCATCAATAGTCATATCAACTGGAACATAGACGCCTCGCCAACCCTGTTCATGGAGATACCATCCAAGATCACCAAAAGCTGCTCCTAGATCAAGGATACGATCTCCCTTTATTAGTTGTAGATCTTGAAGAGCAGCATATACAAGACGATACTCAGGAAGCCGTTGGTTGTAGGTTCCATACTCTTCATTAGAGTTATCCATTGATTCTCGTGCATTCTTGATAGTCTCAGTAATAGTACCTTGTGGATGAGTAATACTAATAGCCTCAGCTTCAGCAGTTCTCTTGGCCTCTGTTTCTTCAACCCTCTTCAGTAGTTGAGACCATTGATCTACGATTACTGGTATAGAACAATTCTCCTTGACCCATTGAATCCCACCATCATCGTGAGGGTGTTTAGCTCTACGATAGATACACTCTAGTCGATATACCATGTCTGCTATGCTAGGTACATACTGATACCCATAGTGATTAGCTAATGATCTTGATATAGGTTCTACTAGATACCCATTGTGAACTAACTCGGTCATAGCAGTTACATTGGTAGCTAGGACAGGAACTCCACACGCCTGAGCCTCTACTATAGGTACTCCGAACCCCTCACCTCCAGAACAGTTCATCAGAACATCGAAACTATTGTAGAGAGTAGCCATCATAGATTCAGATAGTCCAATCACTGAAGCATCATACTGACTTGTGGAATAAACCTTACCAGTCAACCCCAGTTTCGTAGTAATAGTCTTCATATCCCAACCACCCATCTGTGAGGTGGTATCTGTATGGATATAGACTTTGATATTCCTATCAGGATCAGTTTTCATCCATTGAGCAATTGCTGCAAGTTGAGTTGCGTACTGTTTACGATCTCCCTTGTTAGCCATCACCATACCGATGATATAGGCTTCTTCATCAAGACCAAGTTCTTTTCTACACTCTCGTTTATCCTTAGGTTTGTAGATATCCATGTCCACAGCATGATAGATAGTCGCTGCTGGTTCTACTCCAGCTTCAACCATCTGTATCGTACCGTGAGTACTCATAGCTACAGGATAGTCCACAAGTTTCAGGAGATTGAGAGTAGGTGTTCCGATTGTATCGGCATCTAGAGGTGTCCAAGCTATCCAGGGCAATTCAAGGTTTGACCAAATCTCTTGATTTAGGATAAAGAGATCCATCAGAGTGACAACGGCTTTAGCACCAAGTCTCTCAGAATGAGCCTTTACTACGTCATTACCCCAGGGATCATAGTTAGATGGACATACTACCTTGTAACCCTCATATTCGATACACCCCCCGAGTAGACCATAAAAAGCCAATAAACTTGGCGTATGACCTTTCTCAAGAAGACCGTTCAATATTATCTTTGTCTGTTTGCCATACCCCGTCCCCACCCATGGAGCATTGCTCATCCACATCACATTCACTTACTGAGCCCCCTTCTGCTTGGTACGCGGCTTTGCTGCGGCTTTAGGTTTAGGTTTCTCTTCGACTGGAATTTCCTTTACAGTCTCTTCGACTGGAATTTCTGGTTTATCACTCATACCTCTTAGTTCTTCGATGAGATCAAGTTCACTCCACCGACATCTATCTGTTAGATACGCTATATTGATCTCGGTTTCTTCTTTACTCCAAGACGCAGCTTCTTCGGGATTGATTATGAGAGCCATTTATTCACCCCCTTCGTAGAAACTCTATCAGGGGTTGAGGTTTATCCCCAACCCCTGAGTGAGTTATACAACTAGATGCAACTTACCACTTGAGTGGGATCTCCAGTAATTGTGCGTTCTGGCCTACGAAGTACCGTATAATCCGACGCATGGTTAGTTGATCCAAAGAAATCCACATCAGAGATCGTGTCATGACCCTTAGCAACCCACCTGATGGTCCGAACACGATGAGGCTTGATAAGCAAATGGGCCTCTGTGGTAGCTACGGGGTCTCCAGCTACGCCCAACTTCCAGACATTGATTGGACAAGTAACTACCAAGGCCTTAGTGCCACTGTTACGGATAGTGATAACACCAGCTACCCGAACATCACACAATGCCGGATCATCCTCGGCGTCTAGGTTATCCACACAGCTGCCTTCAACTCTGTTGATATGGACATTACGAGTACCATAGGAAACGACCGCCTGTGCTGAACTCATAAAAAGTGTGGCGGACATTACCAGAGCAGTTACTACAAGTGCTACCCTCTTCATCTTTACCTCCTGATAGTTATGATACGAATTCCCCGCCTTTTCCTCCTGCCCGCCTAAGGAGAGTAGGGGGTACAGATCGTACCCCCCACCTTCTCTTGTGTTACCGGCCTCCCGGCCCTGCCAAAGACAGAGTCGGAATGTCGTATGCACCCGAGGTGAGCTTCAAAACCACACCAGCACCGGGGTGACGTACCCCAGAACCAAGAGCGTGGTGATAGAAGGACTCACGCAACGGGTACCGCTCGAACTGCGGGATGAGTTTGAGACCACGAAGTGCCTGGTGGTCGTGCTCACGAATACCCACAGGGTTTCTGTCGGCGTAGACTCCCCCACTTGCAAACCCAACCATGTAAAGGGCGGGGATATAGTCTTCTTCGACAATGCTCCAAGGACCGTATACGCCCTGGAAGCCTGGATACACATCGAGACCGGAATCATTACCCGGCATCGCACCAACGATAGTGCCCAAGAACGTCGACCCAGCTTTCGGGATGAAGTCATAAGTAGCACCACCGCTAACCTTGAAGGTACGAATGATCTTACTCTGGGCACGGTTCACCAGAAGGATCATCGTTGCACCTTGTGTGTATCCATGGTGATGGATATGGTCGAACATATCATCCAAGTCCCCCGAATCTACCGTGGCAGAACCGCTAACCAGGTAGTGATGGTGAGACGTAGCATGAGTGTACGACTTCCACGTTGGGGGTGCGACTGGGAGTGTAGTAGTAGCTCCGTTATAGAACGGGTACACATTCACAGCCGTACCAGAATCTTCGAGAGTTGCTGAAGAGGTCGTATTTGTGAAGATACGAGTCAACAGCTCCTTGAAGAGCAGACGTTGATCTGCTTCCAGCGCGGAGTTGTTCAACGCCCTGATCTCGTTAGCGGTTGCCCGCCCCAAGAACCGGAACGTGTATCGGATACCGAGGTCGTAGTACTTGAGGGAGTACCCCATGTTCCACGGTGCCCCGAGACGAATCCCCTTCGGCTGACCGAACTCGTCAGCCTCTTCGAACTCATCACCGATGATCTGCATGACCTGCTCGAACGGCTTGGCTACCGGAAAGGTAAGCCGTTGGATCAAGGGGTTCCTCTGCGCGTTGAGCAAGGCGAGCGTTTCACTGATCTCGTCATACAGCTCGGACAGAGGGACACCATCTACTGTCTCAAGTAGAAGATCCGCCGTTTCGTTATATCCCTTCGCACCACCGCCGATAGGAACGAGGAGGCCAGTCTGCTTGTAAACTTCCTGCGGGGATCCGTATTCCTTCACGAGTCCCATCCAGAAAGAATTGTTCATCTTAGACATTTGCCACCTCCTCCTACATATTGACTACGAGTCTACTGGCCTCGACACAGAATCCTACTCTGGTCGCGTCAGCAGCTGTAGCCGTTCCGACTGCACCTGTGGTGATAGTGGCGTAGATCTTAGCTCCGGCAACACCGCTGAACTCCACGATCTCACCTGAGATAAGAACACCAACCGGATCGCCTGCAGCTACCGTACCAGGTAGACAGACAACGCCATAAGCGTCAGCTGATCCACACGGCACGACAGAGCCGCCAGCGTTCATGGTTACACCCTTGACACCAGTAAGTGCAGTACCTGCGGTGGCACGAACGATCTGAGTAACCTTATCTATTCTTGCCATTCCGTTCGCACCTCTTCTCTATCAGTTGGGCCCTATAGTTTTAGGGCTGGATACTTCTGCTTGAGTTCAGCATTACGATCCTTCACAGAACCTTTACCACCAGCTCCGGCCCCAGCACCATCTACTGAGTCGTTCGTTTCGCCGAACAGGTAACCCTTCTCTTTCTTCAACCCTTCGAAGAAAGCCTTGTCAAGTCCAGTAACTACACCGTCGTCATCTATCTCGACAGCCCAATCTTTTAGAGACTTGGCAACCTCGAACGCACCTGCTGGGTCTACAACTCCAGCATCCTTGGCCTGGATGAAGAACTCAGCCTTGATAACACGAGCATTAGCCTTCGAGAGGATATTCGTCTCAGCTTCTTTCGTTGCCTTGGCGATTGCCTCTTCAAGTGCCTTCTCTTGCTCGGTCTTCTGGGCCTCAGCCTTCTCCTTCTGAGTATCTAAGAATTCCTGAAGTGCCTTTGCTGACTCGAACCCAAGTTCCTTCGGATCGAGTTTCCCTCTCTGCGCTTTGGATGTCTCCTTAGCGATGAGAGCGTTCACCTCTTCTTGAGTGAACTTCTTCTCGTCTCCGCCTGACTTATCGTCGCCAGTATCGCCCTGCTTATCATCCTTCTCATCACCCGCAGGTGGGGTGCCGCCGGTTTCTCCCTCGGCGTCGGGTGCGCCACCCATCACGTAGGGGTACCACCTAGGCCACGAAGATGTGTTATCTGTTGTGGTGTAAGTGTAAAACCCATTCATGCTGGGGACGTCCACGAAGTTACTCGCGTGGTCGGTGTCCCTCATTCCTTAGTCACCTCCTGTGACCTGTGCATCTTACAATACCTGATTAGGTCAAGTCAACTATAACTTACTGACTCACCCCCCTAAACTCGTTTGGTATCCTTAGGAGCCACTCCTGGGTTCCCTGCTGGATCACGTCCACAGTTTCGACAGACCTTAGATATCACGTTCGAGTTCCTGACCCCACACTCTGAACAAAGCCAAACGGCACTACCTTTAGCACGAAGATAAGGGAGTCTTAGTAAGAGATCTTTCATCTATACAACCTTGATAAGGTAGCTGATACCGAAGGATGAAGTTTCTAGGATCCAAGCATCACCCTTCTCGAATTGAGCTGTACCCTTCAACTTCGTCAAAGCAGTAGAACGTGAAACCCAACTCCCGGCTTTATCGCCTTCTGGATGAGTTCGCCACTGAGTTGCTCCTTCGGGATCAATCTTCTCAAGAAGGTCAAAAAGTTCATCACCCGACATGGTTATTGACCAATCTGCAGAACCTATCCTATTGACCTGAAACTGTTTCTTCACTATCGCTTTCGTCGACTCCATATTGATCCTTCCCTAGCCTGCTGCGTCAATGGCATGGATGATGATGTAGGTCAAGATACTGGCCGCGATAGCACTCCCTGCGAACAACAACGCGGCTCTGTTGGCTATCCGCTCCAATGGCTTGAGTCGAGCCTCTGCCCAGAGGTAGTGAGAGGTCCAGCGTTCCTCATCGCGGGTGCGGTCGGTGTCGTATCTCTCTCTGCCAACCATGGCCATCTCTATCTTGTGCATCCTGTCGTCTCGGCTTATACCTTCGTTCTTGGTGACGTACTGCAGGCGGTCCTCGTTGGCGCGTCGGTGGGCGTGGTTCAATTCATCCAGTCTGCGCTCGTACTCGCGTGCTTGCAGTATCAGAGCCTCGTGTTGCGCGTCATGCGCCCGGTCATGTGCAGCTAGGACCTTCTCTACGTATTCCCGCAGGGATATGGTGTCGTCGCGCCTATCGCCTACTTCCACTACTTTCCTTTTCTCTTACTGTTAGGAGGAGCACCCTTTTTACGAGCAGCGACAGCTTTCGGGTGTTGAAGTGCCTGTTTCTTGGTCATCTTCTTCTTTTCAACCATACCTAGTCTCCTAGTCCTTGAATCCGCTGCTCTTACGGGTAGGCGATCCTGGAGGACTTGAATGAGGTTGTGGCTTCGTTGTTGCCTCCCCTGCTGTCGTTTGTGCTGTTACACCTTTGGGAAGAAGAGCAAGTATACCGGAGATATCAACTGGACCTCTATCACCACCACTTGGTGACATACCACCCTGTATCAACTTGATTAGATCCTGTGGCGCAACGCCCGCGAGGGATTCAGCTCCTGGCGGCAGTTGCCCGATCTGGGCGAGTACACCAGCAAGTACCTGAGCAGCAATAGCTTTGTTTTCCTTCTTGAATTGTGCGATCTGCTCCTCGGAGTATCCGAAGTGTTCAGACCAGAGCTGTTCAAGCGGGATACCAAGTACAGACTTCAACTGAGCAGTTTGCGCCTGCTCGAGG
>Ga0315284_10007881_pt1 | contig 15200 bp, 14 predicted proteins | sample YL17G09_16_MG_FD_203696 | JGI IMG/M metagenome (GOLD analysis project Ga0315284, IMG submission 203696) | Sediment microbial communities from Yellowstone Lake, YNP, Wyoming, USA - YL17G09_16 | ecosystem: Environmental > Aquatic > Freshwater > Lake > Sediment | place: USA: Wyoming | collected... | reverse complement strand
ATCAAATGAGATATCTTTAAGCGCCCAGAAATCCGTGTGCCGTTTTACCTTACCTATACTCATGTATTCAAGAAATCTTCCCCCAGGTGATGTGAACAATTTGAACTTTTTTCCGAGACTATGTACCATGATAGCATTCATAGGAGTTCACCAAACCCGGTTTTCGTTTTCCGGAAGAACCATATACTGATTACGAATAAAACAACCGAAAATATCAGGAAAGGTACAAGAATATTGATTTCCGGAAGCTTACCGTAGAACAATGCATCACGATATATTTCGACCATATAATAGGCCGGATTCAATTTGACTATCCATTGTAAATTCACCGGGATCAGATTCATTGTGTAAGCGATGGGTGTCGCCCAGAACCATATCATAAACAAAGGACCCAGCATCGTGGGAATATCCCGAAAATAGACCGCACCGCTCGAAAGGATAAAAGCCAGTGATAAGGTAAACACCAGCTGAAGGATGATAGCAACGGGGAGGATGAGAATAAAGATCGTGGGCATTCCTTTCAGGATTAAAAACAGAATTAAGTAAATTCCGAGACCTATAAACAGGTTCACAAATTCTGACAATGTGGTATAGATTGGAAAAATTTCACTGGGGAACGGGACTTTTTTGATATAATTTTTGTTATCGATAATAGACCGGGAGGCCCGCATAACTGAATCCTGGAATGCTAGCCAGGGAAGAAAACCAGCAGCAAAATACAATGCGAAATCCCAGATACTGGTACTGCCAGGGATTCGTACCTTCAGAAAAACCCCGAAGACAATTATGTAAACAATCAGGGTAATAATGGGGTTAATCACCGACCAGTACAATCCAAGAAGCGATCCCACATACTTGGAGGAAATATCCCTTTTAATGAAATTCCAGATGAGTCCGCGGTATTCAAAGATGGATGTCATTTCACTGTTTCCTGTATTGTGTGTGCGATATTATCTGATCTTTCAAACAATAGAATATTATTTGGTCGTAAATAGATCTACCAGTTCTGCGCATTTTTATCACTTTATTTTGGTACCTTTGCATGGCTCCAAACCTGAATCCACTTTTCAATCGCACCATCAGATATGGATTTTTTAATGCTTTGCCTCTTATTGATCATTTTGGGGAGACCTTTCACAGAATCAACTTTTGCTTTGATTATTGCTTTTCCTTTCCTCTTTAAAAAATAATACGGGATAACCGCAATGTTCCTACCGATAATCCAGGGAATAAACATAATCAGAGCTCGTGAGGGAAAATTCTTCACCGCATACCACAGAAGATTCCGGTTTACGTAGTACATTGATATATCCGAACCCGGTTCGGTAGTTCCTCCATGCACATGAATCACCCGCGCCGGAGGTACATACATACACTTCCACCCGGAAAGCCGTGCTCGGAATGCGAGATCGACATCCTCCATAAAGAGAAAAAAGTCTTCGTCGAAGAGCCCGATCTCTTCAAGCATTGAGCGCCGGTAGAGTGCTGCTCCTGCACAGGCTCCGAAAACTTCTTCTGGCATATCGTATTGACCTTGATCCGGCTCACCCATGCCCCGGTCCCAGGCAGCCCCGCTCCGGGAGATGCAGATTGCGGTCGAGTTGATCCTCCCATCGGGCAGGAGAATCTTTGAACCGCATACCCCTACGCGTGAATCCAATTGCATGGGTCGAACAATTTCTTCAAGCATGTGTGAGTCTGCAATCGTATCATTGTTGAGTGTGAAAATAAACTCGCCCTTTGCCACCCGGATACCGGCGTTCGTACCCCCGGCAAACCCCAGATTTGTGGATTGGGAGAACATCCTAACCTCAGGAAAGTTCTGTTGAACATATTCAAAGCTGCCATCGTGGGAAGCATTATCTACCATTATCACTTCAAAAGGGAAGTAAGTCTGATGAAAGATCGAGTTGAGACAATCGGATAGAAATTTTTTCCCATTGTAATTTACAATAATAACGCTGATTAAAGGATGGGGTGATTCATCGGACATAAGGTTCCTTTTTATATTTTTTTAAGTATTATGTAAATCAATCAGATTTGAAATAATATCATTGATTCTATTCTTTTATTACCGGGAAATCCCCGGCGATAACATTGAAATTCAATTTTTTTATATCTAACTATCAGATTGCTCACTCTTACTATGCTGCTGCACGAGAATACTTGCCCTCAGCAAACTATCAAATGTCCCCGCATCGCTCCAGAATCCTTCTAAAATCGCATACTGCATCATCTCTTTTTGGAGATAGGCATTATTTACATCTGTGATCTCAAGCTCACCTCTGCCCGAGGGTTTCAACGTCCTGATAATTGAGAAAACATTAGCATCATAGAGATACAGCCCCGTTACCGCGTAGTTTGACTTAGGGGTTTGGGGTTTCTCCTCAATGGAAATGACATGATCTTTTTTGAGCTCAGCAACACCAAACCGCTGGGCATTTTCGACCTCTTTTAAGAATATCTTTGCCCCCTCCTTGAATGAGGCAACATCAGCTTTCACAGTATCCTGGAAGATATTGTCCCCAAGAATCACTGCAACATCATCGTCATCTGCCCAGCTTGCTGCAAGTCCGAGTGCCTGCGCTATTCCCCCTGCAGTTTCTTGGATCTCGTAGGTGAGGCTGACCCCGAATTCCATTCCCGAACCGAGCAATTCAAGAAAATGTCCTGCATGTCCGCGTCCGGATACGATCATGATCTCGGTTATTCCTGCATTGATGAGTGTATGTAGAGGATAACAGATCATCGGCTTGTCGTAAACGGGCAACAGGTGCTTGTTGGTCACTTTAGTCAACGGAAATAATCGTGAGCCGGTTCCGCCGGCAAGAATAATGCCTTTCATTTCAGGTCCTTTCCTTTTTTCGAATATACTCTTTTACCGCTTCTTTCCAGTGCCGTAGTGGGGGTGTCTTTGTATTCGCAAGAACTGAATACGCGGGGCGTTTTGCTTTCCTTGGGAACTCTGCGGTTGAACACGGGGTTGCATTCGGAATAAATGCACTCGCAAATTCATACCAGCTGCATTGACCATCGTTAGTGATATGATATATTCCGGGATCACACGATATGATCTCCGGTACTTTATTGGCTAGGTCAACAGTATATGTAGGCTTTCCAACCTGATCGTTTACTACACGGACAAACGGCATCTGCTGTGAAAGAGTAAGAATCGTATCGACAAAATTTTTCCCGTGGCTCCCGTAGAGCCATGAGGTTCTGATAATTCGGTAATTCTCCAGGTTTTTTGCAATACACATCTCCCCGAGCAGCTTTGATTCACCATATGCATTGATCGGGTTCGGACGGTTAACCTCACGATATTCTGTCTTGGTCCCATCAAAAATATAGTCGGTACTAACGTGAACAAGAATCGCATTAACCTCATTACAAGCGTGTGCAATATATCCAGGTCCATATCCATTCACTGCGAAGGCATATACTCGGTTATCCTCACATCCGTCAACATCAGTGTATGCCGCTGCATTAATAACAATAGCCGGACGCTCCAGGTTCATAAGTTTCATTATCGCATCTTCATCAGTGATATCCACGTTACGATGTCCAATAAATTGCGCATGAGGGAATACATCCTGCAGAGCATGCCCCAGCATTCCCTGAGCACCGAAAAGAATGGTTTTTTGGTGAGTTATTTCTTTAATGGTCTCCACCACCATTCGTTCCTAATGTACCATTCAACCGTATCCTTCAGGCCTTCTTCAAATGAATAGTGAGGCATCCAGCCCATTTTCCGTAACTTCGAAGAATCAAGTGAATACCGGAAGTCATGTCCCGGTCGATCGGTTACGTATTCGATCAATGATTCATCTTTTTTCAGTAACGTTAAAATTTTTTCCGTAATTTCGATATTTGTCTTTTCATTACCGCCACCGATATTATAGATCTCTCCGAAAATACCTTTTTCAAGGAGAAACTCTACTGCCCGGCAATGATCACTCACATGGATCCAGTCGCGAACATTTTTCCCCGTCCCATAGACGGGGACTTTCCTGCCTGCAATAAGATTCGTTACAAATAGCGGGATTAACTTCTCAGGATACTGGTAGGGGCCGAAATTATTCGTGCACCGTGTGATGATGACAGGAAGTTTATACGTCGTAAAATAGGAAAGGGCGAGAAGGTCCGATCCCGCCTTGCTTGCTGAATAGGGGCTTGAGGGAGAAAGGATATCCTTTTCCTTAAACGATCCTTTCAATGTGCTCCCGTATACTTCATCTGTAGAGATATGGATGAACCTCGCGATAGGGTGATGTCGTGCACATTCGAGGAGGGTATGGGTTCCAAGAACATTTGTCCGAACAAATTCCGAAGCCTTGGTAATAGATCGATCAACGTGACTTTCTGCCGCAAAATGGACGATTGTATCAACCGTATGCCTGTCTAGAATCGCATTGACACTATCCGGGTCGCAGATATCACCCTTGATAAACGTGTAACGTGGATTTTTATCAACACCTTTTAAATTATTGAGGTTGCCGGCATATGTCAGGACATCAAGATTGATAATCTCAACCTCTGGATGCGAGTTCATCATATGGAGAATAAAATTGCTCCCGATGAATCCCGCGCCGCCGGTGATAAGTAAATTCATTAGTTTTTGCTCCCTCGTCCTGAACTCAGCCGTGTTTAAGTCCCAGTGCGAGTCCCCAGTCATAAGGGATTTCCGGTGTATTTGGTGGGAGACGATATTCATCCGGTTCTTTGTAATTGTACGGGAGTGTAGGGATACTCAGGAAATATGCAGTATCCGTACCGATCCCTTTGAACCCGTGGTAGACCCCGGGCGGCACGCTAATAAGCACCGGATTCTTTTCTCCGACAAAAATTTCCATCAGTTCCCGATAGGTTGTGGATTCTTTTCTCGCATCATAAAGTGCAACTTTCATCATCCCGTGGATGCAGGTGAAATTATCAGTTTGTTTCTTGTGATAATGCCAGGCTTTCACTACACCTGGATATGCAGTAGTGAGATAGACCTGTCCGAATTTTTCAAAAATGTCATCATCACAACGGAGGATTTCCATTAACCAGCCCCTTTCATCGGGAATCACCAGTAATTTTTTAACCTTAACACCATTGATGTCTTTTGGCATGATCATGTTCCTGAATTTTAATTTTTCATAATTTTTCATAATGTTTATGCAATCATTTATAGTTTGGTTTCGCCGGAAATTCCAAGAATTCCATCAAAAATTCCCTTCAAATAAAATTTCATCATTCCGATCTGACCTTTTCTTGTGACATGATATAGATAATACGGGAACCGTATTAAAAATTCAGTTAACAGGACATACAAATAGCTAAAAAATGAGAAATTTTTCTTTCCAACTAAAAGCCAGTTTCTTCCGATGTAATACAAATATATCTTACTGAACATTCCTATTGTTGTAGAAATCTTGTGATACACTTTGGCATTGGAAATAATTAATAAGGAAAAATTCATTTGTTTAGCCCTGATACACCAATCAGTTTCTTCATGCAATAAAAAAAGGGATTCATCAAAAAGGCCTGTTTGTTGTAGTGCCGATCTCCGGAAGAGAATAGCACATCCTACAAGTCCGAATGGGGAAATTTTAATCCCGTTTTTTTGGAGTTTTGTTCCTTTTAGAAATAGTCTTGGATATCCAAAATAAAGTTGAGTTCCGGCCGACCAGATTCTTTCCTTGTTCTCAAATGTGACAATTATGGGCTGACATGCCCCACAACCGGGTGATTTTTCCATGGCTGAAACGCACTTTTTAAGAACATCTTTTTCGAGACTTACGTCATTGTTTAATAAAAAAATGTAATCTGCGCCACTCGCTATAGCTTTTTGAATACCAATATTATTTCCCCCTGCATACCCCAAATTTTTTTTATTTTCAATAATTGCAAGATCCGGAAATTGAGTTCGAATTTTTCGAATAATTGTTTTATCTGAACTGTTCTCCACAAGGAGAACAGAATTTAGATCATATTCCAATGATAAAACCGATTCAATTGTTTCAATGGTATCAAAATAATTGTTATAATTAAGTATAATGGTGTACACTGAAGGAGCGAGTATTTTTTTTTCAGTATATATTGAAATATCTTCACTCATTGGGGCTCACCCCTTTTTTTGTATAGGCAAATAACTATGTTATTATCATCCCTATTCAATGAATATGCACAGCTCTGTCGATTCCCTGAATGTGATTGAGAACGATAATTGCAATCATTTCATCGAATCCGAAGATATTCTTTTTTTGAGTATTTGATTCCAAGTCATATATCTGAAATTGTTTATTTACTTTATATTAGGAATGATATCATCATAATATGAACCTGATTATTTCCCCACATAGTGGTTCTGAAATTATGAAAATATATTGTCTCTTTACAAATCATCTATATTTATCGTTTCAGAAAAAAATGCCTTAAGGACAAACAATGGAAACACATCCTGAAAGTGGATATGAGCTTGATGTCTCAGTGATACTCCCCTCTCCCGATGACACCGAAATAATCGTGAATTATTGCAATTCTCACAATAGTTCCTCAATAGATATCCGGTTCTGTGGTATCATGCAGTATTCCCCGGATACGTCTTCAATTCTTCTTGTACGCGCCGATCCCAGTAGTTATACATGGACTGGAGACTCTGTTCAAAAGGAATCGTTGGTTTCCATCCGAGATCCCGCAGGATTTTCTGGTAACTCCCAACAATACGGGGATTATCAATCGGGCGGATTTGAGACTGCTCCTGGCGTGTCTCCACACGAATACAAAGCATTTCGGAAAGCAAAGTTACGATATCCTGAATCGCCCGACCCTGACCGCTGCAGATATTGTATACTTCTCCCTTCGTACCCTTGGTAAGAAGAAGATAATATGCTTCAATGACATCATGCACATCAACAAAATCACGCACAATCATTCCATTGCCAATATGGATGACTGGTTTTTGAATTCCATGAGCAACCATCACAAACTGCTTTACTATAGCACTCACTACAAAGCGATCAGTCTGGCCGGGACCGCAGTGGTTGAACGAACGCGCACAGCAGATATCAAGATTATAACCTTTGGCATATATTCTCGCAAGGTGCTCCTGGGCTACCCGTGCAACGGCATAGGGGTTCTCCGGGCATTGTGGCCTGTCTTCAGTTATTGGCAGGTCTTTTTCAGACACAATCCCGTATTGTTCTGATGATCCAATGGAAAGAACACGGGCAGCATTGTCATTGAGCCGGACTGTATCGATGATGTTGAGGAAGATGTTGGTATTATTCATAAATGAGAGTACCGGGGTCTTCCAGCTCTCGGCAACGGAGCTCTGTGCTGCAAGATGGAGAATATAATCCGGCTGAATTTCCTCAATAAGTAATTTTATTCTTGGAATATCGTTAAGATCAGCCTGATGGAAAAAATGACTATTGAACAGTTCCGGGGGAGTATTCACAAAATCCCATGCAGGTTTTGAACGGCTGATACCATGGATCTCAAGATTATTGTGATGAGTGGTCAGGTATTGAACAAAATGTCCACCGACAAAACCGCTGATGCCGGTAATCAGTATTTTTTTCATAAATTCCTCTTTTTTTATTATCGATCATTACCAGAGTAAGATGGTGAGGTTAACAGGTTCTTTATTGTACCTTGTATCGTATATATTCAATTTTGATTTGAAATGAACATTTTCCTCATATTCTGATTATACTGTGTTTTTGAATTCTTTTCCAATGAATTTATTGAATCGAACGCCAATTAATTTTACTATCGCATAAAAAAATCCTTTCAGGACAAACAATGGATCAACAATCCGATAACAAATATAGTATTGACGTTTCGGTAATACTTCCCGCTCTCGATGAAGAACGAACCATTGGAGAATGCATTACAAAAATTCAGAAAGTGTTCCATGACAACACAATTAACGGCGAAATTATTGTTGCTGATTCGTCAAGCGATCGAACAGGAACAATCGCAAAATCTCTTGGTTCGCAGGTTATCAGGCCGGAAAAAAGCGGATACGGAAATGCCTATCTTACGGCATTCAAACACGCAAGGGGTCGTTACATTGTCATGGGAGATGCAGACAATACGTATGATTTTCTCGAAATCCCAAACCTGCTCGCTCCTCTTAAGAATGGTGCTGATTTTGTAATCGGATCCCGGTTCAAAGGGACAATCCATAAGGGTTCAATGGACATGCTTCACCGGTATATCGGAAACCCGGTTCTCACATGGGTGCTCAACATCATTTTCAATACCCATTATTCTGATACTCACAGCGGGTTTCGCGCGATCACCCGCGAAGCCCTTGACCGGCTGCCTCTTACAACAGGAGGTATGGAATTCGCTTCGGAAATGCTTGTCATGGCATCAAAAGAGCACCTGAAAATTACTGAGGTTCCTATCGATTATTATCCACGATTGACACCCTCCAAATTGCACAGTTTTGCAGATGGCTGGCGCCACATCCGTTTTGTTCTCCTCATGAAGCCCCTGCCATTTATCGCAGTGCCTGGATTTTTATTTTCGTTAGTTGGATTTTTTCTGATGACGTTTTTTTATATACAGGGAGATATTGAATCCTCACATCTCCATACGTTCATTCTGGGAGCAATTCTGATGATGGGAGGTGTTCAGGTAGTACTTACAGGGTTCCTCATGAAAACGTATTCGGTCATCCACGGATATGAAAAGAAGCAGGGTATTATCGAGAAATTGATGAAATACCATAATCTCGAAATATTCCTTATTCTGGGCTTTTTTTTAATCTCTGCAGGAATTTTACTCGGTCTTAATATATTCCTCCAATGGGTCGCAATGAGTTTTGGCTTCCTTTCAGAAATCTCCACAGCGATTATGTCGCTTGTTTTTACAGTTACCGGCATACAAGTGTTCCTTTTCGCCGTGTTCCAGAGTATGATGCTCCTCAACGAGAACAACCATCAGCTATAGGTAAACAGGATGAAGATCGCGTTTGTCTACGATGTTATCTATCCCTATGTAAAAGGTGGCGTGGAAAAACGTATATGGGAACTTTCAACCCGGCTCACCCGTCGCGGGCACGAGGTGCACCTTTTCGGCATGAAATTCTGGGATGGCGAAGATATCCTGATCCGAGAGGGAGTCATACTACATGGGGTCTGTCCCGTTCAAAAACTCTATGCCGGCGGCAGGAGGTCTCTCTGGCAGGCCATCTATTTCAGTATATATCTCATCTCTCCATTACTGAAAGAAAAGTTTGACATTATAGATTGCCAGCAGTTTCCACTGTTTTCCTGTTTCTCATCCAGGCTCGTCTCTCGCATCAGAAAAACCCCGCTCGTGATCACGTGGTATGAAGTCTGGGGTGATTATTGGTTTGATTATCTGGGGTATAAAGGATTAATAGGGAAGGTAATAGAACGGAATATTGCATCTTTTAATTGCCCTACCATAAGCGTGTCAGCGATGACTGCAAACCGTTTCAGAACAGGTTTTAAGAAACCCGTAACCACTGTAATTCCTGCCGGGATTGATATATCACGTATACGATCAGTCCCCCCTTCAACGGAAGAATCGGATATTATTTTTGTGGGGCGATTAATCAAAGAAAAAAATGGTGCTTTTCTGATCCGGGCATTTTATTCGCTCCCCACACAATATAAAAATACCAGACTGGTAATAATTGGGGATGGTCCGGAACGAGAAGTTATTACTTCCCTTATTCACGATTTTTCACTGAATGACCAGGTATCTTTAATAGGGTTTAGTGATGAGCATGATGATCTCATTGCCCGGTTAAAGTCTTCAAAAGTGTTTGTGCTCCCTTCCACACGGGAAGGTTTTGGGATTTCCGCGCTTGAAGCACTGGCATGCGGGATCCCGGTTGTGACCATCGATCATCCGGCAAATGCGATCCGCGATTTAATTACCGGAAGCAATGGTTTCCTCTGTCCTTTGTCTGCTGAAGATCTTGCCAAAACAATGTGTCTGGCACTCTGGCACCATGCAGAAATGCGGGAATCCTGTATGGCATCTGCCGAACCTTATAACTGGGATCGGATTGTGTCAGAAATCGAATTGTATTATCGATCCCTGATCGTGAGGGAATAATAACCCACAAAAAAACAATAGAATATTTTTTATCGAAGTCCGGGGGCCAGGCATTTATCCTGCAATACTGTTCCCCTCAATTACATCCCTTTCTGTCACGGTGATATTCCGCGATGTACCGACAATATGGTACTGCCCTGTCGCACGCACATCATACGGGTTGCCCTGGGTTGAGTAGGGAACGACAAACTCCCCATTCTCACTTTCCTGCTGGTACGCAAACGTCCGGCCCGTGTTTGTCACAAGGGGTAACACTATAATACCGTCACCGGAAATATGTGCACCTTTGACATATTCAAAGATCTTGACGTATTTGATATCCGATAGCGTTATAGTATCCGATTCCGGGAAAATTTTGACGGATGCGTTATTCGGTGATTCATGGATGAGCCGGTAATGTTTCAGTGCAGATATCTCCTGTACAGTTCGATTCGGGAGATCGGAGAAAACGTTTGCGTACCGACCAGATGTAATATCTGTTCCCTCTCTGACTATCCGGGTGTCATTATGACCCGGTGAAATATCCCGCTCCTGTTCGCTCGTGATCACCCGGGCATACCCGTTAACATCCCCGGCAGTTTCACCAGCTGCCGGCACCTGACGAATCACGTACTGGATATATGTTTCCGTTTTCGGGATTTGCCTTGACCCGTCAAAATTGTGGAGCCTTGCCACCATCGTATTAAAATACGATTCATCGTAGAGGTGGATTTTATGTAACCGTGTTGGATTATTTGAATCAGGTACTAAAAACCATTTGATATACGGTGAAATGTCCACAGAACCACTCGGCCATGGAACCAGATTTGTAAACGTGTCGACGGCCATATCAGAATTAGTGATCACATATTTCCCTCCTAACGAATGAAGAATTTCATCCGCCCGAGATTCGTTTTGACTCAGGAAATATGTGGCAGCGCCCGAATTTCCCCTAAGGTTGTCCTGAAACGGATTGGTAATGGGAATCCGGTATGCAAAGAACGTTATCCAGTGACCAGCATCCCAGACTGCCATGATCCCGTATGATTCCGGAGGGTAGGAAAATCCACGTGCCTCATACAATGTAAAATAATCAATTCCCGTCTGGGGTGTGTTTGTTTCTAACCATGCAAGCGACTCTACCCAGTCTGGTGGAATCTCATGCTGTCGGGTATTAAAACCATACTGAATATCCTGAGACAATGAATATCCAATGAGACCAATAGTTAGAATAACAATTGTTATTACCGTAATATCTTTTAGAGTTCCCGTGTAATTTATTGGACTCTTAACGGGACGCTTTGTTTCCTTCTTTTTATCCTTTTTTTTCGTGGGGGGATTATTTCCTGAATTATCACTTCCAGTAATTGTCGGGGAAACCGGCGATTTTGATAACCAGGAAGTTATAGATGCGATGTATTGGATTGTTGTGTCTATTCTCCAACCAATGGGTTCAACGATACATAATGCTGACAGCATAACCACATTGACCGTGAAATAATACTGAAATCGCTGGAATCGGATGGTAAGAAGAAGCATGACCACAGACCATACCAACAGGAAAACAGACTGATTGGTTCTTTTCTTTACGATGGAGTATCCCAGAACCAGCAGTCCTCCCGCCATCAGGATAAGTGCGATAGTAAAATTTTCCCAGGCCCCTGATAAAGTCCAGGGAAGTGTCTCTACCACTGCGACAGAATATACTGAAAACCCGAATAATAGTCCCAGCACCTGATCAATGATGATCTGGAGCAGGGGAATACTCTGGATTAATACTAAGCCCCCAGCAGCGAGTACGACAAGACTGACAAGATATGCCAGTTTTTTTCCCTGGAAAATTGCTGAGAGAATAAAAAGCACTATCGTTTCAGCGATAAGCGCGCAATACACATACATAATCCCGATTGAATATTGGGTTAGTGCTAAGCTCTCTTGTTTGAAACCAAAGAGGAAGAGAAGAATTATTGATATCAATAATACTCCAACATTTACTCCTAACAGATAGTTGGAATCTTGATTCGAGAAATAATCCAGAATATACTGAATCAGAGTATAGGCTGCAATAATAATCAGCGAGAGGATCACGGTCGTAGACGAAAGGAGTGCGAGGAAAAAAATTATTCCGGTAACAGTCGAGAGGAAAACCGGAAAAATAAGCGTTTTCCACTGTTTTAAATCGATCGGGTGACTTTTCACATAGATTAGGGTAAAAATATAGGCTAGGAAAAAGAGCGTGCTGAAAAGAACTTCAGCGATATGATGATCAGCCCACCCATACGATGAAAGGGAAAAATATTGGATTGAAACGACAGATATTAGTCCCGCAGCGACAATCCCCGCTTTCCAGTTCCACACCGTCTTTCCCAGCTGGAACATCACCGGGACCATCATCACGGCCATGAGTGGGGCTACCCAGCCTGATGTAAAAATAATCCCGCTGCGCGTTGTTGCACCTGTTATCAGGGAGAGAGTCGCAGCAATGAATGGGTAGAGCGGCCCCCAGTCAATTACCTTTCCTGTGGGATAAGCGGTCATCGGATCAAACCAGTTGTACTGGGGAAAATCCTTGACCATTACCTCAATCTGTCTCATGGTATACCAGGAATCCGTGTCGAAAATATACAGAAATCCTGGATCTTTGATGAACAATGCAGGGATCATCCTCAGAACAAGGGCAATCCCCATAAAAAGGAGAAGAAATGCAACAATAATATATGACTGATATTTTTTAAGATGGGTTAGATCCATTATTACATACTAATGAAGTAAAATTATAATAAACCTTCAACACCCTTGTAGAATTTTAGATTTTTCAATCAGGAATTAGTATTTTTTCAATCGGAGAGTAGATTTTTTGACCTGCAGCTTCAGGTAATGGAGCCGATGATTTTTTAATAGAAACACCGGTCGCGTCTAGAACGTGGTTTCTTTTCCTGCACTGCAGAAACTTTTCAAAAATCCCTTTGAAGGAAACTCATGGACGCTTGTCACAACAATTCTCCCGTTTCCTATCAGCTTTTCAATAATTACGTCTGATGATTCTGCAATTCCCACACACTTTCCTTCGTGCGAAGTAAATGAGCCATCGCACTCAATGCACAGGGAATCATAATCATCAATGATAGTTCCGGTATCGGAACATGAACTGCATTCAATCCGGCGCGGGTGGCAGTCATGCTGGTACGTTACCGGAAACGGGAGCCAGTCATAGGCATCCGGTTTATCGGTCGCTGCACCGAAGACAAGGAGATTTCCACCATTTTCGACAAATTTTTTGATCCGTGATGAGGCGGCGCGGAGTGCCGGAAGAAGGTTTGAATAGGCAGGGTTTGCAAAACCCGTGGGAATGATAAGACAATTGAATGTGCCCCGGAAAAATGGGGCTGCGAGCATATGTGGGGTGACAAGTTCACAGGCGATCCCGCAGTCTTCGATATATCGGTTGAAGTGCTGTTTTGTCCCCCAGACAAAACCTGCACGACAGCTCATCCCTTGATCCCCCCAAGTGGTGAGAGGCGTGCAACGAGCCGGGATATCCCAACCTCATGAACTACATTTACCACTTCATCACTGGGTTTGTAGACATCCGGAGCTTCGTCAGCGATGGCGTTTTCGCTGTGTGCTCTGACAATAATGCCTTCTTTTAAGAGATTCGCCATGATTTCCCTCCCGTTTAGATTCTTTTTTGCCTGTGTCCGGCTCATTATTCTCCCTGCACCATGGCAGGTGCTCCCAAATGTTCTGTCCATGGCAAGCTGCGTTCCGTGTAAAACAAATGAGGACGTGCCCATGCTGCCAGGGATGATCACTGGTTGTCCAAGGGAAGTAAGATCAGGTGGAAGATCCCGTGATCCTGGCCCGAATGAACGGGTGGCACCTTTTCGATGCACACAGACATTCATGTGCTTCCCCTCCAGAACATGCTCCTCCATCTTAGCAACATTATGCGCGACATCGTAGATGAGGGGCATCTGATCGTATTCAATCCTGAACATCTTTGAGAGTACCTGCCGCGTGGCATGGGTTATCATCTGCCGGTTCGCCCATGCATAGTTAGCTGCGGCTGCCATGGCACCGAAATATGACATGCCTTCTAAGGAGGTTATCGGTGCACAGGTAAGTTGTCGATCGGGAATGGTGATATGGTATTTTTTGGTTGCGCTTTCGAGTATCTTCAGGTGATCTGTGCATACCTGGTGCCCAAGCCCGCGGGAACCGCAGTGGATCATGCAGCAGACCTGTCCGAGGGAAAGGCCAAATGCTTTTGCCGCACCCGGGTCAAAAATTTCGCGCACAACCTGGATTTCAAGGAAATGATTACCTGATCCAAGCGTCCCCCCCTGAGGTATTCCGCGCTGTTTTGCCTTAACAGAGACGGCACGGCTGTCTGCAGTTTTCATGAACCCCCCCTCCTCGCACCGCAGGAGGTCTCGTTCAACACCATAACCGGCCCTGACCGCCCATTGGGCACCTTTTACCATCATGCCTTCGAGTACCTGGGGAGAGGCCTTCAGTGCGCTCTTTGCACCAACACCCGTGGGAACCGTGCGGAAGAGCTCATCGAAAAGATCCCGGCGGCCGGCAACATCCTTGTGCATGAGTGGAGTTGCAAGTAACCGCACCCCGCAATTAATATCAAACCCGACTCCCCCGGGGGAGATTACGCCCTCATCAACAGAAAACGCGGCAACACCCCCGATAGGGAATCCATAGCCCCAGTGGATGTCGGGCATTGCAAGCGAATTTTTCAGAATTCCGGGCAGGGTTGCCACGTTGGCGAGCTGCTGGACAGCACCCGGTTCGAGCGTCCTGCCTAATGATTCAGAAAGAAAAAACCGTCCCGGGACACGCATGCCGGCTACATATCCAACGGGTACCTCCCATTCATGTATCCCGATTCGGTTTACACCTTCAAGCATCCGTCCACCACCCTCACCCTCTAGTCTTAGACATCAAATATGATGTCCAGCATATATCCATTCGCCTCATGCGTGATTGCGAGTCCTGAATAGGAGATCCCTTTCACTTCAGATCCTCCTGAATGACGGACAGGATCGAACGGTTCCCCCGTAAGCTCAGCTGTGAGACATAGACCGTCAATTCTGATACAAGCTTCTGAAATGACAAGA
>Ga0315284_10007879_pt1 | contig 15201 bp, 19 predicted proteins | sample YL17G09_16_MG_FD_203696 | JGI IMG/M metagenome (GOLD analysis project Ga0315284, IMG submission 203696) | Sediment microbial communities from Yellowstone Lake, YNP, Wyoming, USA - YL17G09_16 | ecosystem: Environmental > Aquatic > Freshwater > Lake > Sediment | place: USA: Wyoming | collected... | reverse complement strand
AACCCCCGGCAATCGCTGACCATAGAAGGTCAGGGAAAACGCAAGGAGTAAACTAAGTATTAGTAGCTTTCTCATAATTTTACTTGACTTAATTTATAAGATTCTATTTCTGTTTGATAACAGTTCTTACATCTTTTATATGGATTACCTGTATTTTGATTATACATAATCTCATAATCATGTGGTTTTAATTCACGATGTCCATCAGGATGACCTGCGTATGTTGTTTTACAAATCTCACAACCCTGACAGTCTGGAAAACAACTGCTCGTCCATGCCGTTTTATCTCCACACTTACATCTTAATGTTCTCATTAGTCTATAAGATTACCGTAAAGAATCCAATAGTTCAGTCCTCGTTTCTTCAGCCCCACAACCTGATGTATTCGACTTGTGGCAATACTATCTTTATCACTATGCAGGTGAACATTGGCGGCTGCCTTAAATACCATTATTCCCGCACCCTCGCCGTAGAAATTAAACGTAGTCCCTATCGGCACGGCTACCGAAGCATTGGCGGGTATGGTAATCACTATTGACGTTCCTTTAACGCAATACAGGTCTTTATTCGCATCAGTAAGAGCTAATGTGAAGTTACTTGTATGCTGAACTGAGTCGGGTAGCAATTTTCCGAAGATCAGAGAAGCATCCTCCTGATCTGCCGGAGCGACCCCGACACTATACTGTGTAGTGCCGTTATAAAGACTTACAGTCGTACCCGAAAGTATGGCACTGGTTATAGTCGCTTTTGCTGCTGTTGCCGTAGGTCCGATAGTAACACCTCCTAACGCTTTTATCTCATACTTAAATGTATTGGAAGTCTGTGACCATAGAGTATTCACCAGGAACACTCCAATTAAAATCAGTAATAATCTTTTCATTGTTTTCATATTATGTTGAATATAAATTTTCCCAGTCTGTATTTTCTGCTCCTGCATATCCCGTTGATGTGAGCGTCTGGTCAACCTTATATGTTGTACCCACGATCCTGTGACGGTAAAGTTTGCCGGCATCTATTATCACGTTGTCCTCCGTAGGATCAAGGATGACAATCGTCTCCCAGGTTACTCCGGCATTAGCAGAATAGTCAAGATGATATTCCGTCCCTGACACCCCGCGCCTGTACCATGTCGCACCGGAAGTAACTATCAGCCAAGTGCTGCCTCCAGTCTTGTACCAGTTATTCGGTGGTATGAATTTCCAGCCCATAATTATACTTTCATTACTCTAATTATACTTCCATTCTTACAAGTCGTCACTGCGGTCGTCTCTGAACGAAACATAAATGTTGCTGTTCCGGCGTCTGCCCCGGTGATTAATAATGCACTGCCAGAAACAAAGTTACTCCCGATTCCGACCATGCCCGATGATACACCCGATGACGTCACTCCGTTATCACCTATCGAGCCACCCCCTGAGACAGTACCCGTAATCGCTAACTGATGAATGATAAACGAACCAACATAAGTAACTGCCGATGATACATCTATCGGAAACCCGCATCCCGTACTGGCTACTCCAGGCGCAACCATCATATAAAAATCTATCAGATACTTACTATTTATCTCATAGTTAAACGACACTCCTAATATCACCGGGGTTGTATTTGCTCCCGTCGGTTTATCACCTGAGACTGTCAGCTTAGTAAACGGGTCAGCACCTCCGGCGTGCGAGTGCGTTGATATTGCTCCTGTTAACTGCGCTTCAATCTCTGCCTTAGTTATATCACTATTCTTCTGTGCGTTACTCGGAGCATGAGCAGAACCTACATGAGTTTGTATGTTCACATTTGCTGGCTCATAATCATGCGCGTGCGTGAGCGGAGTACGTGCGTCTGAAAGCCTCGCATCATTATCTCTTACCAGCGCAGATAAGTCCTGATCATCAGAGCGTGCAGCGTGCTTCTTATTCAGAGCATCAGCGATATCTAAATCCTGCTTGACCTGGGTAAGTGTGACCCCTGTTGTCTGAGGTGGATTATTTGCAAGATAAGTCTCAACAGCACTCTCAATGCCTGTTGTCAGTATCTTATTCTTCAAATATGTCAGCATCCCGTTTGTCATACAATCTCTGTCAATGTTAAGTTCCAAAACCTCTCTTTCGCATTCAATCGTGATCGTGATATTGCATATATACGGTTATTCCCACCATCTTTATTATATGTATCCTGCAAATTCTTTGTCAGATAAAGCATTGAAGATTTAACAGTCTCATATAACGGTATATCCAAAACCTGCCTTGTTCTCTGATACTGCCATATAAGTTCATCAGCAATAGTCTCGATAAGCGGATCTGTTGGCCATGCAAGCGTTGTGGCAATAGGTACTCCGGTATCAAAGAGATTAATCGCACCCCGGTATTGCGCCGCATCATTATCTATACCCTGCCCGTCACCAAGCGTAAATTCTTTATCAACAACAGTCCCATCGATAGCATTGGACTTCTGGTATTCAATAGTCTCATACGATGCACTGTAAACAGGATCGATGAAATATAACTTTACATTCTTAAAGGCTGCATAGACATCTCCGGCTACTGACTGCGCCGAATATAACCTCACAGTTATTGACCCGGCATCAGGTATTCCAGTAACAAGGTAATCTTTCTGTGTCCATCCGCTCCAGCCGTTGCCGTAAGTAGCTGATTCAACCTCAATCAATACAGCAGGAGGAGGAGCAACCCACGTGTCCTCATCAAGATAAGTATATGTTGCTGCCCCGTCATCAATAAATATCTCTATCCATATTTTTGCAACAGCAGAGACACCGATATAATAACCTGAGTATTCAAGACTGACAACCAGCTTATCCGTTCCCGAAGTATTTATATATTTGATACTCTGCTGGATATATTGAGTCAGTCCCGGACTGTCTTCATCTTCTCCCCAGCAGTTAACCCCATCATTACCAAGACCGGTATATCCAGAAGCAAGCGGAGCATATACAGTACTAACATCCAACCCGCCGGCATTGGTCCAGTTATCGAACGTCTCACCTACACGGTTATAATCATCTTTATTGAACTGCCAGGTCTTCAAAAGACTCTCACGGTTACCAAGATTTTGTATAACATTTAAAGTCTTTACTGCTGGGACCTGCATCAGATTTCCCCCATCAGGGGCAAGAAATGATGTGCTGCCAGACCGGGATATTGCCTGAGCAACAAGAACTACTCCATCCGTATATGTCTCACCTCCTGTAAATGTCCTGTAATGATTCTCTGTAAGCATTCCCAGCATACCGTCTATAAGTTCCGGGAATCTAAAGATAACAATCATACCCTGATCCATTTTGATACCGGCATTGAAAGACTTGAGTATAATCTGTAATACATCATAACAGGTCATGCCTTCAAACAGATCAGGATCAACACCTCCCTGGTATAACGCAGAATTTGCCTGGGCACTACCCATCGTTGCCTCATAAAGATTTATACGATCTACAAATTCCCCTATACCAACCAGTACAAGCATATCATAGATAACCTGAGACATTCTCTGTCGAGATGTATATCCGAGATCACTGAACGGAAAGTCTTTTAACATACCCAGCCCGTCTGTACATTGTATTGTCACAGGATATGGTACCTGATCGTATGGCTCCTGGTATATATCAGGCATAATCCACCCATACCACTTTAACACCTCATCCACCTTTATATTGACAAGGTATTCCAATCGGTCAGATGTAAACAGTTCCAGTAAAGCGAAATCAGTCATTGAGATTACAGAAACACTCGCCACCGAACCCATAATATTCTGTTCAAATATATCATCATTGCCATACCATTCAATATTCAAAGGATCACTGGCAGCCTGAAGCGGAGTAGGATCACCTTCATGCCCGTTCTTACGGAAATCTACCTTCCATGCAGCACCGAGCCTATCGGTCCATTCAACCCTATATTTATATCCCCAGCTCATGTTCCTGCTCCTGATATTCGTGCAGACCTGTCAAGCACTAATTTTAAACTCGACCCGCTGACCTGTGATGTAAGCCTCCAGTCATTGATAGGGTTTCTCATATCCTGAAACCTCATCACTGGAGCCTGATTAGTATTTATACCACCACCACCACCCTTTCCACCACCGACCAGTCCTGCCAGTCCGGGTATGAGGTTTGCAAGACTGAATATCCCCTTTCCCGGCATGAACATTGCCAGCAAACCAAGTATAACGGCCTTTGCAGCAAGCTCAATGACAAGACGCTTGATCCCTGCAAGTACCATCTGCACCATCGTCTGAAAACCCTCGCCTGCCTGGGAGAACATCCTGCTGAAGGAATCTGCCAGTGAAAGTATTATCTGCTCCTGTTCAGCCCATAGTTTATTCTGCTGAACAATCTGATCGGTCGGTATATCTGCACCAACCATATTTGCCAGCGGTAGTTTCGTTGCATCTATATTAAATCCCAGCTTGCGACCTGTTGTCACTGTCTCTTTGCCGGGAATTTTCTCAAGCTTATATCCTGTCTCAAGATACTGTAATGACTGACGGTACTTATTAAACGCTTCTGTTGCTGCATCTGCCGACTGTCTGTCACGTTCAAAAGCATCAGCCAGCCCATATAATTTTTCTTCAGTCTTCGTTGCCTGTCCTGCAAGCATACGAGCTTCACGATCAAACCCCATAAGGTTCTGCCATGCCTGTAATGTAGAAACAGCTCTCTGCCTTAATTCTTTATCATCAGGGTTAAGTGCAAGTTGTTTACCAATAGCCAGAGCCTCCTCTTTATAATTCTCCAGTTGTATTCGCTTGCGTTCATTGTATATTTTCAGGGCTTCGCCAGCAAGTTTAGTTTTCTCTGTCTCGCTTATCATTGCATCAGCCATCTGATAACGCAAGTCTTCAATCTGAGTAGTTAGTTTTGCAACCTGAAGACCCTCCCATAGATTTTTTTCCTGTATATCATTCCATTCTCCCTGCGCACGTGCAGATGCAACTAATGCCTGAGCATTAAGCAAATGCCCTTTCGTAAGTTCTGCAAGCTGCTGTTTGTAAATAGATGCTCCGAGTGAGGCTATGCGCTGTCCCTGATCCATATTACGGAAAGCATCACCAACAAGCTTAACAGCCCCGCCAAGTGCACCGAGCACGGCACCAAACCCCTTTAATTGTTTGTTTGCACTCTCCAGTCCGGCTGCAAACCCGTCAGTATTCAGGTTCAGATTCGCTGTTAGTTTGTCGTTTGCCATATCACGTTATCGAATAACTTATTTGCCTCTTCATATTCATCTTTTGTCATCAGCCTGACTTCCCCGTCAGTAACCAGCGGATAGAAATCTTTCTGTGTCAATTTCTGACTACAATGAACATTATTATAAAGAACTGCATGAAACCTCTCAATCTCTTTCCTTCGTGCCTCCCTGCGCTCGTAACCCTTGCAGGCCATTGTCACCTCCGGGAAGGTCATCGACCAGAACTCCCAGGGACGTAGCCCCACCTCTCCGCAGGCATAAGAAAGAACATCGTGCCAGCTTACACGGCTGGCTGTTGAGGGTTTCCCCTGCCTGCCCCTATCACCGATCCTTTCAGCATAGCATCCTGAAGCACGGTGATATCGCTTTGTTCAATACACTCGGTCACCTGATACAGGTTATATTTCTGCTCCGTACCGCTGATAAGACACGCAGCACGGTAAGCGCAGAAAAATAACTCCCTTAATCTCAGGATGCTCGGAGCCTCAAGGACCTTATCGCCTTCGGTCTTCCCGAACAGTCCCGTCTCAGGTATCTGGTAAAGATCAATGCCGTGCATCTCGCAGTATAGAGCATAGGCGTTAGTGCCAAACTTAAACGGGATCTGCTCTCCATTATACTCCAGGGTGGTATAACCTGTCTGTGTATTCATTACGATGATGCTACTGTTCCCTGTGTCAGCGATCCTGTTCCCTCGAATGTCCCGTTGATGGTCACAGCTTCCTCAGCTCCGGCTGTCAGCGTCAGGTTACTGGCTATTGCCGAACCCCTGTAAACCAGTCCTCCACCGGTCCCGTCAATAACTGCACACTCCAACACAACGGTGGTCTTTGAGTTGAGCATCGTGTAAAGCTCCTCAACGTTCCATGTCAGTGCTGGATCATACAACCCGTCAAAAGAGACATTCCAGTCCCCTTTGCCATAGATTCTGTCAGTCCACCCGGAGCTATCTTTTGAAGAGATATCTATATTTGACCGGGTGAGATTCAGGGTGAATGATTTAGTGCCTCCTATTGCGGTTCCCGAAACCAGCACCCTCATGTTTGTTCCATTAAGTTTTGCCATTTTACGTTTTTATTAATCTTACTGAATATTTCGCCATTTTATTTGCATCATCCTGGATTATTATTGATGTAGCATCGTGTACTAAAACCATTCCATAAGCCAAACTAGCATCTACCTGTGTTGCACTCCAGAAGCTTGCTGATTCTTTTAAGCCTAAATAATTACCCAGATAATCAACAGCACCTGCACCGCGTGCCGAAAATCCCGATGTATCATCTCCGATAGCCCCTACGTTCCAGTGCGTCAGACCTGATTCCATGAGGTGAGCGGCAGACGTATTTCCACCAACAAAGGTTTTAAGAGTCTCCAGTTCCGTCTTTGTCGGTAGATGCCATCCTGAAACGCTTATAGCAAGTGCTTCTGTCCAGTCGAATAATAACCCGTAATCTGGTTGCGTGTTAGGATCATCATTGACATACCATCCGCCGACAGAGTAATTATATTTCGCCCATGTCTGCGTCCCGATAACCACTGATCCCGGAATAGTCGTTATAGTATTTGAACTTGCACTTGTACCGTTGCTGTTATAAGCACGGACCCGATAATAGTAAGTAGTTAATTCCGTCAGTCCAGTTATTGAGTATGTCAGAACATTGCCGACTGCTTTATTCTGAAATCCAGTTACAAACGTAGCGAACGTGGCACTTGTCGAAACATCGAGATAATATGATATTGTCTGGCTCACTGCTCCCCAGTTAGCTGAGAACGATGTAGCTATGACACTTGTTGCTGCCGTAGCTGTCGGTGCAGCAGGTATATCAGCAGTGTCTATCTCCTCAACTACCATCGAAATTTCTATCTGCTTAAATACAACTATCATATTCTCCAGAACTATCCTATCCGTCAATGCGCCTGCCAGGGTAGTTGTTATGATATTAAACCCTGTTATCGCTGTCACCGTTGCCCCTCCCGATCCGTGCGTCTCTCGTGTTCGCTGCCTGACTATCTCAAGTATATCCTCGGCAATCGAGTTGACTGCTTTATATTTGGCATCATTGCCCGTATATGATGCGTAAATCTCTATCACCGTATTATTAGTTGTTATGTAAGCGTCTTTCGTTCCGTCCTCGGCATCCATCGTCTGCTCCCCGATAACGATATGCGGCATCACAGCATCTTTAGGGGCAAAAGAATAAACAGGCACATAAGCATTATTATACGCTACTGTCCCATAAAGAACCTCATAGAGCCATGTCCGTATATTGTCCGATGGGTCTTTCATCAGTACGTCATATTACTTATTATCACACTCTTATTCATCGACTTCGTTGTCTTGCCGTCTTCTTTAAACCCCAGTTTCTTGAGTCTTGAGATCATATCCATATACCCTATTCGAGCTGCATGAAACAAGTATGGATGAGGCTTTGTATTTACTTTCCTTAGCCCTTTGCCTTTCCAGTCCATTGAATCAACCCCGAACATCTCTTTGACAAACGATGGTACGTTAACCCGTGATCCCGTTCCCCATTCCTGGTAAGGCGCATATTTCCTCCCGGTATATACTGCCCCGCCAAGCTCATCATAAGATATCAGTTTATGTATCGAGGAACGCAGGTAACCAAAATTAACCGGTGCGTTAGTCTTTGCCATACGTTCAATCTTTCCTATTGTCCCGACAATAATCCTGCGGCATTCCTGCGTCAGTTCTTTATTCTGTCTCAGTGACCATTGACGGAACTTAGCAAGTTCGCTCTGAGGTAGTTCTATTGTTACAACCTTTTTAGACATACGCTATGACGGTTATCTCGGAAAGTTTCTCATCAGTAACCACGCTGTTAATCGTGTATGCTTCGCTGTTCCATACTATCCTATGCGCGCCCGTGAGCGTGTAGGTGTCCGTAGGCGTGTCATCCTGGTAACGACCCCGGAACTCAACGGCCTTACGATATTTAATCCCGCCCTCGTCAAGCGTCCGTGACATTGACAGCGGCGTGGCTTTCATCCATGCGTAATAGGTATTGGTCCATGTCGTCTCCCAGCCTCCCTGGTTGTCAGGGGTCCGGGTAGCAACCTGGATGGTCACATAATTACGCATATCGCCCGCTTTCAGAACCATACTTTCTTTCTATAAGGTGCAGCCAATCGTTTAGCCTCATTATCCAGTACCGCTGCCGATGTACCTGGAAGGATATTCTCCCGCAACATATAGTCAGTAGCCACCTGCTTGAGGATAGCAAGCTTCAGCTCATCAGGTAGGGTCTCGGTGACAGTATCGCCATAACCTGCCGTGTATTCCACCCTCAATGACCGGCTCACGGTCAGACCCGTTGACCAGAACTGTTCAACCTTGAGAACAAAATCCTGATCGCCATAGATATAATAATCACTATTGACAGTCAGTTCCTCCTCCGCGCCGTTCTCATCGATCTTATAAACTTTATCGACAGAGATGATAGGACCATAAGGCAGCTCGACCTCCCAGTTCTCCGGGATAGTTACCCATGTAGCATGAAGGTGCTTATGTGCAAAACTACTTTGGGTATATTTCTCCAGCGACTTACGTGCAGCAGTAATAAGCAAAGCAATAAGCGTGTCATCCTGCGTACCGGTAACCTTGCAATAGTTCTTTGCTTCGGCTGCCGTAACTGGTTCAGTCGTTATATCGGTATATACCCTGACCTGTAAGTTCTTCATCTTTGTTTATTTGGTATTCTCGGACCTGTGTACTGCTTGATAAAATTCCTGTTCGCCAATGTCTTGAACCTTCTTATTGGAAGATCAATTACATCGTTGATATACAGATCGTTCAACATACCTTTGTAATCGACCAGGACAATACAGCGCACGTGATCTTCAGGGACCGGAAGTGTACCTGTTATCACATGCTTCTCATATACCGGACGGACAAGCTCTTTCTCTGCTAACTCTGCCGTTGAATGAATCGTCTCGACAACTATCGGGCGTATGCGTTTAGTCTTCTTAACTGATACGCCGTCCGATTTCTTCTGTTTTGCAACCACTGATTCAGTAGTCATTCCTTTTTTGCTCATATTCTTTTTTGTGATATGTCTATTAAAAACCTTTCCATCTTATCCAGCTCATCAGGCGTGGTTTTCTCAACCTCTTTAGCCCGTGCGATACTTTTCTCTGATGCCGTCTTGTATTCTTTCGGGTCATCAAGCCGTTTTATTGCCTCGACCCATGACAACATTGAATCCACGTTACAGAATATACCTGCATCGCCAAGTGATTCCATCAGCCCTGGTGTCGGTGCAGCAACAACCGGAATACCTGATACCATTGCCTCTATGCCCGTGCGTCCGTATGACTCATATTGTGAGGGCATTAATAGCACCCTTGTCTTGCTGTAAATCTTCCGTGCATCAGGTGTATTATCCATATATTCCACATTCTTCATGTTACCGTTCTTCTCCTGACGGCCATAACCACCCTCTACACCTAAGAACTCATACTCAGGCATCAACTTCGCCAGATCGTGAAAGAATACCCCGCCCTTACGTTCAAAGAGGTTGATAAGCGTCAGCTTCTTCCCTTTAGTCTTAACTTTATACCTCTGAGGATCTACCGGAGGGTGAACAACCACCGAAGGGTTAGGATAACGAAGTGCATTTTGTGTATATAAAGAATTAAAGATCATATACACCCAACGTCCCTGACTGATATCACGATGTTTGGCTCTTAAAATATCATAACTGTTCGAGTTGTGCATTACCTGAACGAAGGGCTTATGGTAGAACTCGCAATAGTTCAGTGCTTTGCCTGCACGGTCAAGATGTGATATAACAACATCTGCAGCCTGTATCTTCTTTGTTGTGGTCATAAACTCATCCTTATTAACTCGAATACCCTCAAAGTCATAGGGATCAAGGTTTGAGATAGGAAGTACAACCTCTATCTCATGGCCTGATTTCCGTAGAAACTTCAGCATCTCATGCAGCATCCACTCGGCTCCGGCATTCTGAATCGGCGGATAACCGTGTATCATTACAAGTATTCTCATTAATATATTTTTTGTAAAATTGGTTGTTAAATATATCGTAGTAAATATATTGTCCTAAAAAATCTGAAAAGTCTTCGCGCTGGTATGATATCATTGGTGTAGTCATGTAGAACTTCATAGCAGGCGCAATCACTCTGTACCACTCATCGATTATCCAAACGGCATTAAGGTCGTAGTGCTGTTGAATAAATCTTATGAACTTATTTGAAAGTATTGTTGCATGCATCAGATAAGCCCCGCGCACACGGCAAAGGTTATCTGTGATCTTTACCGGAGAGATTGTCAGGTTCGCTCCCAGGTAAAGCATATCCCAGTCCGTTGGTAGGTCATTCCATGCCTTACGCAATATACTTTCCCAGTTATCCGTAAGCTCGAAATCGTCCTCGAAAAAACAGAGATGGTTAGCACTTCCCTTGACACGAAGCATCTGCATAAAGTCTTTCATGTAATGCCGGTGCGTATCATGGAAGTCCTGAACGGTGCAGTAATGCGAGACAGGTGATATATCGTAACGAGCGAATATATCCTTGCAGCGTTTCCAGCGGTCCTGGCGAGCCTCAAGTCCTATAACAACAATATTGCCTATCTCTTTTAACATTGTTTTAAAATAGGGGAGGTTTCCCTCCCCGTGATTTTCACTAACCAAATGAAAACTATGCTGAACCCTGAGCCAGGGCAGCTGCAAAGCCTCCATAAACGAAACACTTGGCACGGTACACTGCCAGCGCAAGCCTTTCGCTTACACGGATAGTGACCATGCCAGTGACGAAGTTAGCCTCATTCTCAAAGCTGATCTCAAGGGTCATCTGCTTGCGGTCAAAGACCTGAGCACCTAACCGGAAATCACCTACAAGGAATGTACCTGCGGTCATAGCTGTTGACTCATAAACAGGCACACCATCGAGGGTTATCTGACCACTCTGGTATATCCACGGCATTGTATAGTCACCTGTTGATGTCTTGCTGAGTTTCAGCTTGACAGCATCAGCCGGATGAAGTAGTATGCCATTAGGCATATACTCATCATCTTTCACCTGGCGAAGAGCATCAACCAGTACGTCCACCCGTGTGATATTGGTATCAGCAAGGTTATCGGAGTAGGCTGTGGCGTTGGTAACGATACCTGAGATATTGATCCCTGCACCTGAACCACGAAGCAACTGAGTGTCCTCTTTGACTTTCAGTTTCGAGGGCAGACGGGCAGCGATATATGAACTGAACCCTGCAACATCCTCCATCAACTCATCAGAAGCGATTATGTAGTTCGTGATCTTCCGGACAGTTGCTGTTCCTACTGCCAGATCAACATCTTCCTGCATGTACTCCTGAGCTTCAGCCGTGATGTCTGTGTTTGTGCTTATTGCACTCTCATAGACGAACGTCACCGATGAACTGTTTGTAGTTCCCTGAGCCAGCAAAGAGCGGATACGGAATGAAGCGTCCGGGTTATAGACAATGTTTGTCAGATGATCGGGTGCAATAACAACTCCGGAGTTAGTATTGGCAGTTGTCATATCATCAACCTTCAGCTGAATCTCACCGGTAGTCCTGGCTTTCTTTGCAACCATTGCTTTGAAGTTATCGTTTCCGGCCAGTGTGTCAGCAAAGAACTCATCAAGTTGCTTGCGGCTGACCCTCGGATCAACATGAACCCTCTGAATCTTGGTATCCATAGCATCGATCTGGTCCTGCTGTGCTTTGAACTTTGTCTTCAGCTCTTCGGTGTAAGTACCTGCCAGTTCAGCCTTTAGAGTCTTCATCTCATCGGCTGAGGCAGTTTTAGCAGCATCGACTGCGGCTTTGATCTTCGCATCGATCTTCTCGGAAAAACCTCCGAATTTCTTTTCAAGGTCTTCCCCTAATTTTGTAATTTCTTCCTGTGTCATTCTAATTAAAGATTAATTTTGTTTAGTATCCAATCAGCGTCAATCTTTAATTCGGCTTCATCGGGTCCCTGAGTGGTCTGATCCGGCTCCTCCCTGACAAGTGATATGATTAATTGCTGTAATTGTTTAAATTGAATCTCCACCTGACGGGCTGTCTCATCCGAGTAGTTCCCGTTCAGTGCAGTGTCCAGAGCGTCCATCATCTTGAGCAGCTTATCAAGCGTGGATCTGTCCGGCATACCTTCGGCTTTGACCGTAGCCACCAGAGCGTCCATATTCGCGCCCCAGCTTACTGTCGATCCTTCCCAAAGTTTAAGCTCAATAAGTTTCTGTTCTTCGCGTTCCTCGTCTCTTTCCCGCTTTATGATCTGATAACCTATTGAATGTTCAGTCAGAACTTTATCCTGGTAGAGCTGAATAACATCCTTACCAAGTTGTGTATGACTGATCTCAGACTCGAAATATAGTCCTTTCTTGTCTTCCTTCAGTACTTTAGGTTTGGACAGAGGACGGTAAGGATCATGCATATACAGGTGTAGTATGCGCGGGTATGCTGACTCAGGACCGTTCTCGCGGATAGTCTTCTTATAAGCTCCCGGCATGACAATATCACCATCAGAGTCCTTATTGCCGAATATCGAGAAATACCCTGTCACAATACCCTTTACCGGATCAACGTCTTTGATTACGCCGTCCGATACATCTTTATAAAGCATATAGTCGCTCATCTCTTTAGCCATTTGGTCTTTTCGGTGGTCTTGGTCTTGGTCTCGGTCCGGGTTTGGGTGCTGGAAACTGTTTCATTGTCGTATATTTTTAATTAAAACCTTTTACTTCTGTTGCCATCGTACAGCGGCAGTTAATCACTTCTTCCGCCCCACCTGCCGGATCACCCGGACAAGCCATCTCATAATCACCTACAAGGAACTTATCATCTAACGCGATAGGACTCTGCTGCTCGGCATCAATATGTGTGTCCCTTGTTCTGTCGTCATGTGCTGCTATCCAGAACTTCTCAAGCGTCACCCCTTCAGTCTTCTCCAGTTCTTTCGCTCCCTCGTAAGTCCCCACGTTTGAGGCTGTCATAACCTCCGTCCGTGCTATCCTCAGCGCCCTCCACTGATTCATCGGCACTGACTCGGCTACTAATGCCCTACGGATATTTGCAGCTGTCTCTATTGCACCCAGACCCTCGTTAGTGGATTCGACCAGCACCTCGCGGATAATATCAAGAGCGATCTTACGCGAAGAGCGGGTTATAGACGATATCCTCTTACCTGCTTCGGTTGCTGCATAATCCCTCATCCTTGCCCTCCATGAATCCTCGGCACTGTACTTAACTGACTTGGAAGATAACCGGTTATATTCCTGACGTGCAAAATCTGATCCAACAGTTGAATAAAGACTCTCAAAGACTTTCGCCACAGGAGCCGCACTGACATACCTGTCAAGGAACAGAGTGTTCTGAGGATTAAGAACAACCATGTAGTTATCCGGCTCGATAGCTGCTGCCAGAGTAGCGAACTGCTCATTTAAAGCTCTCCGCATCTTTGCATTATACAACCGCTCGTAGTTCTTACGCCTACGCTCAGAGAATTTTAATATGATATCCTTGTCATTCAATTCAATCAGGTCTGATCCATTTATTCGTAAATTATACAAGTTTCTGAAGCCACATCTGTCTGAACCATTATCAAACCAGTACCAAAATCTAATCCTTCTATACCGCACTGAATAAAACCAACACACTGAGTAAGATCAAATAATATTATCTGCCCTGATAATGCTCCTGTTGTTACAGAGTCATATAATGCCAATGTCCCTTTGTTATTTCCATTTATAATGCCATGTAATGTCCCAGGTCCATATTTAAGAACCGTAGCGGAAACAGCATCATTTGAATATTTCCAGTGAGGACGTGATTTTTCATGTCCCATTCTGAGAATAGCCATTGTCCGAATATTCAAACTCACTGCCGGTCCTATTCCTGTGTTCACGTTCCTTGACCTTACAGGAAAAGTTAAAGTAGCCGTACTCGGTGCAGTCTCTCCCTTGACCGTGTGAACAATATTGTCATCAATAAAGAACCAGGCAGATGAATTGGTCCACTGTATTTCGTAAGTATGAACATTAGTGTCAAGGGTGAAAGCAGCTGCATAAGTTCCCGTCCATGATGCTTTCGGTATGACCTGGTCTGCTGTTGAAGCCTTGCGGACAACAATATTAAAGACATTGGCATTAAGCTGAAACAGAAATCCATCAGTAGCCGTGAATGCCCCAAACTCCCTGACGTTATTATTACTTGCAGAACCAAGATCAGGGAACCTCACAACTGCCCTGAACTTATTGGATGAACCCGATATATATCTTGCTATTCTTACTGAAGTATAAACCGCTGCTGATCCGCTGTCGGCTGTCGTTGTAAGTATAACCTGTCCTCCGCCCTGGGTGATAGATCCATTAGCTCCCGTGCCTGTCTCTGACCAGAAATTCGGGTCTTTAGTTGCACCATGAAACGGTGTTCCGCAAAGCCTTACCTGATCAAATACCGATAATCCCCTCATGGGTGATACCTGAGCAGTCTTGCCTATGTTCCTCCCGTGTACTGTTATATTATGACCGTCTGCTAACTGTTTGGCAGCAGTAGCCGCACCCGAAGGCAGGGCAGAGCTATCAATATTAACATGAGGGACATTTGAGGTCTGCTTGACTCCATAGACCACCCCGTCAGGATCCACCAACAGCGTCCTGCCTACATTATTATCCGGGAATGTCCAAGTCTTACTCATAATCTTTTATCCCTAATGCTTTCTCTGCCTCATCAATAGCTTCATCTTCAATATCTTCGGGTTCAGTCATTGGCGACAACCCCGCAGGAACCCAGTACTCATTCATCAGTTCATTCTCCTCATCAGCCGGGAAAGACATCAGATCCCTGCGTTCGTTAGGCTTGATCCACCAGGCTCCTGACAGAGCAGTGGTCAGATACTGAAGATCATCCTGAAGCTCTGAAACCATTGAGGTGTCATAGTCAACAAATATCTTATCCTGGTATCTGGGTCTGATGAACATATTCATCGCATCCCTAAACTGT
>Ga0315284_10007876_pt1 | contig 15202 bp, 17 predicted proteins | sample YL17G09_16_MG_FD_203696 | JGI IMG/M metagenome (GOLD analysis project Ga0315284, IMG submission 203696) | Sediment microbial communities from Yellowstone Lake, YNP, Wyoming, USA - YL17G09_16 | ecosystem: Environmental > Aquatic > Freshwater > Lake > Sediment | place: USA: Wyoming | collected... | reverse complement strand
TACTGGGACCGCATATTCAAATTTTGTAGTACCCGAAGGTGTAATTTGTCCATAAGCATAGAAACTTCTTCCTCCGCAACCTCCATTTTCAGTAATAAAAAGTTCGATTTCATGATTCTCAAGAAATGTTATTTTAACATTATTCGGACAATACATTTCAGCTAAAACATTATTGCCAATTACTTGCACATATTTATAAACCGTCTTGCCGGAAAAGGTCAGGATAGTCCCCGGAATGTATTTATTAGAGGTCATAGGACTATCATGGTTGTTTTTAGATCTGTTCCCAAAGGAATCATTACCCCAGAAGTCATCAGATTTCGAGCAGGCAATCATCAGGCAAATTCCTGCAATAAAAAACAATAATCTTTTTAGTGTTTTCATAAACGAGGGATTTAAGTTAATAAATCAAGTCTAATCTGTAAAATATTCCAAAGTGAGAAGTTCGGATAAATAACTGCAGGGTACATAGCAATATTGATCCAAAAAGTTTCAATTTTTGAAGCCGGATTTCAATTATGATGCTTAAACTTCTGATTTAGTAAATGCCGACAAACTTTTTTTAGAATGTATCTTTTCAGACAAAGGAAATTTTATTTGAATGAAGGACAAACTATAAAAAAAGAAAAAACTGTACTTAAAAAGGTAATTGATTTGAGCTGTGCAGATCTTACTGCTTATTTTTTGTTTGCAATAGCTCTTTTTACTTCTTCGATATGAAGGAATGTTGAACGGTCATAATTATAAATAGCATATTGTTTTCTCAATTCCCAACTTTTCAGAAGAATATCAAGAGCCTCCTGATATCTTCCCTGTTTATATAATCCCCATCCTTGTGTATGTAGATAATTATAGTTTTCCGGATTCAATTCCAAAGCTTTATCTGCGAGCTCCAATCCTGAATCGATGTCCCGTCCCTTATCTATCAGAAAATAAGCAAGATTATTTAGTCTTACTGCACTTGAGGATTCTAATGAGAGTGCTTTCCGATAGAAATACTCAGCTTTATCTAATAACTCTGCTTTAGAGTAAATATCTGCCAAGGCTGTTGTTATGTCAGCTTCAGATGTTCCGCTCCCTTTACGTACAGATATGAATTTCTCAATATATTGATTTGCTGTAACCGTATCACCAGCAGATAATGCCAGGACAGCCTGCCTGTAAATCAGAACAGGTTTATCAGGAAAATCCTGCTCAGCTTTCTTATAAAGCTTTTTTTCTTCCTTAACCTTACCCGTCATATGGTATGCAATTCCAAGGTTAGTATAGTTTAAAACAAACATGGGCTTTATTCCCCATTTCTTGTAGATTTCCAGGGTTTTTTCATATTCAGGGATTGCTTTACTATATTGAAACAACTTACAATAAGCATTTCCTATTTGCCAGTAAACTACTGGCACCTGATCATCAAGTGTTTCGAATTGTCTTAAATATTTAATTTCGTCGTCTGGAGTTTCAAAATATCTGGCATGGTGCCATTCCGCCATTAGCCCGTCCTTATAAGGTGTCTGATCCCTTTTTTTATATGCTATGAGACACAACTTCCTGGCATCTTCGTATAAGCCGAGTTCCTCATAACGCATTGAAAGGAATATAATTGCTGGTATAAAGTTTGAGTCTTTGGCTACTGCTTTTGAATATAGATCTATTTGTCCCATTACATCATTTCTTTTAAAAGCATCTTCGGCTAAAATGAAATATCTGTATGCTTCCGGGGAGTTGGTATATTTATAAGGTTTAAGATCAGGAGATATTCCCTTTTCCATATCAGATATAACAAGGTAGTTTTTAACTAATACTGACACCGAATCGATAATTTTGAATATCTCATCTTCCGTTGAAGGTCCGTCTATCTGAAAGGATCTAAAAACCTTTCTTGATTTAGAGTTAATCAATTGAGCATTTACACGGACTTCAGATCCTGCTTTATCTATACTGCCATAGATAAAGACATTCGCATCGAGCTTATGTGATATTGCCCTCGCCACCGAAGGCGTGAATGACGCATAATCTTTATTACCCATTCTTTCAAGTAAATTGTCGATAGTTTCTTTTTGCCTTACTGTTAATTCTTCGTAGTTTGATAGATAGCTGATTAAATTAATCTGAACCCCGTCCCAGATCCTGTCATTGGTTATATTCTGAAATGGCATTACAGCAACAATAATTCTCCCGTCGGAAGATCTCAGATCATCTAATGTTTTTCGTTTGAAGATTTTAGGATATATAAGAATACCAACAATTACAATTAAAACAGAAAGAAACAGGATCCACAGCTTGCTAAAAGCAAAAGCTTGCCAGGCAGGTCTTTTTTGTTCCTGCCGGGCAGTGACATGAGTGAGTATGTCTTCTTCCGGACTCTCTAAACTTCTTTTTTTAACTTTTCCTGGTGGATAGCCGAAAAACTCATGAAAACAAGTATTGAAGTAAGCAGGGCTGCTGAATCCAACCTTGTATGCAACTTCAGAAGCAGTTACTGATTCATTTTGAAGCATTTCCAAAGCCTTCTGCAGACGCACTTCCCGAATGAACTGGCTGATCGTTTTTTTTATGATTTTGTTTAGCCGCCGGTTTAAACCCGAACGGCTCATACCTGATTCACGAGCAAGCTCTTTTACTCCAAAGTCTTTATTATTCAGGTTTGTCAGGATTATTTCGGTCAGCTTCCTGATAAAAATTTGATAAGTAGTAAAAGGCTCTGTCATAAAAGATATTTCTAACTAATAGCTTCTTAGGTAACAGCCTCTTTTTATAAAGTTACTAAACTACGGCCATTCCTCCAAATTATTTTTATAACCTTGTTTTCTTAATTTGTGAAAGAATCATTGAAACCAGAGAAGTGAATTATGATCAAATAAGGATGAAACTGAAGGATTTCCTCATCGCGGTGCCATGACGGCCCGATTGTCTCTCGCTGACGTCTGATAGGCAAGTCCAGAAGAATATCACTAATATTATCATTTTTAGATATTTTGGGATATGAAAGTAAAACTGCAAATATTAATATGCCAATAATTGCTATTCCGAAAATTAACTTGGGCTTATTTAATTTAGCACGTTTATCCGTTGCTTCCTGTCTCTCAGCTTTCTTGACCTCCTCCATTGGCTCCTCCTTCAGTTGAGCCCCCTCTTCTTCAAACTCTGTTTTATCAATCGCGACGATATTCTTATATTTCAAATACCACCTGATAATTATTGCAAGATTATTAAGGACCGGCTTTACCTGTTCTGGATCAAAGTCCTAAGGATGGGCACCATATGTGGATATTTCATTCAGTCCGTACATTGAAGAAATGATATGCGAAGGAACTTTTCCCTCCTTATGCAGCTTATCAATGATCCCTTTCAGAGGTTCGGTCTTTCGAGGTCTTTTTAATTCGCATTCACACAGGTCAGTTATTATTACCTCAAGACATCTTCTTGAATAGAGCATTAAAACATTCGGATCATCTGACTTTGTCAGCAGATCCAACTCCTTTCCCAGTTCTGGAATCTGGCCTTTGAAGGATTCAACAATTTTATTAAGCTCTTTTATTTCGGTGGTCCAAATTGACATTTAATTAAAAATTTACTCTTAACATGGATAATGTAATCCATCATTAAGATTCCCGATAATGTATATGTAAAGTTAAACTATGCTTATACCAAAGTCAAGAGAGGGCCAGATTCCCAAGGTGTTAATAGTGCTTTTATTTCAGCTGTTATTGCTTGTATTATTTGTGTTTGGATAGTAGAATAGCAAGAACTTTTTCAAACTGTTTTTCAGATTATAATAGTCCTGGAATGAAAATTAAACCAATGACTATCAGTACCAGAGCTATGATTAATATTGCAATGACTTTAAAATTAAAGATTTCTCCGAATGCAGGTTTTCCACCAAAGACTTTGTCTTCAACATCCGCATCTTCCTGAACATCTTTTTTCATTGCAGTTATTATTTCATGAATTTTATATACAAATTTATTAAATGCACAAAATTCCTGCTTCAATTTTAGACTTTACTACTTTAATAATGTGCTTGCATCTAATTCAAATTTAAACCTAAGTATGTGAAAAGCTAAAATTTAATTTCTCAATCCTCACCATTATGTGATTGAAAAGGAACCAGAAAGAAAAATAAATTAATTTGACTTTCATCTTTTTGTGGCATACCTTAGTAATTAGTTCTTTCATCAGCGAATTAATTTCGTAAAGAATTTAATTCTTCACCTGCAACTGAAGTCAGAACATTTTTTTAACAGGTGACAGGACATACTTTGACGCAAAATTGAATTAGATTTTTAGCAATAATGGAAGATGATAAGAGACAATTAGATAATAGAAGCCTTACTGAAGAATATAACAGGTTTACAGGTCACGGAACATTGTATCCCATGATATTCGATACAGCAAGCGGATGTGAAATTACAGATATTGAAGGTAATAAATATGTTGATTTTTCAAGCGGTTATGGTGTGATCAATGCCGGATGGCAGAGAAAAGAATTGATTAAAGTGATGCAAACCCAGGCCGAAAAGAGTTGCTTTTCCATACCATGGATGGGAAATCTGGAGGCCACCAGACTGGCTGAAAAGCTGATAATGCTGACGCCTGAAAAGCTTCAAAAATGCATCAGGGCAACGGGAGGGGGAGATGCCAATGAGTTAGGTATTAAAGCCGTTTATTCGAGGTATGGAGGAGATATTCTTTCATTTTATTATTCATATCATGGCGGTACTTCGACCACCCTTTCTTTAGGAGACTCTGAACGATTTCATTTTCCCGGAAATCCAGCCCGGGTTTCACAATTTAAAGTCTATCCTCCTTACTGTTATCGATGTCCATTTGATCAATGCAATGGGAAATGTTCCTTTAGTTGCGCAGAAAGCGTGAACAAGATCCTGAAAGAGAATCCTGAAATTAAAATGATGATCCTCGAGCCGGTCATTGGTTCAGGAGGGATCATTGTTCCTCCGAAAGAATACTGGAAAATCTTGCGTGAAATTTGTGATCGCCATGATATTAAGCTTATTGTCGATGAGGTTTTAACTGGTTTTGGAAGGACAGGTTCTCTTTTTGCTGTCGATCAGATGGAAATTGATCCAGATGTCCTCACCTTATCGAAAGGTATGTGCAGCGGATATGTTCCTATCGGAGTGGCAATAATGACATCTGAACTGTCAGATCACCTGAGCAGGAATTTCAATGATGTTACCTCCACTTATGCCTGGACTCCCCTGGCATGTGCAGTAGCTCTTGCAAATATCAATCTGATAATTCATGAAAAACTGGACTTGAATGCTCAGTTAATGGGAACTTATTTAATAAATCGGCTTATAGAAGTTTTTCACCGTTACCTGCCAAATGAAACAGGAGATATACGCGGGAAGGGTTTAATGATAGGAGTAGAATTAGTAAAGGATAGAAAAACCAAAGAGCCCGCATATTTTTTGGGGAAAAAAATCGTCCTGGCCTGCCAGAAAAATGGCTTAATCATTGGTGCAGCCTGGGATTGGAATGTGCTTGTATTTCTTCCGCCCCTGATTATAACGCAAACTGAATTAGACACGGGATTAAATATTTTAGAAGATACCTTAAAGAAATGCATAAACAGATAGTCCTTGATTCCCTGTTATTCAACAATTCAAAAAGTATATTATGAAACTCTCTTTGGAACAACTATGTGAAAAACTTGACTTGTCATTTACAGGTAACGGTAAATTAATAATTGATCATGTCTGTGGTCACAATTACATTAATTCACATGGAATTGCATATTGCATGCGCAAGAAAGACATGGGAACAATTGACATGCCAAATGATGCAGCAATTGTGGTTCCTACCGGAACCATTGCAGAAGGTAAAAACCTGGTCTATTCAGAATACCCCCTGGAGACCCATGTAGAGATAACCAGATTATTCTACCAGTCTCCTTATGCTTCAGGTGCTGTGCATCCTGCAGCAGTATTGGCACAGGATGTCATTTTGGGAAGGAATGTAACCATTGATGCAAACGTAACAATTTACAACAATGTCAATATTGGAGATAATACAATAATCAGGGCTGGAACAGTTATAATGGAGGGATCGGTTATCGGAAAGGACTGTATCATTGATCCAAATGTCACCATTTGCGAAAGGAGTAATATAGGTAACAGGGTCATCATTAACGGTGGTGCAGTGATTGGAGCCGCAGATCTAGGATTTTATCAAAAGGATGGCATCCATATCAGAATTCCTCAGGTTGGACAGGTGATTCTCGAGGATGATGTTGAGGTGGGACCCGGGACTGTTATTAATCGCGGACGCCTGGAGAATACAATTGTCAGAAAAGGATGTAAGCTGGATGCTCACGTCTTAATCAGTCATAATGTTGATCTTGGGGAACACTCGATGATCATTGGACAATCGGCAATTGCAGGCAGTACAAAAACCGGTCATCATTTCACTGCTGCCGGTCAATCAGGAGTTGTAGGACATCTGAGAATCGGGAATAATGTGACATTAGGGGCAAGGGGAGTTATTACCAAAGACACACCTGATAATGTTGCCCTGGCCGGATTTCCTGCCGTACCTCACATCAGGTGGAAACGTAATTTAATAATTCTGAACCGCATAGACTCATGATTTCTGTGGTTAGCTGAGTCCATTTTAAATAATTTCCTGGTACAATTTTTATTTTTTTGCCCTTTCCCATCTGTTATGCAACCACAGCCATTCGGTCGGATGTTTTAATAATATTTCAGCTATACAGTCAATAAGAATTTGCGTATTCACTAAAACAAATTTTTCAAGATCTTTTTCCTCCTGCTACGTCTCTTTGTGGGCAAAACCTAATTAGTGAGAAAAGGTTTATAAAGGAAATACCGCTGTCTCAAATGTTGGAAATATTTTAATGGATCCTGCGTAAGATATAATAAAAAGCCCTCGGAGCTGATTCCGAAGGCTTCTTTTCCATTATTCCTTTTTATTAGTAAGAAAAACTCTGGCAGACATAATCAATCCAACAACGACCAGTAACAACCCAATCACAACAATGACAATTATGAGTGAATTTTTAAATATAATATTTGCAATGAGGAGATTTACCCACCCGATTATTGAAACAACCAGCATGTAGTACCATGCCCATTTTTCCATTTTCCTGAAAGCGGTTAGAGATTCCTGGTTACTGTACCAGGAGTTTAATTTGGATCATCTATTACAACTTACTTTAAAGGTGGCTGAGATCGTTTTGAATACCATGCTGTTAATAAAGTCAGCACACTGGCAATAAAGTTGCAGCCGGTGCAAATAAACATTGAAATAGCTACTTTTTTCATAATAGGATCAGTATGATCTGAATAAGCTGATGCACCATCTAATACCATGAGGCTCAATAATAGTAACAACACTCCAAGGCCAATAAGCAATCCCTTTTCAATACGACCACCTCGTTTATTAACAAGGATTGTCCGTACCAGTGCTACAACAATAATAAGGTGGATAATAATAACGAACAAGATACCAGGTACTGCCCTTTCAGGATCTGCCTGGGGGGATGTGTCTATTATAACAGACGGAATTACAATAAAACCCAGAATTAGGGTAACAATTATGACTAATCCAGTCCCTGCATACAGAATACGGCGCAAAATAGTATTATTGTTCATGGCGATTCAAACTTTTTTTAAAATGATTTCTTGATTACATGTTTAAAATGAATAACCAAAAGATAATCCGAACCAGAAAGAATTACCGAAAGTATCTCCTTTTTCAGTATTATAAATATACATAGGTGTAGCTCTAATGACCAAGCCTTTCAGCCCTTGGCGGCGGTAACCTGCTGTTAAAACAACAAGTCGGTCAGGATAACCTGAAAAATGAGTGTATCCTATACTTGATTCGAAAAAATGTATATGGTCACCATATAGAATACCTGTTGTTCCCAGAAAATTGAAACTCAATTTGTTTGTATCCTTACCATGATATTGATTTCCCCCAACTCTTAGAAACACTGCCATATTGTCTTTTAAAGGCATAATCCGATCATAATTTACGGACCATACTGCAGCGTTTCCTAAAATCTCAAAGTAAAAGGAATTTCTTTTCAGGTTTTTCAAACCTGATTTTTTGAGATTTCCATCCTGCGCATTTAGTGAAGGACAGATTAAAATGTGACTTATTAAGAAGATTGAAATTACTCTCATTATAGATTATTAGGACTCATCCTTTCAATTTTAAAATCATCAATCCAAAAACTTCCTGGCTGATCCTCCCAGATATTTGAACTAAGAGAAAAGTAAAGAATCCAATTAAAAAGACTTTCATCTTGATTTTATCTGGGTTTATACCAGTGATAATTTTTTATATAAAATAATCCCTGGAGAAATATTGGCACTCCAAACATGATCCATGGCCCTGAATCGCGAAATTCAAAATAGATAACAGATCCCGTAAACAGTATTGCATACCAGATCAGAAATATGAAACCTGCCTGTAATTCCCATTCCCACGAAAAAACAAATCCAATAAGAAATACCAAAAACATTAGTGGAAACAGAATAAATGGTAAGCTGAAATAATCATAAGTCTTTTCTGAGGAAAGTTCTGATATCATTACAATTGTGTATAAAACTCCATAATTTATGAGAAGAACACGTAGAATAAATTTCCATTGATAGGGCACCGATTGCTGCATATTCCTGGAATTTTTATACCACTCAAGGTATAATAAAGCACCAATAACCATGATAGGAACGGTCATAATACTGATCATACCACTGTCATCTCCTCTGGCAAGCTGTAGATCAAATATCCAGATAAATGAATTCCAGACCATAAAGATGATCCCTGAAATTCTCTCTTTGGTCCACAGCAAAGCAATACCTGACAAGAATATGATAAAGAGTACAAAGAATAAAGTGTCTTTAAATTTATGAAAGGATAACTCCCCCTTATAAAATGAACTTACTATACCTGTTAAATAGATTGCAGCATATATAACTGCTATTATCCTGAGATACCTGAGTGATTTTGATTTCATCTATTTTGGCAATATTGTTTCATTAGAAACTTTTGATGATCTTAATTAATATCTCCTAGATATACATTCCACACACTGATCTGGTCTTTTCCAAAAGATCTGACCTTCTTAACAAGATAAATGTCAATTACGAGCTCCACAGATTCTATTTCTGACGTATCCCTGCTGCTAAGGGGAACACATTTATTAATAAATGAAAGATTGCCGGTGAAAGTAGAGTCATTTATACTTGTAAACGGCTTAATTATATTAATATTAATAGGTTTAATCCAGAATAAAACACCTTCAGAGAGACTGTAAGAAAGTAAATGTTCAAGAATATTAAGACCTGGTTCTGGATAAGACTTACTCCAGCCGGAGAGGTCAATTTCATCAGAAATAAACAAATCCCTGACTAATTCTGCAGCATGCTGTCTGAATCTCAGATCGAGAGTTGTATCTGAAATAATTTTTATGTAATCAGCAAAATCAGTTAGCTTCTCAGTAGCGGTAATCTCATAAGCCCTGAGTAAATGATCTGATAGAGAGTCAGATGTAAAAACATGTTTTACGCTGTTCATTAAATTCATAGTATACTCCTCTTTCTGCACTTCTGTAGCTTCTTCACTTTCGTTGCATGTTCTGGCAGAGCAGACAATATAAATCACGATCAGAATCCATATGTATTTGACCCATTTCATTCCTTTTCATTTTTTATTCTGAAACGCAGGATAACTATTTTGCCATCAAGGTACCTGTTATCCAGAATTTCAATCTGCCTCATTCCTGATGAAGGCACGGTAATCTTATCGATAAACTCCCATTTATTATAAATTGCCATGGCATTCCCGGCGCGATTATCAGGAAACTGGTATATTATTGCATCTTCACTGAATATCCTGTCAAGTTGTTCCCTTCTTTTCTCCCATGAATTCACATCGGACCGGGAGAAGTAGCTTATCATAAGCGCATAATAATCAGCATTCAGACTAATTTGTTCGTTATGTTTAAATTTCCTTAGCGTCCTTTCTACAGTATCAGTGAAATAATAAGGAGCCTTTACAATCAGGATTATTCTGCTTTTATTTGTTCTGACTATTACATTACCATTCTCGCCTGACATTATATTTACAGGGTATTCACTTCCCATCAGCAGTTCAACCCTAAGATTATTGTCTGTAATAGGTTCCCCTGTATCATAATCAATAAAAATAAAATGGTAAGTCTGGGTATTTATCATTTTAATTATAATAAACAAAAGGGTTATAACAGATATCAGCAGGACAGGTATCCTTATCAGGCTGGTGTGTGACTTACCCGCTTTTACTGCCAGAGGCAGCTTTCCCATCTTTTTGTGTCTGAAATCCTGCCAGTTAGCGTACCCGGCATATTGACTCAGTATATTCAGTACATCAATCCTGGGTATTGATTCGCTTTCTCCCTTCATGTGTGTATAGAACCACTTTTCGCTGAGCTGCCCGTTTACTTTTCTCAGCAGATCTTCCTGGAAGTCAGTTATCACCTGTCCCTTCCAGTTTGATATTTCAGGATCAATGCCCGGATATGATTGCATCATAGTTGCTGCTATTTCCTTTTTAAGAAGGCTGAAGAGTATTTTTTCTTCCTGATGCAAAATTGGCTAAGAATTAAAAAGTATGTATGTAAAATCCTTGTAAATTACTTTACAACTAATTTACAAAAGAATTACAACATGATGTGGAGGATGAAACGTAATTTCACTTCAATCAAATATAATCCCATTGATTCGAATCTTAAGAATAAATTAAATTAACCTGGTTTCTATTAAAAACATTCATTCATGATACTAAAAATCTTGTTATGGTTTGCCCGGATTCTTTCAATCATTTCGATCCTGTTCTTAATGATGTTTTCCTTTGATGTATTCGAAGGGAATGAACCCTTTATCAGGCAGCTATTGGCATTTCTTAAACACAACATACCTGCCTTTGCTTTAATAATTGCTTTAATTGTTTCATGGAAATATGAGCTTGCAGGCGGAACCATTTTTATCGCATTATTTTTAGTGCTAGGCAAATTCTGGGGATCATTTTCCGGTAACACGGGTTCCCTGATCTTAATAGCTCCTTTCTTATTAGTTGGAATATTGTTTATCCTGCACAGGGTTTTGATTGTCAGAAATAAAGTCAGGAAGTTATGATGGCTCATAGTAATGCAAATGAAATCTACCGCAAACTGGGTAAGAAGATTGATGGTACCACCACCAGGGCTCCATGGAACCAGGCTCTCTACGAAATCTTAAAGAAACTTTACACCCCTCATGAGGCCGAACTCCTTGTAAAAATGCCGTATGGGATCTCCCGCTTTGAGCAAATAACGATTTCCACAAAATATGACCAGGCGGAGTTGCATCAGTTACTAGAAAATCTGTGCGAAAGATGACTATGATGCGCACCAGGGGAGAACTCAGGCATGCAGAATGGGTAAGGCTTTTTCACGAATATTTGCACGGACAGATGAAAAGACCTGCAGCAGTTGTGAAAAGTGCACACTTGCATGTTCCATCGGATCTATTAAATTGGTTAAAAGAGAGCAACACGTACTTCACCCTGAGACAATCTTCGAAAGATTGATCCTTGCATGTTTTGAGAGAGGGACGTTACAAAACCAGCTCTTTAATGATCCACAGAGCATCAGTCATAAATTCATGAGGGGATTTTTTGGAGGCTTCCTTCGCCTCACTCCTGTAAAGCAGGCATTTATGAGCGATATGCTGCGTTCAAGATTCCTGAATGTAATAAAAACGGGGGCTCAGAAAAAAAACAATAAGTAGCTCCTTCCAGATAATGCAAAAAGAGGGAAAAATATTTGAGCAACTGGTAATGAAACATCTCCTTTTTGGATTGAGATATGTCTTGTCCTATAGATTTTTGGGAACAAAAACACCACTGATTTGTGGACTTGTTATGAATAACAAATGCAACCTTAAATGCCTTCATTGCAGGATAACAGAACGTCCGGATGAAAGTTTGAGTTTTAAAGATTCGAAAAAACTGATTGATTCTTTCTATAATAAAGGCGGAAGGACAATATACTTTGAAGGTGGCGAACCATACCTGTGGCAGGACAGGGAATATAAACTTGAAGATGTTGTCAAGTACGCAAAACAAAAGGGATTCCTTGCCACAATTATTTATACAAATGGCACATTTCCCCTGGAAACTTCTGCAGATACTGTTTTTATTAGTATGGATGGCCTTAAGAAAACGAATGATTTATTAAGGGGAAATGTATTTGAACGGATAATGAATAACATAAATGAATCGGATCATCCTTCACTCTATATCAACTTTACAATAAACAACATCAATAAAGATGAAATACCTGATTTTTGTGAATTTATGAATGAGGTGAAAAAAATCCATGGTATCTTTTTCTATTTCCACACTCCCTATTACGGATACGATGATTTATTTATCAGCAATAATGAAAAAAAGGAGATTCTGACAAAATTGCTGGAAAACAAGGGAAAATATAAGATCCTGAATTCGGGAGCAGGTCTGAAATCTGCAATAAGAAACGACTGGGAAAGACCTTTAGAGATCTGTGAGATCAGCGAAGGAAGTAAAACCTATAAATGCTGCAGGTTTCCTGGTAATGAAGAATTATGCAGGGATTGCGGATACCTGAGCTATGCAGAAATAGACCAGGTTTTAAAATTGAAACCTTCTGCCATCAGGAAAGCAATAAAATATTTCAGATCATAAAAGTTACTTTATCTCAGCAGACAAAAAGAACAATATGTTTAGAGGATATTTTCAGAGAACAATTTACAAACGGATTACGGGAGAAGGACAGTTTATTATGAAAAACACACCTCCCTCCATTAATGATTTAAATCATAAATTACAGGATCTTGATGAAATTGGTATCTACCTTCATATTCCATTCTGCAACTGGATATGTCCCTATTGTCCGTATAATAAGGAAATCTTCAAAGAAGAAGTAGTCCAGTACTATGTAAGTGCTGTAATAAAAGAAATCGATAGTTATATCCCGTTCCTGAAAAATATCCCGGTAACAAGTTTTTACATTGGAGGGGGTACTCCGACTACAATGCTCGCAAAAGGTATTGAAGCAATAATCAACCATATTTACAGGCATCTTGATATGAAATGCTATGTTCATATGGAAAGCCATCCGAATCACCTGACGGCTGAAAATCTGAAAATCATTGAATCAATCGGAGTTAAATACCTGAGTATCGGAGTTGAAGCTTTGCAGGATCATCACCTGAAAGTATTAAAGAGGCCATATACCGTAAGTGAAGTAATGAAAAATGTAGAGAGAGCCGTCAGCAGGAACTTCGAATGTGTAAATGTTGACTTTATTTTTGACTTACCCCGACAAACAGAATCTGAAATTGAACAGGCCGGTAACAGCATTGTAAAACTTGGAGTTCAGCAGGCCGCAACTTATCCTTTATTCAGATTTCCCTATACAAGTCTGGGGAAAGAATTCCATGAAAACAAAAATGAAATCTCAACATTATTCCGACGCAGAAGATTATTGAAAACTCTTGAGGATGTTTTTTACGATTCGGATTTTTATCGTTCATCTGTATGGGCATTTACAAAAAAGGGGGTTGAAAAATACTGCTCTGTAGCCGTACCCTTATACCTGGGATTTGGAGCCAGCGGAAGTTCCTATTTAAAGGATATCTTTTATGTTAACACTTTCAATGTTAGAGAATATATAAAAGCTGTTAATGCAGGGAAATTTCCTATTGCTCTTTCTGTTGAGCTTTCGGAAGAGATGCAGATGGCCGGATGGCTATACTGGAGGATATATGAAACAAAATTCAGTAAAAGTGAATTTCATAAGAGATTCAATGTTCCTTTTGATGAAAAATATGGATCACTAATGGGGATATTTACAAGGTTAGGCTTCCTTAAAAATAGCAGTGACCAGATAAATCTTACGGACAGAGGCGCATACTGGCTCCATGCTTTTGAAGATTTCTTCTCCATTGATTATATCGGTAAATTATGGGGCAAAGCAGCACAAAATCCCTGGCCTGATAAAGTAGTTATAATGGCTGGAATAAACTGAATTCTTAAGCAACAGATTATGATAAAGATCTAATCTTATCATGATAAAATGAAGATGGAGTGATAATTAAAAAATTCAAAATTGAAGCTATGGAAAATTCAATCTCAACTAACGGTAAGGTAATGTTAATAATAAATTTAACACTATCAGTTTTATTCTCAGGTTGCACCAGGATGAGCAAAGAATTCCGTGATACAGATGCCGGCATGAATGGCAGTTTCGAAATTACAAAATCAGGGTTACCTGTTAACTGGCTTGTTTATACTCAGGAAACAATTCCTGAGGGAGACTATGATTTAATAATTGATACAACGGAATATAAAGAAGGAAAGCAATCACTGAAATTCCTGGTAAGGGAATGTTCTCCTGGTGGCGGATGGTATTCTCCCGGATTTTGTAACGAGTATGAGGCAAATCCTGGTGAGATATTCAGGATCAGTTTCTGGGTTAGAAATCATGGGAGTGAATTCATCATAATAATAGGTGGCGTCAGTGTTTCTAAAGGAGAATATGATACAATTGTTAAATCACAGGAAACAATAGATGCCTGGCAGTTATTCGAATATTATTATACTATCCCGGAAAAGATGAAAGCTATCAGGTTTGAAATGAATATACTTCAACCGGGGACTTTCTGGATTGATGATTTGAAGATTGAAAAAGTTGGTTCAGGCAAATGAAATTATGAAAGCAAAAGGCAAAATCTCTTTTATACCTCTGATTTATGGCATAATTATTACTTCGCTGATGTTATTAATTTTTGGATCAACCCTGATTTTCAGTCTCATTGAAAATTGGCCGGGAGAATTCAAAGAGATTTTACAGGCATTGGTAAAATGGTATGATGATCCGACCGGATTCTTTTTTACCTATCTGATCGGGTATATAGTTATATGGTTGAAGCCATTATATGGATCACTAATAATTATGCCGGGAAGCATTCTGGTATTTGTTATCAATATCGGTAATCCGGGCTTCCTGATATTTGCGGTGCCAACATTTCTGGTTGGGTTCTTCTATATAGAGTCATGGTATATGATCAGAAAGAAAATTGAAACTGTGGATAAATGATTACTCTTTAGCCAATTACTCAATAAAAACACTTCTTCTGAATCTTGCTATTCTTAG